>Ga0208220_1000199_pt1 | contig 24468 bp, 29 predicted proteins | sample NGESurdeep092012_9_FD_184484 | JGI IMG/M metagenome (GOLD analysis project Ga0208220, IMG submission 184484) | Arctic peat soil microbial communities from Barrow, Alaska - NGEE Surface sample F53-1 deep-092012 (SPAdes) | ecosystem: Environmental > Terrestrial > Soil > Wetlands > Peat ...
AACGTTAGGGCGCGTAGGCCTCCAGAAAGAAATCAAGCCCAGCAGGCAAGTTTCTTCGGTGAACCATGGTGGCGATCTGATGCGCCTGACGGTCTGTTAGTTCATAACAGCCAACAGCGCCAAGATCGTCATCGTCAAAGCGAACTACCGTCCGAACCTCTCCGAACATAGGTTCGGGAATAAGCAACTCGAACTTTTCCGATTCGGTCTGGCGATCATACCCAACTAGCCGATGGGCCGCTTTCATGGACGAATCCTTCGATTGCGAATAGGGCCTTGTGCCTTTCTGCCATCTGGGTGGAATTCACCCTGATGCCTTCCTTGCTTGTCGTATTTCTCTACAGTGCCGTGTAGATAGTCCCATTCATAAATCGTGCCATCGGGCTCTGCCCATCGCTTCCGTTTCTTGTTGCCAATATTGTCAACTGAAGTTTTGGGTTTGACCGCGGCAGCGTTCGGAAAGCCGGGCAACGTCTTTGGCGGCGGCTTATAAGCGCACAAATTCCCCCCAATTGCGTTCTTTTTGGCAGTCTCAGCATCTCACGAATCCTTGAGAACACAATCGCAAATTGTTGGGCGTCCAATGTTCTAACTGCCAAACTGGGCAATTTTTCCCTACCGTGTTGCAATTTTCCCAGTAGCAAGCGGCCCCTTTTGAAAATACGACTGGCCCCTATTGCTATGCAACATGGCTAAAGGGGCCAGTACCGACGGGCTGGTAGTGGGTTTCGACCTCTAGTGGCCCAATTTGAATCCGACGGTGGCCTAATTTGTTTTAGGCACCTTGTGTTTCAGGCGCCTGATGAGAGATTTTGGCACGCGCTGATTGACCACGAAGGCGACGACGGTAACCAGGATCAAGAATGGCGCGGCGGGCCACTTATAGCCCCAGCCAAGGTTCCCTAGCCAGTTGGCGGTGGCGCAAAACCCGATGACGGCAATAGCCAGGCTGGCCACGCGGACAAACTGCATGGCACGCCAAACAAGCAGGTAATACCAGCGCGGCATAGACGCCTCGTCTCAGTTGGCGGCCTCTTTCATTGGAGGGCTGGGTAACGGGATTGGCAACTCCAATTGCTGTTCGAAGCCAAATCGCCGGGCAATCTTTGACTCGTACTCAGATTTGTTTGCCGACGATTCCGCCATTTCCAGCCCCCGCCTAAGTGTCGTCCTAGAGCGCGCGCTCCGATGATGTTCAAGAATTGAAAAAGCTTCTTTGCGCGGTCGCGGCCCCCGTGTCTTGTGAGCCTTGAGCAGTTCGAAAATTCTGCCGCTGCTTTGCGCCAACGGATACTAGATGTGGTTCACGGTGAGATACTTAAAGTGCCACGGCCCCCCGCGCTCTAGGGCTGTTCAGCGCCGCCGGCCCCCCATTGAAATTTCAAGGGATTTTCCAGTTTTTCCCTTAGTTCAGCGCCGGCGACAGCTGAGATCGATAAGTGGTCCCCTCACCGCAGGAGCTGCTTCCTTGGGTGGCCTCCGATTTCATCGCACAACTCGCCGCGGCGAGCGTCCGTGCTGCTCCCGGAGCCAGCGATACCCATTTGTCCGCCGGCGTTGCAACGGTCCGGTCCCGGTGGGGGTTGTATTTTCGGCCCAAGTCTATAGCCTATTGCCATTCGATTAGCCGCTGTGCCTTGTTGAACGCGCCTGCGGGCTCTTTTTCCGGAGACATCGTCAAAATTGAACGGGATCGCGTGATCGTCACGCGAGTTTGCGCTTGCGCGCTATGGAGAAGTGAGATGCCGACAGGTACGGTAAAGTGGTTCAACGGCCAAAAGGGCTTTGGGTTTATTCAGCCCAGCGACGGCGGCAATGATGTGTTCGTCCACATCAGCGCGGTCGAACGGGCGGGTCTTTCAGGCCTCGCCGAAGGCCAAAAGGTCGCGTTCGAAATCAAGGCCGACAAGATGCGCGGCAAGACCAGCGCCGAAAATCTCTCGGTGGTCTAACTGCAATGGCGTTGTTGCCCGCTCGATCCGCAGGGTTGAGCGGGCTTTCGTCGTGGCCAACCGAGTTGCAGCCGGGCTTGTCGCCGCTTCCAAGCGATCATTTCAGCGAGCTGTTCACGGCGGTGAAGGAATTGCAATGACGGAAATGCTAAAATTGCGTGAGCTTTCCGCCATCAATCGGCGCTGCGCAGCCGGCGCATGGTAAATTCGATGTCCCCGCCGGGCAGTTCGCGCCAGTGCTCGACCCCGCTCATATAGGCCGCCTTGGGATAGCGGGTGAGGAAATCGCGCGCCGTGGCCCGCGCCTTGTCGCGCGGCAGCGTGAAGGTCTCGCGCAGATAGCCGTCATCCGGCCGCTGGCGGGCGGCCATCCGGTCTGCCAGATCGCGCGGGCGAAAGGCCATGTCGCAACTCCAATACCCGTGACGACCGGCTTAATATAGGGCTGGCGTGGAGCTATCCTAGCCGTCGGGCGCCCCTGGCGGGATTCAGTTGGCGCTGCTGCCGGTCCTGGTCCGCGGCTTGGTCGATGTCTTGGTCGATGTGCTGGCCGTGCCGGGGCTGCGCACCGTGCCCCAGGGATCGGCCGACACCTTCGGGTCCGGGATTTTCCGCAGCGATTCCTTGTAGGCCTTGTCCCTCACCTCGTCCGCCGCCTTTTCCTCCGGCGTCTTGGAATGGACTTCGGGCATCAGATTGAGGTTGGGCATCTGCGCATAGGCCGGCCCGCTCACCAATGCCATCACCGCGGCTACACGCAAGATCTTCATCGGATGCTCCCCGCTTTCGGACATATCAATGCCCATCGTCTGAACATCGGCCCATGCCCTTTGGGCTGGCAACTATACGGCCCCAAGTCCGGCATTTTCAAGCCACCGAGCCCGTGACTAGAATGCAGGCCGGCACTTCTGTCGGGCGAGGAACCAGCGTTCATGCAAAACCAGCAACAAACCGCTTCAATCGATATCGCGGAAGCGAGGCGCGTCCTCGTCGATGTGTTCGCCCCCTGGGTGCAGGATCTCGGGCTCTCGGTCGAGGGACTGGAGTGCGACCCGCCGCCGGATGCCGAACCCGGCTGGCAGCCGGGCGCGATCCTGCGCATGCCGTTCTCCGAACGCCTGTGCCGGGCCGGCGGCATCGTCTGCGGTCAGGCGCTGATGGCGTTCGCCGACACCGCGATGGTGCTGGCAAATCTGGCGGCCAATCGCGGCTACCGGCCGATGACGACGGTGGATCAGACCACCCATTTCATGCGCGCCGTCACCGCATCGGACGTGCTCGCCGACGCGCGGGTGGTCCGGCTCGGGCGTACCATGAGTTTCGGCCGCGTCACGCTGTCAAGCGCCGCCGATCGCAAGCCGGTCGCGATGGTCTCGAGCGCCTTCGCGATGCTGTGAATGCGCAATAGTGCCGAGCGCGCCTATAGTGTTTTCCGGTTATGTCGAATCAACGTACTTCTCCCGTGGCCTCGTGGTTCGAGACGCGCGAAGGACGCGCTCCTCACCATGAGGGTCAAAGACCTCATTCTGAGGAGCATCGCGAAGCGATGCGTCTCGAAGGATGAAGCCACTGAGTTGGAATTGCTTTAGGCGGAGCGCTTCGAGACCGGTTCAACGAGACTCAATTTGGCGAATGGCACGCCGGCTTTCAAAAGCCCGTCGCGGTAATGGGCGATGTCGGCCGGCATTTTCCAGCGGAAATTCCTCAGATGCCGTTCAACGGTAAAGCCCGGATAGCTGCCAAGCAGGGCTTCGGCGGCCTTTGCGCCTTCCTCCGTGCGGGCCAATTGCGCCAGCGCCGCCGCCCGGATCGCGAGCATCTGAAGATGATTGGGATTCGAATACAGCGCTTCGCGCGACCACGACAGCGACGCATCATAGTGTCCCAGCAGGTACTGGCTGAATGCGTTCAACGCCGACCATTTGTACCGCGGATCGGTACTACCGCGCTGTGCGGCCGTCGAAAACAGCTCGATCGCCTGTTCATGTTCGCCGATCACGAGGTGGCATATTCCGAGCACGCCGCGCGCGCCCATGTCGTAGGGATTCAGCTCCACCGCCCGTTTTCCGGCCGCCATTGCCGCCTCGTGATGGCCCTGCATCGCGTGCAGATAGGCCAGAATGGAAAATGCAAATGACGATCGCGGATCGAGCCTGACGCTGGTTTCTGCGAGCCCCATCGCCTCGCTCCACAACCCGCTGGTACTCCTGATCCACCCATACTGCACGCCCTGCACCAGGATGGTGGCGAGATAGGCGTGCGCAATCGAGAGCGCGGGGTCGAGCGCGATGGCCTCCCTGAACAGCCCGATCGAGGCTTCAAAATCCGCCTTGGTCTGCTGGTAATAGCGGGACAGCCCCCTCAAAAACCGATCCCATGCGGTGAGATCGGCTGACGCCGACCGCGCGGGTGCGGCGAACGCCTCGGCGCGAAATATCTCCGGCGCCAACGCCGCGGACAGATTCGCGGTGATTTCATCCTGCATCGCGAACAGATCGCCGAAATCCCTGTCATATCGACCGGTCCATAACTGCTCGCCGCTCTCCGGAGCGATCAGTTCGGCGGTGACACGAATCTTGGTTCCGGCGCGCCGTACCGAGCCCTGGATCAAATAGGTGGCGTCAATCTCCCGCGCGATCAGGCGCGTGCTCAGACTTTTGCCTCTGAACGAAAAAGTCGAACTTCGGCTCAGCACGCGGTAAAAGGAATGCAGGGAAAGCGCGTGGATCAGGTCCTCGGTCAATCCGTCGGAAAAATATTCGTCGGTGCTTTCGCTGAGATTGGCAAACGGAAGCACGCCCACGATCGCCGTTCGATACTGCGCCGGCAGGCCTGACGCGCTCTTGTGCTCCTGCCCGCTTCTGTCGCGTCCGCCCGGCTCCCAGGTCCAGACGTCGACCGGCTCTTCGATGTTCTTCAGGCGGTGACTGCCGGCGTCGACCAGCGGGACGCTGAGATGCTTGCTCGCCTCATGGTAGGCCTTGGCCGAAACGGCGACGCCGCCGGGCGCGGCCACCGCTTCAAGGCGGACGGCGACGTTCACGCCGTCCCCGAACACCTCGTCGTCGTCAGCGATGACATCTCCCATGTGGACGCCGAGACGAAACTGCATGGCCCGGTCGGCCGGCAGATGATCGTTCCGCTCCGCCATCAACGCCTGCATCGCGATGGCCGACTCGATGGCGCCGACGATGCTCGGAAACTCCAGCAGGAAGCCGTCGCCGGTGTTCTTCACCACGCGGCCGCCATGATTGAGAATGACCGGATATATCGCGCTGCGATGCGCCTTGAAGGCGGCGTGGGTGCCCGCCTCGTCGGCGCCCATCATCCGCGAGTAACCGGCCACGTCAGCGCAGACGATGGCAGCCAGGCGTCTCTCCATTCCCGTGCTCCTGAACCGGCGGTACCAAGGAACGCGGGTGCAACAGCGGAACCGGCGCGCCAACAGCGCAAGTGTAGCCCGGATGGAGCCCCCGGGTCACGCCTTCGGCGTGCCCAAGGATAAACTCCGCGCAATCCGGGACATTGCGGCGCGGATGGGGCGGCCCCGGATTTCGCCGCGCTCCATCCGGGCAACGAATTCTCGCCGTCATTGTTCACTCACGGGGCGCGCTCGCGTCAATGCGCTGGGCATCGGACAGGTCGATCGAACTGATGGAAATCATTTCCATTGTCGAGCTCAGCGGGGCTGCCGGCACCATGATCATAGTGGCAACGCGGCGGAACGAAGCAAACGACAATCCCTCGATCATCTCCTCGTCGGTGATGACTTCGTAAGCCCCTGCCGACAGCAGGCGATCGACGCCCCTGATCCGAAACGGGTGTCTGAAGGTAACGGTTTCCCGCCGCGAACGAATGGTCATGCCCGACTGTCTCCTGTGCCGGTGATCACGCCGGCGCCTTGATCGAGCCAAGCGGCACATTCAGCGAGTAGACAAAGCCGGACGGTTCGTAAGCCAGTCGCACATGGCCATTCAATTGCTGACCAAGCGATTCCATCATGCGGGTACCGAAGCTCCGCCGCTTTGGCGGCTCGACTGCGGGGCCACCCCTTTCGGTCCAGGTCAGGCGAAGCCGCTGCTTCTCCTCGTCCACTGTCCATGTGATTTCAACACGACCATTGGGACTCGAGAGCGCGCCAAATTTCGTGGTGTTGGTGCACAGTTCATTGAACGTCATCGCAAGCGCAATAACGGCGCCGGATGTAATCCTGATTTCCGGCCCGTTGAAATGAAAACGCCTGCCCCCCCGGCTGTCGTAGGGTTCGGTCGCGCCACTCAGCGTATGGGTAAGACTGGCGCTGGCCCAGCTTACCTGCATCAGCAGATCGTGCGCTCGCGCCAATGCGGTCAGCCGGCCTTCTATCGCCTTCTGGCCGTGCTCGAGACTGGTCGCGGTTCGCAAGCTTTGCGAAGCAATTGCGCTCACGGTGGCAAGCGTGTTCTTGATGCGATGGTGCAGTTCTCCGAGGATAAGCTTCTGCAGCTTGTCGGCGGCTTCACGCTCCCTGGCGTCAATGCCGGCCTGCGCGAGCAAGGTCTGGGCGTCGACGCCGGCTTGCTCCAGCAACAGGCGAAGGCTCTCATTCTCCGCCGACAACACGGCCTCTTGTGCGGAGCGTGGCGACGGACCGATTGGGGGTGCGCCGTCAAAGGACCCCTCTGCTGCCAAGGAGACCGGGTCCATCACAATCTCCAAGGCGCCTTCGCCCACCATCGCCTGCAACTCGGCGATCATTTGCTCGACGCCCAGCGGTTTGCCGAAAAACCGGCTGTGAGCGGGCCGTTCGGCATCGGATGGGCTCACCTGGCCGGAAACCAGGATGATCTTGATGGCGGGCCAGCGGTCGTGCACCGCATGGGCCAGCTTCAGGCCGTCCATGGAGCCCGGCATTTGGATGTCCGTAAGCAGCAGCGATATGTCCGAACGTGACTCAAGAATGGAAAGCGCCTCATCGGCATTGACGGCTTCGACGGGTCGGAACCCGGCATCCTCGACAATGTCGACGGCGCGCATGCGCAGCACCATCTCGTCTTCGACGACGAGCACGTTCGGCACCTCGGTTGAATCTATCAACATGGGCAGCCTAACTCTTTCACGAGCCGATGAAAACCCAACTGCCGAAGGCAGTTGCGCAAGGGCGGTATTGGCGTGAACCATTGCTGCGCCTATCGTGGGGAAATAGCGAGCTAAATCAAAAAATCGCCGCGTACCTTTGCGATTGCGGCGGGAACTTATCGCCGGCGCGCCAGCGGCACGGCGTAGCCCGGATGGAGCCCTCGGGTCACGCCTCTGGCGTGCCCCGAGGGCTCCATCCGGGCTACAGCCCCGACGCGCCGGCCCGGCGCTGTTTGCGATGGCGCCAACCCCACACCGCAACCGCGCCCAGCGCGATCACGAACAGCAGCGCGATCGCCTCGCTCCAGAATCGCCCGCCGGGGCGGTCGATGGTGCGCGACCACAGCGAAGGCGCCTCGCCTGGCCGGGCCAGACGAAAGGCCACCATGCTGTCGCCGATCGAGGTGCCGACTTCGGAATGACCGCCGGCCGCGATCGCGACATATTGTTCGCCCTTCCAGAGATACGTCATGGGATTGGCGACGCCGGGGACCGGCAGCCTGCCCTGCCAGAGTTCTTCGCCGGATTTGGCGTCGAAGGCACGCAGATACGCGTCCATCGCGCCGGTAAAGACGAGCCCGCCCGCGATGATCACGACGCCGTTGACCAGCACCGTGCCCCATTTGAAGGGGATCCCCAGCGGCGCCCGATCCTCGGCGGTGCCGACCGATGACTGCCAGAGGATCTTTCCGGCTTTGAGATCGACCGCGACCAGCGTGCCCCAGGGCGGCTTGTTGCACAGGACACCGAGCGGCGACATCGCGACGCGCCGCGTCATCGCGAACGGCGCGCCGCGCTGGGCGCCGAAATCGCCGCCGGACCCAGGCTTGACCCCTTCCGCATCGCTTCTCGGGATCAGCTTGACGATGTGCACGGCGCGGCTGGTGTTGGCATACAGGATCTGATTGACCGGATCGAACGCCGCGCCGCCCCAGTTCACCCCGCCCCCGGTCATCGGGAAGATCAGCGTCCCCTGCGTCGAGGGCGGTGTATAGAGCCCCTCATTGCGCGCGGCTGCGAGTTGCTTCTCACAGGACGTGCTGCGCAACAACGGAAACGGCTTGAACACGTCGGAGGCCGAGATCTGTTGCGGCATCAGCGCCGGCACGTGGGTGGGAAACGGCTGTGTCGGCGAGAGTTGTTCGCCCTCCGCGCCGCCTTGCGGCACGCCGCGCTCCTCGACCGGCCACACCGGCCGGCCGGTGTCGCGGTCGAGCACGAACACAAAGCCCTGCTTGGTCGGTTGGATCACGACATCGCGCATTCCCGCGCCGGTGTCGATGCGCGCCAGCGTCGGCTGCGCCGGCAGGTCGTAGTCCCAGACATCGTGATGCACGGTCTGGAACGACCACACCAACTCACCGGTCTCGGCGCGCAGCGCGACCACGGAATTGGCATGTTCGTCATTGCCGGGCCGTTTGCCGCCCCAGAAATCCGGGCTGGGCGACGAGGTCGGCAGAAATACCAGTCCGCGCTCTTCATCCGATGACATCGGCGCCCAGACATTGGCGGTGCCGGCGACAATGCCGTCATGGACCAGCGGGTCCCAATTCCAGCGCGGCCGCCCGGTCCGGGCATCGAAGGCGCGCACCGTCCCGAGCGGCGCATCGACGCGGACATTGTCCGAGATCGAAGAGCCGACAATGACCACGCCGCGGCTCACCACGGGTGCCGAGGTGATCTGGAATTCGCCCGGCCACACCAATGCCTTGCCGATATCGAGCGTCACCTCGCCCTTGCTGCCGAAATCGGCGCAGGGAATCCCGGTCCTGGCGTCGAGGGCGATCACCCGGGCATCGTTGGTGCCCATGAAAATGCGGGCACGGCAGGCCGCGCCTTCGGCGGCCTGGTCATCGACCCAGTAGGCGACGCCGCGACAGACATAGCGGTTGGCGGGACGCTGCGCGGTGCTGATCCCCGGATCGTATCGCCATTTCTGCGCGCCGGTGCCGGGATCGAGCGCAATGACCTCGTTGAAGGGCGAACAGAACACGAGGCTGTCCTCGACCAGCAGCGGCGTTGCCTCGAACTTGGTGCGGTTCATCACCGCCGGCGCGCGGGCATCGAGATCGCCGGTGCGGAATTGCCACGCGCGAACGAGATTGCCGACATTTTGCGGCGTGATCTGGTTGAGCGGCGAAAACCGCGTCCCGCCGCGATCTCCGCCCCATTGCTCCCAGCCGAACGCCGGTGCCACCACCAGGCACATCACCACGAGCAGGCCGGAAAGATAAAGATATCGCATGGCGGGCATCAATTCGAAAAACGACGATCGAGAGGCTATTTCGACTTCTTCGCGGGGTCGGCAGGGCGGGCGACGCCCCATGGATCATATTTTTCCTTGGGGTCAGGTATTCGCTCCAGCGCGGCCTTGTAGGCCTTGTCGTCCACTTGCGGCTTTTTCGGCTCCGTCTTGTCGCCGCCGCCATGCCGTTTGCCGCCCATCTGGGCCTGCGCGGGCATCGCAATCACCACCAGCATTGCCGCCGCAACCGCTCGGATCTTCATCGCCCTGGCCTCCCTGCCATTGCTGTTCCCCATACTTACCCTGCAACCGGATCATGGCAAACAACGGATCGGCATAGCCGGTCATCTCCGCCAACCGCTTCGGAAACGGTTGGTAACGAAAGTGTCGCGAATCAGCCCCGATCTCCGGTCATCTGACACGCGACGAAGGGGCCGGACGGATGAAGCGGGCCATTGCTTATGCGGCGCTGACGGCAAGCGCGGCGCTGATGTTGACGGGCTGCGGTTTCGCCGACAGCCACGCGGCGTTGCCGGATTTCATGCGCGCGAGGGCCAGCGAGCCGCCGGCGGAGCCGCCACCCGATGTCATGCAAATGGTCCGCAGCCATCTGGATTCAGTGTTCCTTGCTGCATCCGCGCCACGCGAGGTGCGGGTCTCCCGACCCCACCGCCAGATCGACGGTTTGGGCTGGACCGCCTGTGTCACGGCCGAACTCACCTCGGCAACCGGCAAACCCCTGGGCACGCAGACCTATCGCATCACCGTCGAGGACGGGACGATCCTGGACCGGCGCCATGTCGAGGCCGACGACAAATGCGCGTCCGAAACCTACGAGCCGATCTAGCGGCCTGGCCCAAGGTCAGGGGCCTTTCCGCGGTTCGGGAGCAGATGTCCGGCTGGCCCGCATGATAAACAGCCCGTAAATGTCACCGCTCAAATTGCATCCCGGCGCCAACCGTATTTTCCAACCTTTGCGCTAGCCTTCGCCGGATGACGCGGCTGGAGAACGGCGCCGGAGGGGCGCGTTCGCTATCGCGATTTCGGGATGACGGGGACGTGGCCGAGATTACCGACACAGCGGGGATGGATCGTGCGTCGGCAAGAGGTGCTGCCGCGCCGCGGGGCGATGCGCTGGCGCCGCTCGCCGCCGTCAAATTGAGCCTGTGGCGCGAACTCGCCCGCCGCGCGATCGAGCCGAACGGCTATTATCTGCCCGAATGGGAACTGGCGGTGAATGCGTTCGCGCCGGGGCGCAGCGGTGCTTCGATGCTCGCGGCCTGGCGCGATGTATCGCCCCCCCGGCTGATCGGGCTCATGCCGGTGGTCTCGCTCTGGCGCGCCTACCGGATTCCGTTGCCGGTGCTGGTCAGCGCCCATCCCTATGGCACGCTCTGCACACCGCCGCTCGATCGCGACGTCGCCGAGGATGCCGCCGCCCGACTGATGCAGCAGGCGCGGCGAGCTGGCGCCCGCGCCCTGATCCTGCGCGACATGTCGCTCGACGGCGCGGCCATGAAGGCGTTTTCGGACGCGGTGCGGCGAGACGGCCTGCGCCCGCGCGTGCTGCAATCCGGCCTGCGCGCCTGCCTCGACGCCACGCGCGACGGCGATCAACTGCTTCACGACGCCCTCGGCGCGAGGAAACTCAAGGAATTGCGCCGCCAGCGCGGCCGCCTCGCCGAGCACGGCGCCGTTGCTTTCGACGTGGCACGGACCCGGGACGAAGTCAGCGCGGCGCTCGAGATCTTTCTGAAGCTCGAGGCGAGCGGCTGGAAGGGCCAGCGCGGCTCCGCCCTGATCCAGCGCGATGGCGACGCGAGCTTCATCCGCCGCGCGACAATCGCACTTGCTGTCACCGGCCAATGCGAGATCGTGACCTTGCGCGCCGGCGACACGCCGATCGCGGCCGCGATCGTGCTGCGGCACCAGCACCGCGCCTTCTACTTCAAGCTCGGCATCGACGAGCGCTTCGCGAAATTTTCACCCGGGGTGCAGCTCACGCTCGACCTGACCCGGCATCTCTGCGCCGATCCCGCGATCACATCGGCGGATTCCACCGCCAGCCCCGATCATCCCATGATCAACCCGATCTGGCGCGGCCGGCTTGCGATCGGTGACGTGCTGATCCCGCTGCGGCCCAACGATCCGGTGGCATCGCTGATCCAGGCCGCGATGATCGTGCGCCACGCGGGCATCGAGCTGGCACGCCGCGGCGTACGCCTGATCCGCGCCCGACGGCAGAGGCGCAGCAATTGACCACGCACCATCGCGCCAGATGCGCATAGAGCTTCAGACTTGGAAGTCGTCGTCCGATATATCGGCGAGCTTCGCTAAATGTCGCAGGAGCCCGGTTTTTAACGGCTTGTTGCCGTGGATCGGAATCGAAAGCCTGACAACACTGCCACTCCTGCCGTAAATATGATGACTGCCGCTAATACGAAGTAGCGTCCAACCACGTCGCTCGATGATCCGAGCGAAGTCGCGGCCAGACAGCGATTTCATGCAGGCAGTTCCAGCATGCGTTCGGTGCCACCCGGCTCAGGCGGCGCGACCTCTATTGAGAGACAGCCCTCGATCGCTTCATGGAGGTTCTGCATAAGCTCATCCATGCTGTCGCCCTGAGTGGCGCAGCCCGGAATGGCAGGGACTTCAGCCCAGAAGCCCCCCTCCTCAGCCTCGTGCACAACAATCTTGATCTTCATCGTCGGCCTCCGCCCGGAACCTTCCCTCAGCCAAGCTGCAAATTCAAGCCCGACCGATCGGCCCCTATTCCGCCGCCTGTGCGTTCACTTCCGCCGAGACCTGGCGGATGGCGCGGGCGAGCTGGTCGGCGGGCTGGGCGCCGGACACCGCGTATTTCTGCGCGAACACGAAGGTCGGCACGCCGGAGATGCCCTTGTCGGAGGCTTCCTGTGCCTGCACCGAAATCAGCGCGACGTCTTCGTCGGTGGCAAGGCGCCGGCGCACCTCGTCGGCATCGAGACCGATGTCGGCGGCCGCCTGCACCAGCACGCCAATGTCGGTGAGATCGCCGCCGTCGCGGAAATACAATTCCATCAGCCGCTGTTTCATCTCGGCGGACTTGCCCTGCGCCTCGGCCCAGTGGATCAGGCGATGGCAATCGATGGTGTTGGGCTGGCGCTTGACGAGATCCGGCCGGTACAACAGGCCCTCTTCGCCAGCGGCAGCCACCACGCGCCCGGCGATGCCCTTGTAGGCCTCGGGCGAGCCGAACTTCGCGGTGAGATATTCATCGCGGCTGATCCCCTCGCGCGGCACCCAGGAATTGAGAAAGAACGGCCGCCAGTGCACCTCGACCGGTACATCCGGCACCAGCGCCAGCGCGTTCTCGATGCGGCGCTTGCCGATATAGCACCACGGGCACACCACATCGGAGACGATATCGATCTTAAGCGGTTTCAGGCTGCTCATCGGGGCTTCCTCGCCGGGACGCCCCAGAGATAAGCCGCAACTCGAACCCGGACAAGGGAGCTATTTGAGATCGGCGGCGATCGCCCGCATTCGCTCGGCGGTCAGATCGTCCGCCGGAAAGAACGTCTCCAGCGCCAGTTCCGACAGCGTGATATCGACCGGCGTGCCGAAAATCATCGTGGTCGAGAAGAAGCTCAGGATGTCCCCGCCGAGCCGCATCTTGAACGGGATCGCGACACTGTCGAAGGATAACGGCGCCGATCGGGCCGGGACCGGGAACGCCTTGAGGTCGTGATAGAGCCGGATCAATTCAGGATCGGCGGTCGCTTCGCACTGCCGATGCAGCCGCTCCAGCAGATGCCCGCACCATTCGGCGAGGTTGACGGTGCGCGCCGCCAGCGCCTCGGGGTGAAAGCTCAGCCGCAGCACGTTGAGGGGCTGGCCGAGCAGCCGCTCCGGCACGCCTTCAAGTAGCGGCATCACCAGGCGGTTGGCCGACACCAGATTCCAGTGCCGGTCGACCGCCAGCGCCGGATTGGGCTCGTGGGCCCGCAGCACGAGATCGATCGCCGCGCGTGCCGGTTTCAGCGCGGGATCGTCCAGCGAGCGCTGCTGAAACGCCGGAGCAAATCCCGCCGCCACCAGCAGCACGTTGCGCTCACGCAACGGCACCTCGAGCCGTTCGGCGAGTTTCAACACCATGTCGCGCGACGGCGCGGCGCGGCCGGTCTCCACAAAACTGAGATGGCGCGCGGAAATCTCGGCGTCCCCGGCGAGGTCGAGCTGGCTGAGATGGCGACGCTGCCGCCATTCGCGCAAATGCGCGCCGATATGGACGGGCTTGATACGGTCGGCCGTCGCCATGGCAGAGGGTGCGTTCATGGTGGAAGCCTACCACGCGAATTTCGCCGATTCCATTACGTGGGAGGTAATGGGTTCGCGCATCGGGATTCTGACTCGAAATGCAGCCAGTAGAATCGCGGGCTTGTTGCGAAGCTCGTCATGCCCGGGCTTGTCCCGGGCATCCACGTCTTTTGCGGTAACGAAACAAGAAAGACGTGCAAAAAACGTGGATGGCCGGGACATAGGCGAGCGAAAGCGACGCCGTCCTTCGGACGGCTATGCCCGGCCATGACGAAAAGCGAATCACCCTCACCCTGTTGGAGATTCAATTGCAGCTGCGAGGATCCACAGGGACGTACTGCCCCGACGGATAGCGATAATAGCAGCCGCCCTGCGATAGATAATATCCGGGACGTTGCGCAGCCTCGACGCCGACGATGGCGCCAGTCGTTCCACCCACGATCGCACCGGCCACCGCACCACCCGGTCTGTGGGTGATGAGACCGCCCAGCAATCCGCCCACAATAGCGCCGCCTACCGCGCTTGCGGCCGGGTCCGGTGAGGGCGGCGGCGGCGCGTAGGCCCCGGGGGGCGGCGGCGCATAACCTGCTGCGACCGGCGGACCATCGGGACCGGCGGCATCGTCTGCCGCCTCAACATCGGAGACATAGGCTGGCGGCCCATCCATCTGTTGCGGGTAAAAATACCAGGCCCCTCCCACATCCCACCACCAGCCGTCACGTCCGTCGTGAATTTCGTGGCGCCAATGTCCACCCTGCCAGGCGATGTGGCCGTGATAGGCGTGTCCAGCGAAATTATGCGAAGGCAAGCCGCCGCGCCCGACATGCGCAACCTGCGGCCCTCGCCCGGGCACCGGCCCCGCATGCATGGGACCCGGTCCCGCGTGCATGGGACCCGGCCCCGCGTGCGTGGGCATCGGCCCCGCGTGCCCGGGTCTGGCCGCCTGGACCGCCGGCCTGACGGGCCCTGCTTTCGCGGGCGGCTTGTGCTGTTCCTCGGCATGCGCCGATATCGCAAACGCGGCTAGCGCCGATACCAGCGGAAAAAATATCCTGGACCGCCTGGAAATGTTCATCTTAAACCACCCCGCCATTGGCCCGCCGCTTCAGCTTATTGCGACACAATTGGACTGAGTCTGGCCGGCTTGAATTACCTTGTCTCGTTACAAATCTGTAAGCTCGAGGGCTCTCGGAGCCAGCTTTGCAAAAAACTTGCGCAAAGCGGCTTCAAAACCGAGAAGACATTCTGCCAGTTAGGGCGGCAAAAGGCGATCCGAATTTTCGTCTGCTTCATTACCTGCAAGGTAATCGAAACCAGGTTGCGACGGCGCCATCTCCGAGATCACAGGAGATGACCATGCACACCGCTCACCGATCCCCTACCTTGACGTCAATTTCGGGCATGATTCCGTGGCTGCTCAAACTGGCAACCCGAATGCTGGCGCGCGGGCTCGACATGCCGGAGCCGCTGCTGCACCACACCGGCGTGTTCGTGTTCGCACGGGTCGCCGCTTTCGAGAACAGCGTCGGCAAGTCGCTCTGCCCGAGTCGCCTGCTGCGTCACTTCCGGAACCAGCGCCGCGGATCGGGGCGCTGACCGGCGGCCTAGCGCAATATCCACCTCAATGGCTTCATCCTTCGAGACGCATCGCTTTGCGATGCTCCTCAGGACGAGGTCTCAGACCCTCATGGTGAGGAGCGCGGCAACACCGCGCGTCTTGAACCACGAGACACGCGGCTTCATCCTTCGAGACGCACCGCTTCGCGATGCTCCTCAGATGAGGACTCAGACCCTCATGGTGAGGAGCCGCGCCTTGCGCGGCGTCTCGAACCACGAGGCCTCGGGAGAAGCAACAGTGAACCGGAAAGCGCTACAGGGCCGACGCGTGGCCGGCTCCATTGGCGCGGCTGCCGTTCGGCTTTGCGCCGTTCATCCCCTGCGGCTTCCGCCTGGCTTTTTCCGCCTGCTTTTCGGCCTTTTTCAGCGCCTTCTTCTCGGCCCTGGCTTTCAGGCGCAGCCTTTCCGCCCGCGCTTCGGCGCGCTTCTTCCTGCGCTTCCTTTCGCAGGCATCGCATTTGCAGCCGATCGGCTTCAGATAGGCCTTGAAGTAGTCGGTGCCGTAATCGTAGTTGATCTCCTCGCCGGGCTCGATGTTCTTGATGGCGCGGATCACCACCTTGCGCTTGCGCGGCTTGACATCGGATTCCGCGTTCGGCTTGCAGGCATGATTGATATAGCGCGCGACGTTCTTGCGCACCGAACCGTCGATGGTCCAGCGACTGCTGAGCTCGAACAGATATTTGTTTTCGATCGCGTCATCTTTTTTCTTTTTGCAATCAAGCAGCGGACCAAAATAGCGGATGATCCTGGTGCCCTTCTTGATCGGCCTGGTGGCGAAGAGGCCAAGCCCGGTACGGGAGCGGCCGACGCGATAGGGCTTGTTCGGGGAAATGGCAGGCATGATCGATAAGGAACTGACACGCTCGGCGGCGGGATGACGAAGCCGCTGTCTTAAAACGATTCCGCTCCGATGTCAGGCTTTTCACGCATTTGTCAGCAACCTTCCCCAGCTTGCGTTGCCCTGCCCCCGGGCCGGGTTCCCTTGCCGCGGTAGCGCACTGTCACGATCCCGCCGGCCGGCCGATCGCCAATCGCAGCATGGCTTCCAGCAAGGTTTCGGCATCGGTGCCTGCCGGCGACCGCCGAAGCACGTCGGAGAGCCGGTCGTCGAGCAGCAGCATGGTGAAGCCGTGGACCAGCGACCAGGCGCGAACGATGGCGGCAGCCTGGTCGAGCGACAGCGCCTGCTCCGAGATCTGCTCGTGGCGGCTCGCGCCGATCGCGCCGGCCAATCCGGCAAACGAGGCGTTGGCCGCTTCATGCAGCGCAGGCCGCGTCATGTCGAGACGCTCGGTGCGAAACATCAGCCCGTACATGCCGGGATGCGCCCGCGCATAACCGACATAGGCCCTGGCTCGCGCCACTCCCTTCTCGGCCGGCGACGCGGCTGCCGCGCCGGCCTGCGCCATCGCGGCGTTGAATTGCCGGAAGCCGATCGCGGCAAGCTCGCTGACCAGGCCGGTGAGATCGCCGAAATGGTGGGTGGGCGCGGCGTGCGACACGCCGGTCTCGCGCGCCACCGCGCGCAGCGTGAGCCCGGCCAATCCATCGCGTTCGAGCACGCGCTCGGCCGCTTCCAGCAGGGCATCGCGGAGCGCGCCGTGATGATAGCGAGCCTGTGCCACCGGTCGGGCAGAGCCTCGAGGATTTCGGTTTCCGCTTGCCCGGGCCGGTGTTCGTGGAGCGGACCGGATCCGGGCCGGACTGTCGCTGCGTGTTCTGACCATAGGCGCCTTATACGTCCCGATTTTGACACTGTAAAGTTTTCGCTTGACGGTCACGGCGGCGAGCCGTAATGGTATCTTTACGATGTAAAGATGATCGATCAGGGAGCAACCGATGCAGCAGGACATGGCGACTGAGGCGGCTAGTACCAATCGGTCGCCGATTCCGATGGAATGCGACGCGCCGCATCTCGAGATCAAAGGCGAGCTGCCGCGCGAGCTGAACGGCACGCTCTACCGCAACGGTCCCAATCCGCAGTTCAAATCGCCGGGCGCGCATTGGTTCGTCGGCGACGGCATGCTGCACGCCTTCCATCTTGAGAACGGCCGCGCCAGCTACCGCAACCGCTGGGTCCGCACCGCGAAATGGCAGGCCGAACACGACGCCGGCCGCGCGCTGTTCGGCGGCTTCGGCCAGAAACTGCCGGACGCGCCGGCCTCGGTCACCCGCGATGGCGGCGTTGCCAACACCAATATCGTGTTTCACGGTGGACGCCTGCTGGCGCTGGAGGAAGGCCATTTGCCGACCGAAATCGAGCCCGGTACGCTCAAGACCCGCGGCCCCTGCAGCTACGGCGGCAGCATCGCCGGGCCGTTCACCGCGCATCCCAAGATCGACCCCGCGACCGGCGAGATGGTGTTCTTCGGCTACAACGCCGCCGGACCGTTCAGCCCTGCCCTCAGCTTCGGATCCGTCAATTCATCCGGCATGGTGACGCGGTTCGATCGCCTCGAAGCGCCCTATGCCAGCATGGTGCACGATTTCATCGTCACCGAACGCCATCTGCTGCTTCCGATCCTGCCCATCACCGGCAGCATGGATCGCGCGATGCGCGGCCGGCCGCCTTACGCCTGGGAGCCGGACAAGGGCGCCTATGTCGGCGTCATGAAGCGCGGCGGCGCCGCCGGCGACATCGTCTGGTTCCGCGCCGAGAGCTGTTACGTCTTCCATGTGATGAATGCGTGGGAGGAAGGCGAGCGCATCGTCGCCGATGTCATGCAATGCGAGGAAGCACCCTTGTTCCCGCACCCCGATGGCTCGCCGACCGACCCGAACAAATCGCGGGCAAGGCTGTGCCGCTGGACCTTCGATCTCGCCGGCAATACCGATCGCTTCACTCAGGTCTATCTCGACGAGATCGGCGGCGAATTTCCCCGCATCGACGATCGCCGCGCCGGTCTTGTCAGCCGCCACGGCTGGTACGCCTGCGCCAACCCGGAGCAACCGGTGCTCGGCGGGTTCTCGGGCCTGGTGCATGTGGACGGCAGCGGTACGCGCCTCGGCCGGTATCTGCTGCCGGCCGGCGACACCATCTCGGAGCCGGTATTCGTCGCCCGCGGCGAGGATGCCGTCGAGGGCGATGGCTGGCTGTTGGCGGTGGTATGGCGTGCTTGCGAAAATCGCAGCGACCTTGCGGTGTTCAACGCCACCGACGTCGATGCAGGTCCAGTGGCGCTGGTGCGGCTCGGCCATCGCGTTCCCGATGGCTTTCACGGCAACTGGGTTAAAGCGGCCTGACGATTGCGGCCACCCTCTCGGTGATGGTTGCTTGCGCGCTATTGATTTTGCAGCGGAATTATGCGTCGCTCACTTTATTTTGACACTGTAAAGATTTGGCTTGACGCTGCCCTTTTTTGCCTCTAGTTATATCTTTACAGTGTAAAGATTGGCCCGAGAGGCTATCATGACGATTTTCCTGATCCTTGCGCCCTATGGCGCCTTTGCTTTCCTGATGCTGGTGACGTCGGCCACCGTCAGCCTGCTCGCTTCCGCCGCGATCTGCCTTGCCGTCATCGCACTCGACGTCGTGCGCGGCCGCTCGATCAAGCTGCTCGGCGCCGGCTCGGCAGCGCTTTTCACCGCCATAGGCGGCTACGTCGCGTTGGTCGATCCCGCCTTGAGCATTGCCGCCGTCAAGCTCGCGGTCGACGCCGGCATCTTCCTGATCTCGGCGATTTCGATGCTGATCCGCTACCCGTTCACGCTGCAATATGCGCGCGAGGCGGTTCCTGCCGAGACCGCGGCGATGCCCGGCTTCACGCGCTCGAACTACATCATCACCGGCGCTTGGACCGTGGCTTTGCTATTGATGATGATCGGCAATGCGGCGATGCTCTATGTGCCGGGTCTGCCGATCTGGTCGAGCCTCGTGATCGCGTTCGCCGCCCGCAACAGCGCCGTCTATTTCACCAAATGGTATCCGGAGTACCAAAGGGTCAGGTACGGTGCGGCTGCCGCCGGCGCCCTGCCCACGACCTGAGCTCCGCAGCCGAGGGAAAGCACCGATGAAGAACGTATTCGCGAAGCTCGCCACCGACTTTTTCTCCACCATCATGTTCCTCGCGGTGTATTTCGCGACCGACCAAGTGGTGCTGGCGACCGGCGTCGCCATTGCCGCGTCGGTGGCCCAGGTGGTCCATGCCCGGATCAAGGGCGAGTCGCTCGGCTTCATGACTTATGCCAGCCTCACGCTGGTGATCGTGCTGGGCAGCGCGACGCTGTTGACCAACGATCCGCGCTTCGTGCTGGCCAAGCCCGCGATCGCCCATTTCGCGATCGGCACCATCATGCTCAAGCGCGGCTGGATGCTGCGTTACATGCCGCCGATCGTCGCCGAGACCATTCCGGAATATGTCACCGCAGCAGGCTACGCCTGGGCGGCGCTGATGTTTGCGCTCGGCGCCGGCACCATCGCCATTGCGCTGACCGGCGACATCAAGCTCTGGGCGCTGTATGTGTCGGTGGTCGCGATCGGCGCCAAGATCGCGGCCTTCGCCGTGCAATATGTCGCGTTCCGCATCCTGGTGACCAGCCGGATTCGCGCCGCGCGCGCCTGATCGCCGCGGGCCGTTCAAGACATTGGGCATGTCCGGCAGGATGCGCTATACCGCCGCCTGCCTGATCCCCGGAACCGTTCCGGTTTTGCGAAGTAAACCTTTAAGGAGAGTTAGATGGCGGTCGACGGAAACTGGAATATCACCATGAGCACGCCGATGGGCGAGCGCAATGCGACGCTGAGCCTGAAGAATTCCGGCGGCACGCTGACGGGCACCCAGGGCGCCGAAGGCAATTCGGCCGAGATCTTCGACGGCACCGCCAGCGGCGACGACGTCGCCTGGAAAGTCTCCATCACCAACCCGATGCCGCTGACGCTCGAATTCAGCGGCAAGGTTTCCGGCGACAGCCTGTCCGGCGAAATGGGCATCGGCCCGATGGGCAGCTTCCCATTCAAGGGAACGCGGGCGTGAGGGCAATCGGCCCGAACCACCATGCTCCATTGTCATTCCGGGACGCGCCCTCGGCGCGGACCCGGAATCCATAACCACGAACGTTGATGTTGCGCGAAGCTGGGGCCGCTGTGCCGTTGACAACAGGCATCGGTGGTTATGGATTCCGGGTCCGCGCCAAGCGGCGCATCCCGGAATGACGAAGAGGGGAAGTCTGCGCCGCCCCCTCACCCCAGATTCAATTCCTTGAAGAAGTCGTTGCCCTTGTCGTCGATGATGATGAAGGCCGGGAAATCCTCGACCTCGATGCGCCAGATCGCTTCCATGCCGAGGTCGGGATATTCCACCACCTCGACTTTCTTGATGCAGTGTTCGGCAAGGTTGGCCGCAGCCCCTCCGATCGAGCCGAGATAGAAGCCGCCGTGCTTCTTGCAGGCCTCGCGCACCGCGACCGCGCGGTTGCCCTTGGCCACCATCACCATCGAGCCGCCGGCGGCCTGGAATTGATCGACGAACGAATCCATCCGGCCCGCGGTGGTCGGACCGAACGCACCGGAGGCGCAACCGTCCGGCGTCTTGGCGGGGCCGGCGTAGTAGACCGGATGGTTCTTGAAGTAATCCGGCAAGGGCTCGCCGTTCTCGAGCCGCTCGCGCAATTTGCCGTGGGCGGAATCCCGCGCCACGATCATGGTGCCGGTGAGCGACAGCCGGGTCTTGATCGGATGCTGCGACAACGTCGCCAGAATATCGGCCATCGGCCGGTTGAGATCGATTCTGACGACCTCGGCGCCGAGCGACGGTTCGACCGCCGGCAGATATTGCGCGGGATTGTGCTCGAGCTCTTCGAGATAGACGCCGTCTTTGGTGATCTTGCCGAGCACCTGGCGGTCCGCCGAGCACGACACGCCGAGGCCGATCGGCAGCGAGGCGCCATGACGCGGCAAGCGGATCACCCGCACATCGTGGCAGAAATATTTGCCGCCGAACTGGGCGCCGACGCCGAGCGACTGCGTCATCTTCAGGATCTCCTGCTCCATTTCGAGATCGCGGAAGGCGTTGCCGTCGGCCGAGCCATGGGTCGGCAGCGCGTCGAGATAGCGCGCGGAGGCGAGCTTCACCGTCTTCATGCAGAGTTCGGCCGAGGTGCCGCCGATCGCGATCGCCAGATGATAGGGCGGGCACGCCGCAGTGCCGAGGGTAAGCACCTTCTCCTTCAGGAACGCCAGCAGGCGATCTCTGGTCAGCACCGAGGGCGTGGCCTGGAACAGAAAGCTCTTGTTGGCGCTGCCGCCGCCCTTGGCCATGAACATGAACTTGTAGGCGTCATCGCCTTCGGCATAGATCTCGCACTGCGCCGGCATGTTGTTGGCGGTGTTCTTCTCCTCATACATCGACAGCGGCGCCACCTGCGAATAGCGCAGATTGCGGCGCAGATAGGCGTCGCGGGCGCCCTCGCTCAAGGCGGCCTCGTCATCGCCGTCGGTGAGGACGTTGCAGCCCTTCTTGCCCATGATGATCGCGGTGCCGGTGTCCTGGCACATCGGCAAGACCCCGCCGGCGGCGATGTTGGCGTTCTTCAGGAAATCGAAGGCGACGAACTTGTCATTGTCGCTCGCCTCCTTGTCGTCGAGGATGCTGCGCAACTGCTTGAGATGGCCGGGCCGCAGGTAATGGTTGATGTCGCCGAATGCCGCCTCCGACAGCGCCCGCAGCGCCTCGCGCGACACCACCAGCATGTCCCGGCCCAGCACCTTCTCGACCCGCATGCCGTCGGCCGTGACCTTCTTGTAGGGCGTGGTGTCGGGCCCGAGCGGAAACAGCGGGGTGTGCCTGTAGGGCGGCACGGCCTTGGGGTCGGGAAAGGCGGTGGGGGCATTCATGGCTTGGCTCGCAGGGTTGGGGGCCGCCCGCTTCGAGGCGCGTACGGTCGCCCGTTCTAAGCACTTTTGGAATAAAGGAAAGGTTCCGATGTCCTGCTGCAGGCCGTGGGCGGCGCGTCCGGAACACGAAGCGTCATCCTCCCTTTCCACCCTGTTTCTCCGCATAGGCGTCCACCAGCGCACGGATCATGCGCTGGTAGGGCGCCGGCGTTGCCGCGCCGCGCGCTTGAAAAAACGTCACGGAGCGCTGCGACAGGCTTAGCGTCACCTTCACATTGTCCTCGCGCAGCACCAGCATGTCCGGCGACGGCAGAAAGTCCTCGAGTGGAAGCGAACCGAGGGCTGGGGGATTTCTGCCGATGGGCAGCAGCAGCAGCACGGTTACGGGGCCGTCGCGGGCGACCTTCTCACGCCGACGGGGCTCAGCGCGGCACTAGAGCGGACAACCACCCCACCAGAGCGTCCGATGCGGTGGGATCTAGTGGCCCGAGCCAGCCAGCTTTATCGGCCGCGTTTTTCGCGGCCGATTGCGACTTGAGCCGCCGCATGGGACGCATCACTCCCGGTTTTTATCGTCACTGCGGGGTTCAGCTCGCCAGTCGCGATCAACCTTTTGGTCGTAATGATCGGCGTTATCCGGGCTCATCCCACCAGCCTTACCTACCGTCTGCTGATCATCGCTCGGTTTCACCTTCCAATCGCGATCGACCGTACGGTTGTCGGGCGTGGATTGGTCAACGCCTTTTTGCTGCTGCGTGCTGACCGATGGTTTAGTGTTATCTTGTGCGAAAACAGGATAAAGCGCCGACGATGCCAATAAGAACGTAGTGAATGTGACCATGCGCATGACGAACAAGCTCCTTTGGTTGCCGTTTGCCCCTCTTTAGTCCGGTCAGTGTCACTGACCTTTCTCTTTGATTTGCCCACTGCTGTCGATCACGAGGTTGACTTCCTTGCCGTTCTTGATCGCCTTGGCCGACGTGCCTTCGGCAGTGGATTTGATATCTCGAACTTGCGAATAACCCGCAGTTTCGAGCTTGGTTACAAGTTCCTCTTGGGTCAGAGCATGGGCGGGCGAAAAGACGCCCAACATCACTAGAGAGCAAAGGAATGTTCGAGATAACGCCCGTACCGACATGATCTGTCCTCCGTATTGGGAACCACGAAACATGCTCCGAAAGTTCAACCCGCAATCCACGCAGCCGTTCCCTTAGATGAACTCGACAGAGCAAAACCGACACGAAAAGGCTTCGATAGCTTAGGGTCGCAATGCAGCACACGAGGTTAGAATCATCGGAATCGGGCGGATGGTCCATCGAGCACTCGAAGAGGAAGGCCGAACGTCAGTCCGGCGCGGACTTCGTTTACCGGGCGGCCATTGGTGAGAGCGTGCCGGAGACCGACGTCGAAACTGAGATTGTCGCGCACCTGCCAAATGAGACCGACCAGAGCGGATACCGTGTTGAATTGGCCGAATGCCTGTTCGACGAAAAACTCTGCAACCGGCCGGACAGACCATTTTGATGGTCCCTCGATGATCGCGCCAAGAAACAGGTCCGTGTGATGGTCGCGGGTGAGAGCCGTCTCAGCATCCAAGTGGATGGTGCCCCAGTCCCAGCGCTGCGACACGATGCCGGCCAGGCTGGCGCCGACGCCCGACCCGCCGGTGTCGTCCGGCATTAGAGCGCCGAATTCCGTCGCGACACTCGGCCCGGTCTTATCCTGCAGACTGCCGGGCACCAGGACGTGTTTAAGGAATGCCCCCGCCGCCGTAAGACTGGCGGAGCCTGATGGCGACAATGGCCATTGGCCCTGTCCCTCCAGCACGGCCTCCCATCCTTCAGCTAACCCGTAGTTGAAGACCGTGGCTGGTGCGATGAGAGTGGTACCCGTGCTATCGCGCAGGCGGCCGGCCGGTTCCAACTCGATTTCTACGTGACCCGGGGCAGCTACGGCCGCGTCGGTCCCGTCAAACGGACGATAAGCGACAGCGGGGCCGGGCCATGCTGCGAGGCTCGAAGCGACGCATGAACCCGAGACGATCCGTTGCACGAACCGCTGCTTGTGAAATGGAGGCCTCGCGAACATGCATCAGTCCTGCGTCGCCGTCGATCAAGGTATTGGTCGAAACACCCATATAGCCGCCAGCTCGGCCGCGCTTGTCCGGACAGCGACCAGCAGACGATCAATTTCAGGCACGAAGAGCGACGTGCGTGCGCCGGACACGGTGGGGATGCGCGCGGCCCGCCGGTACGTCATCCCCTTCGCTTCCAAAACGACAAAACCGGCCCCGCAGCTGACGTAAACGCGGCCACGCTTGCCATCGATGAACAGGTCATCAGCGTCGCCACAGGTGTCGGCGGCCGTGATCAGCTTGCCGCCTGTCATGGAGAAGACGCCAA
>Ga0208220_1000202_pt1 | contig 24314 bp, 28 predicted proteins | sample NGESurdeep092012_9_FD_184484 | JGI IMG/M metagenome (GOLD analysis project Ga0208220, IMG submission 184484) | Arctic peat soil microbial communities from Barrow, Alaska - NGEE Surface sample F53-1 deep-092012 (SPAdes) | ecosystem: Environmental > Terrestrial > Soil > Wetlands > Peat ...
GGATCGTGGTGATTTGGGGCTCCAGCTATTTCAACCGCAACGTGATCTGAGCGACTTGATCCAAGCAGCGTCCGCGGTCTACCGCCCCAGCAGCACCATCGAGATCGCCGGCACGTAAGTGATGATCAGCAGCGCTAGAAAATTAATGAATACGAACGGCAGCACGCCGCGATAGATCATGCCCATCGGCACATTGAAGATGGCACGCGCGGCGAACAGGTTCAGGCCGAACGGCGGCATATAAAGGCCAATCGAGAGATTGACCGCCATGATGATGCCGAAGTGCAGCGCGTTGATGCCGGCGGATTCGACGACCGGCAGCAGCAGCGGGGTGAGGATCAGAATCGCGGCCGGCGGCTCGAGAAAGCTGCCGGCGATCAGAAGCCCGGCATTGACGAACAAAAGCGTCTGCCAGTTCGGCAGGTGCATGGCGCTGATAGCATTGATGAGATTTTGCGGGATACCGCTCGTCGTCATCAGCCAGGAATAAACGCCGGCGCCGGTGACGATGATCAGGATTTGCGCGATCAGAACGACCGAACTGACAATGATCTGCCACAGTTCGGCGAGGCCGACCTCACGGTAGACGAACATCGCCACGAACAGCGAATAGACCACCGCGACGCCGGCGGCTTCGGTCGGCGTGAATACGCCGCCGTAGATGCCGCCGAAGATCACCACGATGGTGCCGATCGCCCAGCTGGCTTCCTTGGTCGAGGCCCAGATGTTCTTCCAGCGCGCCGGCGACGACAGCGGCACCATCTTTATGCGGGCGTAGATCAATACATAGACGGCATCGACGATGCCGATCAGCAGGCTCGGCAGGATGCCGGCTGTGAACAGTTTTATCGCCGAAACCTGCGCCGTCATCGCGTAAAGGATCATCGAGATCGATGGCGGAATGATCACGGCGACCGCACCAGATGAAGTGATCAGGCTGACCGCGAAGCGCTCGCTGTAGCCGTGCTTTGTCAGTGAAGGAAACAACAGCCGGCCGATGGCGACCACGGTGCCAACCGAGGTATGCGCCATGGCGCCGAACAATTCCGACGAGGCCACCGTCGTGACAGCGAGCGAGCCGCGCACGCCGCCGATGATCGATACCACCCATGCGACGACGCGGTTGGCGATGCCGCCACGCCCCATGATCTCGCCAGCCAGCACGAAGAACGGCACGGCGAGCAAGGGAAAATTGTCGAGGCTGCCGAACATGTAGGTCTGGATCGCTTGCGTCGGCACGTGCGCAACGAACAGGATAGCGGCCATCGAGGTAAGAATGAGGACGATGAAAATCGGCAGTCCGAGAACCAGCAGAATCAGCGGCAAAATGAAATAGACGATGCCTGCCGACATCTTAGTGCTCGGAGCCCCGGCTCGAAATCACGTCGTCGTGGCGCACGCCGTGCACGTAGAGCCGCACGGCGATAAGAAGCGCCATGAGCAGGAGTCCGAGTGGTACGGCCGCTTGCGGAATGACCATCGGGATGTTGGCGGAGTCGCTGCGCTGGTCGAGCTCGGCGAGCATGGTCATGACCGGCCACGCGAAGATCGCGAGCGCCACGCACGTCGCGATCGTCACCAGGTCGGAAAAAAGCTCGAACGCGGCGCGTGCCCGCGGCGGCAATAACGAGACAACGGCATCCATGCGGATATGGCGGCCCATCCAGCCGACCGGACCGATGCCAAGGAAGACGCAGCCGATCATCAAGAACAGCATCGCTTCTTCGGCCCACGACAGCGATACTGAGAGGAAATAGCGGCCGATGATGTTGGCGAAGTTGATGCCGACACTGGTGATCAGCATGGCGCCTGCGGCGGCGCGGAGCACCGCCATCAGCGCGGCCGCGCCCCGCCGCAATATCTCACGCATGGGATTTTCAGTTTTTCGCAGCGGCGGCGCGCACCATTTGCAGCATGTCGTGCACGGCGGGCTGAGCCTTGGTTGCTTCGTCGCCGACGGGATCGAGCAGCGTCTTCATTTGCGCCAAGTCGTCGGCGGGCAACGTGTGCACGGTGGCGCCGAGCGCGGTCCAGTCGTTCACCAGTTTTTTGGTGAAGTCGACTTCCCATTGCTGGGTTTTGGCCTGAACGGCGGCGCCACTGTCGATCACGATCTTCTGCAAGTCCGCCGGCAGCGTATCAAGCCACGGCTTGCTGACGACGGAGATCGAGATAATGAACGTGTCATTAGTGACGGTGACCACCTTGAGGAGGTCGTTCATCTTGAAGGCGACAAATACCGAGAGGCCCGAAATGGTGCCGTCGATCGTGCCCTGATCGAGCGCCGGCATGACTTCAGAGAGCGGCATGCCAATGCCGGTGGCGCCGAGCTTTGCCATCTTCTCGCGTTCGAGTTCGGTGCCGTTGATGCGCAGTTTCTTGCCCTTGAAATCGGCAAGCCGCATGATGGCATTCTTGGCGCCGTAATCCGACGCGCCGAGGTCGAGCGTGGCGATGCCGACCATGCGCTTTGGCGTGGCGAGATCGAACATTGCTTTCTGGACCGCGGGATCGTGGATCGTGGCCGCGGCATTGGCCTCGTCGCGAAACAGCATCGGCGCGCTGAAAACGCCGAAGCGCGGATCGACGCCGACGAAGAAATCCACCGGCCCGACATAGCCTTGGATATTGCCGAGCTGCACGCCCTCGATCTCGCGCGGGATCGGACCGAGCTGGCTCGCCGGATAGATCTGCACTTCGATGCGGCCGCCCGAGGCTTTCTCTACTTCTTCCTTGTAGAATTTGATGAACTGGTGCTGCGTCTCGTTGATCGTCGCGGTGCCGATTTTCATGACAAAGTCCGCGGCCGCGGCCGGAACAGCCGGGAGAAGACAGGTGAGCGCCGCTGCGGCGGCGATTGCCAAGCGATTGCTCGCGCAAAAACGCGTTCTGCTGGTTGCAGTCATTGCTTCCACCCCTCTGGTCCCATCCCCGACGCGTCTTTTTTGCGGCCGAGCGACCCGCGCGTTTTAAGGCGCCGACTATAATGGTCCGGCACGGCTTGCCAAGCGACGTTTTGCCGGAAGAGGGAGGCCGACGATCGTGCCGCTTTCAGAAATCGAGCTTGTCGCGGATTGCGTCGAGCCCGGCCTTTGCGCATTCTTCGTCTTTGTCGCCGCCCGGCGCGCCGGAGACGCCGACCGCACCCAACACAGTGCCGCCAGCCTCGATGACGAGACCGCCCGCGAGCGTGACAATATGAGGCAGTGCGGCCAGGCCGGCGCTGAGCTGCCCGCTTCGGATTGATTTAGCAAAGTCGCCGCTGCTGGAGCGGAAACTCAATGCCGTGTAAGCCTTGTCGTTGGCGGCCGCCGGCGCCGGCAGCCCCGCGAAACGGTCGCGCAGCAGCACCAATGTCTGGCCGAAGCGATCGAGCACGACGACGGCAACCTGGTAGCCGTTGGCACGACACGTGGATAAAGCGGTCTTGGCGAGATCGAGCGCCGTGTCGGGAGCAATCGACTTATAGGTTACAATAGCTTCGTCGGCGCGGCCGGGCGATACCGCCGCCAGCATGGTCGTCGCAACGATAATCTGCAGCGCGTGCTTCATGGCTCGTCGATCTAAGGCTTGACGTAGCTGTAGCCTTGTTCCTGAAGCTCCATGATCCGCACGACACCCGCTGGGACGATGCCGGCCTGCGGAACGATCGTGATCGGATGACCTTCGTGCGCTTCCATCGACTGCTTGGTATTGTTGCACGCGGAAAACACGACCTTCGACGGGAAGCTGACGTCGGAGAGCTCTTTGATGCGGTCTTTCACCGGCGAAGTATCTTCGCGCAGCATGTGCAGGCCGGGGCCATAGGCTACGATTTCGATGGCAACGTCCTCGTGCTTGTCGCGATAGTAGTCGAGCAAGTTCCGAGCGTTGTTGAGCGCGAGGTTCATCACCGCGGCATCGTTCTGATCGACCTGCAGGACGACGCGATGCGCCTTGCTCTCCTCAGCCTGCGCGGTTTTACCGATCAGAGCTCCGACGGCGACAGCGGTGAAGAGCGAACGGATCATTCCGGCCCGCGTGATTACGGCACGAGTCGTTCCAGCCATGGCTTTCAACCTTCCTCGGCGATGCCGGGATTGTCGGCGACGCCCTTGAGCGTCACGCGATTGGGTCGATCGATACTGATCGTTTTCTGCGTTCGCAAATAGCCCGCGACCAGTTCGCTGACCGGCTTGCCGTTTTGCGGATTGACCGACGCCCAGCCGGCGACGCGATAGGTCTTGTCGGCCTCGATTGGGTGGCCTTCATCGAGCATCATCTCCGAAATGCGTTTGCCGGAGGTTTCGTTCGGCGTGCATGTGTAGTCCATACCACCGACACGGACCATGTCGCCGCCCTGCTGATAATAGGGATCCGGGTTGAACAGGTTATCGACGATGTCCTCCATGACGGCCTTGATCTGGCTTCCCTGCATATCCGCAACGTAAACCTCGGGATAGGTGATCGCGGTTTCCGACAGTAAGTCCTCCATGGTGATCGGCTGTCCGGCCGGCACTGTCGGGCCCCAGCGGAAGCCCGGCGATAGCGCGATCTGGGCGTCGAGTTCATGACGCAGCGCATTGCAAATCATTTGATCCATCGGACCGGTAAAGTTGCCGCGCCGATACAGCAATTCACCGGTGGTCGCGAGTTTTTCGTCAAATTTCGCCGCGTATGGTGCGCGCAGGCGGGTGATCAGCGCCTGCATGTCCCGGTCGGGCTTGAGCAGGTTCGCGTAGATCGGGAGCAGGCGGTAACGGATGTCCTTCACGGCGTTCTTGCCAAGATCGAGATCAAGCACCGCGACGAACTTGCCGCTCGATCCGGCATTCGTGACCAGCGTCTTGCCGCCAGGATTGGCGACCATGCTGGGCTGCGGGACCGCGTCATGGGTGTGGCCGCCAAGAATAACGTCGATGCCGGACACGCGGCTGGCGAGCTTTAAATCCACGTCCATGCCGTTATGCGACAGCAACAGCACGGCATCGACTTTGTCTCCTTGGCGCAATCCGTCGACGACTTTTTGCAGCTCCGCATCGCGGATGCCGAATGTCCAATCGGGTGTGAAGCGCTTGGGATGGGCGATCGGCACATAGGGCATGGCCTGGCCGATGATGCCGATCCGGTGGCTGCCTATTTCCTTGATCGTGGCCGGCTTGAAAACACGGCCGGAGGCGGAATCGAACGCCGGCGCGTCGGCGAACGCGGCTTCCTCGGTCAAGAAGACGTTTTGCGCCAAAAACTCCCCTTTGAAACGCTCGAGATTTTGTCGCAGAGTTTTTTCGCCGTAGGTGAACTCCCAATGTCCGGTCTGCGCATCGATGCCGAGCAGATTGCCGGCCTCGACCATGTCCGCGCCCGCCATTGCCTGCGCTAGTCCGCTGCCTTGCCACAGGTCGCCGCCATCGAGCAGAACGGAATTGCCCGGACCGGCATCCTGACGCAAGCGATCGACGAGAGTCTTCAGATAGGCAAAGCCCCCCATGCGGCCGTAGCGCTGCGCCGCTTCCTGAAAATCAAGAAACGTGAGCGCGTACGCGTCGCGGCCACCGGCTTTGATGCCGAAATGCTCAAGCAGCGCCCGGCCGACCAGATGCGGCGGCCGGCCGCGCATAGCGCCGGCGCCGATATTGACGCTGGGCTCGCGAAAAAACACCGGTTCGAGCTGGGCGTGCGTGTCGGTCATATGCAGCACGCGGGCATTGCCGAAGTGGCCGACGTCGTAGACGTCTTCTTCGGCGGCCGCTGCTGCAACCGAATATCCGGCCTGCGGCATTACGCCGGACGCAGCGGCGACAGCGAAGTATTGAAGTAAACGTCGGCGATCCAATCCCGTGGACTCCCGGTCAGAAAATCATTTGCGAATAACGGCGGCGCGCCAGGATTCTTGTTGCTCCTTGGCCTGAGCAATCGAAGCCTTGGCCAAGGCTTCGGCTTGCTTGGCCGCGTTCGCCGCGGCGTTAAAATCGCCAGCGGCGGCTGCTTTGCGCGCCGCCGTCAATGTCTGCTCCGTGGTGGTCCATTGGTTCTTGAGCGCGCCTGCATCCTTCTCGGCGGCTTCGGCCGCCGTCAGCGCGGCCCTGAAGTCAGCTTCGGTACTTGCCGCCATCGCCGCGGATGTGGTTGTGAGGCAGAGCGCACCGAATATGGGAATGAAAAAACGCATCGCGATCTCCGGCATCATGGGCGAGCGCCCGGCCCGGAAATCGGCAGGCCGTTGCTCATGTAAGAGAGATAATATTCGACGTCGCGATAGTCCTCATCCTGCGGTTCGATCGGTACGCCGCGGACCTGGCTGTTGCAGGTGACGAAGCGGCGGCTGATCGTTCCCATGCTGCCCCATTCGGAGCGGTAGATCGGCATTGCCGCAAGAATGCCGAGCGCGGGCGCCAGCACTTCGGTGCGGATATGCTCGCCCGGACTTTGCACGTGGCAGCTGGCGCAGGAGAAATTGAGCTGGCCGCGGCGCGTGTAAAAATAGCGTTCGCCGTTTTGGTACGCCGCAAGCGCCCGCGGGTCGTTTGGGATTTTGATGTCGAACGGTTTGCCGCGCGAGGTGAACGCCATGTAGGCGGTGAGCGCCGCCATGTCGTCCTTGATGTAGGAGAACGGCTGCTCGCCGTTTGATTGCCGGCAGCGATTGAGCGCCAGTTCGAGCGTGATGACCTCGCCGGCCTTCTGGTCGAAATAAGGATAGTTCTGGCGGATGCCGATGCCTTTGTCAGCAAAGCAGTCGCCATAGGTCTTGCCGTTCTTGAACGGCGTCGCGAACATCTCCTGACCCTTGTCGACCGCGAATTGATAGGGCGGAAAGTCCTCGATCGCTTCCCACTGTTTGCGCAGATCGGCGTCCATCGAATAAGGTCCGTTGACGAAATCGTTCAACGGAACATTCGGGAAGCGCTGCGTGAAATAATCGCGAAATGCCTTGAAGTCGGTTTGCGGAGTGATGGCATCGGCCGCGGCGGCAGGTTGCGCGAGTGCTAGAAACAGCACGGCAATCGTGGCCGCCATTGTGCAAAGCATCGTACTTGCGCGAAGCATCGTTCTTCTCCCAGCCCGGCGGCCGCAATCCGGGCGGCTATTGAATCTTCGCCACCAGCGAGTCGCTCTCGCCTTTGTTGTCGACCCAGCTCACCGTCAGGTCGTCGCCTTTCTGCGCACCTTTGAAACTGAATTTCACATAGGGGTCCTTGGAAACGGCCGGTCCCCATAGCGCGGTGAACACCGTCTTGCCGGCGTGTTCGAACTCCACGACTTCGATGTGGTGCGGCGGAATGAGGGTGCCCGCCGAATCCCTGACGAAGCCGGAATCCATCGGGTGCTGAACCAGCGCCTGAACCTCGGTCGTATCGCCGCCCACAATAGCGCGCACGCGAATTGTCGATGCCATGGTTGATGCCCTTTTCGTTCTGATCAGCCGCCACAGCCGCCGACGGTGACTTTGACTTCTTTGCTCGCGCTAAAAATTCTGCCGCCGGACTCGACCAGTGCGATGACTTTGCTGGTCTTCGCCATCTTAAGCCGGTTCGCCACCATTGCTGACGTGCCGGGGGGAATCTTGTAGGTCGCCGCCAGTGGAAAAGGATTCTCGGAAACCAGAATGGCGATCGAGGTCACGTTCGGCAGTGCGCTCGACACCGCGATCGGAACGACCGCGCCATTTTCCGCGATCTCCGGTGCGTCGAGCTTGACCTGGTCGGATGCCTCGGCGTCCTTGCCATAGAGCGCTTTGATCGCGCCGGCTTCCGTCTTCTGCATAAAGGCCTCTTTCGGCCACGCGGTGCCATCGGCGGCGCGCCCGCTTCGCAACCATGCCGTCATGCCGGCGGCGATACCGACAAAAAAGCCGGTGATGACCAGCCGTCGGGTACGGTCCGGGCGATTGTCTTGTTTTGCCATTGGCCTCTCCCTTTTCGCCTTCTTGGCGGTTGCGAGCTACCGCGTGTAGAGGAAATCGATCACGGATTCGATCTCCTGGTCCGTCAAGATCAGGTTGCGCCCGAATGGCGGCATGACGGTGAGCGGATTGCGCTTGGTCTCGTCGAAAATGATCGCGTGGAGCTCTTTGCGATCCGGAAATCGGGCTTTCATGCCGGAGAGTTCCGGACCGAGATTGCCAGGCGCATCGCCGCCCTTGATAACGTGGCAGGTCAGGCAATTGCCTTTACTACGGTCGAAGGCGAGGGTTTCGCCGGGCATGGGCGGCGCGGCCGGCTGCTGCGCCGACGCGGCGCGGCCAGAAAGCACAGCGACAAACAGCGTCAGGCTGGCCGCAACGCCGGCCAACATTACCGCCGGCCGAGCAGGTTTGCCTCGCTGTCGCATCGCATTCTCCCGCACGCTTTTCGGCACCGGTTATTTCCCGTTCATGGTGTCGAGCGGGCCGGTGGTTCGTGGCGTGAGGTCCTTGCCTTCCGCCGACGACATGACTTTCACACTCTTCGGATCAACACAATCTTTCATACAGGCCTTTGCCGCGGTGTCGGGACGCGGATCCTGCCAGGTGAAGTTGTCACGGTTCGGCATTTTCACTTTGGGCAGGCTATTGCGGTCGGCAACGAAATCGCTCGGCACGATATTGTTGAAGTCGAGTATATAGGCGATCACGGCATAGATATCGTCGGCGGGCATTGTGTGCGGCGCCGAAAACGGCATGGCGCGATTGATGTAGTCAAACAGCGTCGGTGCGAACGGCCAATAGCTGCCGACACTCGGTTCCGGACGGTCGCCGTTCAGGGTGCCGTCGCCGCCCATCAGTTTGGGATAGCGGCCTTCGCCTTCGCCGAAGGTGCCGTGGCAGGCGGCGCATTGCTGAGCAAACACATCGGCGCCGTGGCCGACGGTACCGTTGCCGTCAGGCAAGCCGACGCCATCCTTGCCGCGCACGTCGATATTCCAGCCGGCGATCTCGGCCGGCGTCGCCGGTTTGCCGTAGCTGAAAGTACCGGGACTGCCGGCATCGGCGGAAGGATTCCAGAGGAACAGAGCAACTAATCCGGTCATTCCCGCGCAAGCGGGAATCCAGATTCTGGGTCCCCGTTTGCGCGGGGACGACGGGAGGGAAGCACTAGCCGAGCTGGACATCGACCACTTTCCCGTCCGGCTTCACCTGCCAAGTCTGGATCGCATTGTTATGATAGATCGAGTTTGAGCCTCGCATTTTGCGCAACTGCGCTATGGTTGGCTGCACGTAGCCGGTTTCATCCAGGACGCGAGATTCCAGCAATGCCGGCTGTCCGTCCCACGGCCAGGGAATGGAAAAGCGGGTCAGCGCTTTCGACAGGATCGGATCGTGCAGCTGGGCGCGGCGCCAGTTCACGCCGGCGTCGAACGAAACATCGACCGCTTTCACTTTGCCGCGACCGCTCCAGGCCAGACCTCGGATCTCGTAAAGTCCCGGCGCTGCGACGGGTTTTTCGGGGCAGGGGAAGGTGATGACCGATTTCGCTTCGTTGACCCAGGTAAAGCCGCGCGATTTTCCGTCGGGCATCAGATCGGTGTATTTCGACGTCTCCTCGCGCGAGAACCATGGCTCATCGCCGACCTTGAGCCGGCGCAGCCATTTGACGCTGACATTTCCTTCCCAGCCGGGGACCAGTAGCCGAAGCGGATAACCCTGCTCGGGCCGCAATGCCTCGCCATTCTGCCCGTAGACGACGAGACAATCGTCGAGACATTTTTCGAGCGGGAGGCTGCGGTTCATGCGTGCGGCGTCGGCGCCTTCCGCCATCACCCATTTGGCTCCTTTCTTCAGGCCGACCTCGTCGAGCAAGGTCGAAAGTTTAACGCCTGTCCATTCGGCGCAGCTCACCATGCCATGGGTGAACTGCAGCGAATTGAGCTGTGCCCCGCGCCATTCCATTCCGCCATTGGCCGGGCATTCGATGAAGTAGATGCGCGATACCGCGGGGAACCGCACGATGTCGTCCATCGTCAGGGTGATCGGGCGCTCGACCAGACCATGGATCAAAAGCCGATGCTGGCGCGGATCCACGTCGGCACGGCCGGCGTGATAACGCTCGAAGAACAGCCCATTGGGGGTGATGATTCCGTTTAGCGACTGCAGCGGTGAGAAACTGACGGACGATTCCCGCGTGGCGGTCAGCCAGGGAACGTCGCGGCGGATGACGTCTTTTTCGAACGCCGCGGGTTGTCCGTAGGGCCTATCGACGACGCCGGAGCCGGTCGCCTGCGACCAATCCGGTTCGGCGGGCGGTGAGCTTTGCTCCGCCGCGACGGCAGGCGTTGCTCGCCCGAGCATTGCGCCGCCGGCGGCCGCTGTGCCGATGCGCAAGAACGCTCGCCGCGAGTTGTCCCCGTTCTGGCGGTCGAAAAGCGTGGCCATTCTTTCCTCCCTGACGAGCCGTCCCGCCGGACTCGATTGCGCGTCAGACCGCGTCGCCACTTTTTATTGATGCCGGTCGGCATTTGGCTTACACTGGCCTCTATCAACGAGTGCTAAATTAGTCAATCCTAAATAAATGCGCATCGCAAAGCGTCGAGAAACCATGGACGCGTCCACTCGGTCGGCGAAGCCAACAAAGCGGAGCGCGCACCGCACAGCTAAGGCGTCCCGCCGCGCGCGCGGCGGCTCCGAACTCGACGTGCTCGCCGAGCAAGCTGCGGCGGCGGCTCGCATGTTGAAGCTTCTTGGCAACGAACACCGGCTGTTGATTCTCTGCTTTCTGGCCGCGATGGGCGAGATGAAGGTCGGAGACATCGTTGGCGCGGTCGGCTTGAGCCAATCGGCTTTGTCGCAGCATCTCGCTTTGTTGCGCGACGACGGCTTGGTCGCATTCCGCCGCGAGGCACAGACGCTCTATTACCGCCTCTGCGATCCGCGCGCGGCGCGGATTTTGCAATTGCTCAAGGACATCTATTGCGGAGATTTGGCCTGAAGCGGGCCGCGCCGATCGCGCTCACTGTGCCGCTTGTTGCGGCGGCTCTGGCGTTTGCTTTGGCGCGATGGGCCGGTGCGGCGATGGCGGAGGACGTTGCGCCGTACCCGCCGCTCGACCGTCCGCTCGTCATCGCGCAGGTTCCCGGCGCGCCGATTTATTATACCTTGGGGAATCCGGGCATTCCCGACCACGAGAACGAAGGCAACACGTCGAATGCCGGCTTCGTCATCACGCCGGACGGTGTCGTCGTATTCGATGCGCTCGGGACCCCAAGCCTTGGCTGGAATCTGCTTGCGGCGATACGCAAGTTCGGCGCTGCGCCGGTGCGCTACAACGTTGTCAGCCATTATCATGCCGACCACATTTACGGCCTGCAGGCGTTCAAGGATCACACGTCAAGCATCGTGATTGCGCAGGACCATGCGACCGAATACCGCGAAGACGAAGAAACCTCCGGCGAGCGGGCCGATCAAAGGCTCGACCAGCGCCGGCAGGCGCTGGCACCATGGGTCAACGAACACACGCGCGTGGTGCCGCCCGATATTACGTTCAAAGATCAGGCGGCGCTTTATCTCGGTGGTAAGCGCTTCGTGCTGATCTATGCCGGGCCGGCGCATTCGGCGAGCGATTCGATGATGATGGTCGAACCGGACGGCGTGTTGTTCGCCGGCGACGTCGTGCAGAACGGGCGTATTCCGTTCATGAATGCCGACGACGTCGACACCGCGAACTGGCAGCGCAGCCTCGACGAAGTCGAAAAACTCGATCCGAAATTCATTATTCCCGGCCACGGGCAGCCGTCGACGAATGCCAAGGACGCCATATCCTTCACGCGCGACTATATTACTTATGTGCGCGCCGCGATGGGCAAGGCCGCCGAGGACTGGGTCGATTTCGACACCGCCTACGGCCGCACCGATTGGTCCAAATACAAGAACATGCCGGCATTCGACACCAACAACCGCGGCAATGCGTATCGGATTTTTCTGGAGATGGAACGATCGCAATTCAAGCCGGACAAGCCGGGGCATTGACCGTGGCAGCCGGCGTCTGCGATCGCAGCTGTCCCATGGTGTGACAGCTGCGCAGCAGCTCAGCCGGTTAGTTTATAGAATCCGACGTCGATGGCGCCGCAGCGAAATCCAATCTCGCAGTAGACCAGATAGTATTCCCACATGCGTCGAAAGCTCTGAGAAAAGCCGATCGTCTCGAGCTTGGGCCATGCGTGCAAAAACCGGCTGTGCCATTCGCGCAGCGTGCGCGCATAGCTGTCGCCGAATGATTCGTGAAAAACAAGTCTTAGGCCGGCACGGATTGCTTCACGCTCGATGATCGCGCGTGTCGGCAGCATGCCACCGGGAAAGATATGGCGCTGGATGAAGTCCGGACTTTGGCGGTAATCGGCAAAGCGGCCTTCAGCGATGGTGATAGCTTGAATGACCGCGACGCCGCCGGCGGTGAGGCAGGCGCGAAGTTTGCTGAAATAAGCGGGCCAATAATGTTCGCCAACCGCCTCGATCATCTCGATCGAAGCAATTCGATCGAAACACCCGTCAACGTCTCGATAGTCGAGAAGCTGGAGGTCGGCGCGGCCGTTCGCAGTGTCGCCGGCAAGTCGCGCTTTGGTGTAGGCAAGCTGTTCGGTGGAGAGCGTTATGCCGCATACGGATGCGCCGTGGTGGCGGACGAGCCGCTCCGCGAGTGCGCCCCAACCGCAGCCGATCTCTAAAATGCGCTCGCCGCCTGAAAGCGCAAGCAGATTGGCGATCCGATCGAGTTTTTGCAACTGGGCCTGTTCCAAGGTCTCGGTGCCGGTGTACAGTGCCGAAGAGTAATTCATGCCGGCGTCGAGCCACGGGCCGAAGAAGTTATTGCCGAGATCGTAATGCGCGGCAATGTTGCGGCGGCTGCCGTGCCGCGTATTTGTGCGCAGCGCATGTGAAACCCGATTGTGCACCCAGCCCACAAGCCAGTTTTTCGTTCGCGAACTCAAAACGGCTTCATTGCCCATGCCGAGGTTGAGCAATTGCGCGAGATCCGGCGTCGTCCAGTCGCCGTCGATATAGCTGCCGGAAAAGCCGCCATCGCCTTTCAATAGAATTCGCCACAGACCACGCCATCCTTGCAGCGCGAGTGTGGCCTCGGGTCCACTGCCGGCGCCGCGGCGCTCGATCACTTCGCCGCTCGGCAGGACAAGTTGCAGCCGCCCGTTCTGCAAATGCGGAACCAAATGTTCAAGGAAACGGCAAACAATACCCGGACGCAACGGCGTCGATCGAGCAGGGCCGCGAGACGGATAGGATGAGCTCGAGAAGGTCACGGCATTTGGCTCATTGGCTTGGCGTTACTGTGGTCACGGGCATCTCAGGCGCGTTGGGGCGCGACCGCAGCTTAAGGCCTTTGAACAACAAACACGCAGCATGCCAATGAATGGCGCCCATGACTTTGAGAGTCAGGAGCGGATGAGTAACGAGGACGCGAATGAGCGCCGTGTCCGTCATCGCCCGACGGGTTCCCGTCAATGCGGCGACAAGTATGAGTCCCTTCGCATCAGCAGCGCGGATTGCCACGGCAACGCGCTCGTCCGGCACGGCAACACGGAACCGGTAAGTCATACCCATGTCCATGAACGGCGAAACGTAAAACTCCTTGCGGCAATGCTGATCGATGACGGTGCCGGCGGTGGCGACGACAGGAATAAGATAGCTATGGCGTTCGCCGAAAGTGTTGTGGACTTCGTAGAGGATAGCCGCGAGTGCTCCGGTATCGCGATAGCAAAAATAGACGCTGAGCGGGTTGAAGCCGTAGCCGAATATCCGCGGCATGCACAGGAGCCGAATCGTTCCACCGTTGAGATCGATGGCGGCGTTTTTGAGATGCCGCTCGGCCTGCTCGCGCAACGGTCGGCCGCCACCGTCGCCGTGGTCGGAATCATGGAAGCTCACGGCGTTGAAGCGATTGCGCGAGAACAGCCGTAAGCCGCGCGACAGGCAATCGATCTCGTCGAGGTCAAGCAGCATCCAGAACACGCGGTAGCGCAGCCGATGCGCGCGCGGCCGCAAGCGCCGGTGCATAACCGTTCCGACATAGAGGGTCGATCGCAAGCTCATGCGGCGAGTTCCGATTGCGGCAACGGTAGCGAAGGTGGCGCTGCAGGCGGATCGAGTGTGATGCGGCCGGATTCGTTTGCCACGCGCCATGGCCGCCGCCCGCCGCCAAGCGCCTCGGCGACGGCGAGACCCGCCTGCAAACCGTCTTCGTGAAAGCCGGCGCCGAAATAAGCGCCGCAAAACCAGGTATTGCGGCGGCCCTGAAGGGTCCAGAGCTGCCGTTGCGCCGCAATAGCCGCGGCATCGAACAACGGGTGCTGATAATTCTCGCGGTAATGCTCCTGTTGCGGAGCGCGTGGCGGATTGAGCGTGACGAACAGCGGCGTATCGTGCGGGATGTTTTGCAGAGAGTTCATCCAATAGGTGACGGTCGGACAGCTGTCGCCGTCGCCGTTGCCGCCAAGGTGGTTCCAACTCGACCACACCGCGTGCCGCTTCGGCATCAACGTCGCATCGGCGTGCAGCACTGCGACATTGTTGCTGTAGTGGAACGCACCCAGCAGGCGCCGCTCGTCCGCTGACGGCTGGTCGAGTAAAGCCAGAGCCTGATCGGCGTGGCTTGCGATCACCACGTGATCGAAGGTTTCGACGCCGCCGTCGCGGTCGCGGATTTTGACGGAACCGTCGCTTCGATGCACCGCGGTGACCGCCGTCGCGATGCGGATGCGATCTTTATAGGCGTGCGTCAGGCGCTCGACATAGGCGCGGCTGCCGCCGAGCACAGTTCGCCATGGCGTACGATTGCGCAATTTGAGAAGCCCGTGGCTGTCCTGGAAGCGGATGAACGAGGCCGCGGGATAGTTAAGAATATTGCGGGCCGGCGCGGACCAGATTGCCGCCGCCATCGGCAATAGATGATCATTCCGGAACGCTGCGCCATAGGCGCCGGCTTCCAGATAGTCGCCAAGCGTGGTGTGGAACTCTTCAAGGATTGCAAGGTCGCGCGGCGCTTCGCGGTAGAAGCGATGCAGATCCAGCAGCATCGACCAGAACCGCGGGCGAAGGAGATTATGTTTATCTGCGAACAAACCTGACAGGCTGCCGGAATATTCAAGATTGCCGCTATCAAGCGATACGGCAAGCGACATTTCGGACAATTGCGTCGGAACCTTCAGATGATCGAACAATGCGGTCAGGTTAGGGTAGGTCAGTTCATTGTAGACGATGAAACCTGTGTCGACGGCGATTTCGGCTGTCGCGCCGGCGACCGTGACGGTATTAGAATGGCCGCCGATACGGTGATCGCATTCATACACGGTGACATTGTGATCTCGACTGAGCAGCCAAGCCGCCGACATGCCGGAAATGCCGGTGCCGATGACCGCTATGTTCTTGTGGCTCGCCGATCCGCGCTGCATCACTGGCCTCACGCCGGTTCCGTCCGGCTGCGCCTGAAGTTTTTGTCTCGCCGGGGTTACGCTTGATGGCGCTGGTTAGATCACTTCCTGGTTCGATTGATCCAAACGGCGCTATCCGTCGTAACGGTGGGTATGCAGGTCGCGTCTCTGAGGATATGGCCGGAATCGCCGTCGCAATCGTCTCGGCTGGAATGGGCCGGCTCTGGAACTTCTGTGATCGGTCATATCCGGCATGGAGCGGCCATGGGCAATGATGACGGCGGCGTTTCGGCAGTCGGTCCGGTGCAATGGATCGACGCCATCGCGGCGCGGCAGGACCGCGCGGCATTTGCCGCGCTGTTCGGGTTTTATGCTCCTCGGGTCAAAACGATGTTGATACGTGCGGGTGCGGGCGCCGAACTGGCCGAGGATATCGCGCAGGAGACCCTGCTGACGGTCTGGCGCAAGGCCGCGCAGTACGATCCGGACCGCGCCGGCGCATCGGCCTGGGTCTATACGATTGCCCGCAACTTGCGGATTGACCGGCTGCGCCGCGACCAGCGGGCCAAGGTGTTTGCTCTTTACGAGACGATCGAGCCGGAGGAGTCGGAACGGCCGGACGGCGGGCTTGATGTGGCACAACGCGATGAACGCGTGCGCACCGCGCTTGCGGAACTTCCAGAGGAGCAGGTTCGTATTGTCCAGCTCTCGTTCTTCGAAGGTCGTGCGCACGGCGACATCGCCAAGCTTCTCGGCCTGCCGTTGGGTACGGTCAAATCGCGGCTGCGGCTTGCCATGAGCCGCCTGCGCAATCTGCTCGGTGAGCCGATATGACAATCATGCACCACCCCAGCGCCGCGACGCTTGGCGCATACGCCGCGGGCACGCTCGATGAGGCCCGCGCACTGGTCGTCGCCACCCATCAGTCGCTTTGCCCGCAATGCCAACACGCGAGGTCGGCATTCGAGCAGGTTGGCGGCATACTTCTTGAGACGGCACCGGCTGCGGACATGAGCGCCGGGGCTTTGGATCGAGCACTGGCGCGGCTACCGTCTGCCGAAGCGCCTGCCGCGCGCCGCTCCGGTGGCGGCGAATCTCCGGCGCCGCTTGAACACTACGCCTTGGGATCCTGGCGCTGGATCGGCCGCGGCGTGCAATGGCGATCGGTCGATGTTGCGTCAGACGACAATGTTCGCGTCTTCATGCTCAAGGCAGCGCCTGGAACACGTTTGCCGCGCCACCGGCACACCGGCTCGGAATGGACCTGCGTGTTTGAAGGCGCTTTTCGTCACGATCTCGGCCGTTACGGCGCCGGCGATTTCGACGAAGCCGATGAGAGCGTCGAGCATAATCCGGTGGTTGAGGAGGGTGTGCCTTGCATCTGCCTGGTGGCGCTACAGGGCGGGATTGAGCTGCAGAGCTGGGTCGGCCGGCTGATACAACCCTTTATTCGGCTGTGACCGGCACCGCGACGCGCATCGGCCACCGTGCGCGCCCGTGGCCAGTCGGCCTTCTGGCAACATTGCTTTTAACCGGATGTTCGCCGGCATCGGTCTTGAATATTTTCGTCTCGCGCGCCGGCGTTGAGATGACGCGCTCCGTCCCCTATAGCGATGGCCCTCGGCGTACGCTGGACGTTTATCGCCCCGATGGCGTTTCCGGAGCGCCCGTCGTCGTGTTCTTCTACGGCGGCTCCTGGCAGAGCGGCAGCAAGGCGCTCTACAGGTTCGTCGGTATGGCGCTGGCGCGGCGCGGCTACGTGACCGTTATCCCGGATTATCGGCTCTATCCCGAGGTTCGCTTTCCCGAGTTTTTGGACGACGGTGCACTTGCCGTGCGCTGGGCGCGCGACAATGCTGCGCGGCTGGGTGGCGATCCGAACAAGCTCTTTGTGATGGGTCATTCGGCGGGCGGCTATATCGCGGCGATGCTGGCGCTCGACCGCCGCTGGCTAGGGAAGGTCGGCCTTGATCCCGATCGCGATCTCGCCGGACTGATCGGCGTTGCCGGCCCTTATGATTTCCTGCCGCTGCGCGACGAAACGCTGAAAGTGATATTCGGCGGCTCCAATATGCCGGAGACTCAGCCGATCACCCACGTGGCGCGAGGTGCACCGCCGGCGCTCCTGTTGACGGGTGCGAGCGACGGCGTGGTCGATCCCGGCAATGCGACGCGCCTCGCGGCGCGGCTGCACGCGGCCGGAGACGACGCCACTCTCGTGACCTATCCGCGCATTGGCCATCTGACCATCGTGGCGGCGTTCGCGGCTCCGCTCCGCTTCCTCGCGCCGGTGCTGCACGACGTTGACGGCTTCATTGCCGGGCGGACGAACCACGCCGAACTCACGGTGACGAAGCCATGAGTGCTTACCAGTTTGCGATTGTCTTCATTGCCGTCAGTGCAGCGCTCTCGGCGGTCATGTCGGGGGCTTGGCTGGCCTGGCGCGGGACGCAAAATTCCGGTTGGGTCGATGCGATCTGGACGTTTGGCCTCGGCGCTATCGGTGTCGTCGCGGCGCTAACGCCTTTCTTGCTGTTCGCTGAATTGACCGCGCGGCAGGCGATTTTAGCAGTTCTGATTGCGCTCTGGTCGGCGCGGCTCGGACTTCATATCGCGCAACGAACCGCGGGCGTTACCGACGATCCACGCTATGCCAGGCTGTTGCGCGACTGGGGCGTGAACGCACCGAAACAGATGTTTTGGCTGTTGCAGAAGCAGGCCCTTGTCAGCATTCCTTTGGCGCTTGCGATGGCGCTCGCGGCGTTCAATCCGCTGCCGGGGCTGCGCCTGCAAGATTGGCTCGGAGTTCTGGTTCTGCTCATCGGCATCGGCGGCGAAGCGATCTCCGATTTTCAGTTGCGGCGGTTTTGCGCTGATCCGGCCAACCAGAACCACATCTGCAGTGCCGGCTTATGGGGCTGGTCGCGGCACCCGAACTATTTTTTCGAATGGTTCGGCTGGCTCGCTTATCCGCTGTTCGCGATCGATTTCGGCGGCGGTCATGCGTGGCCCTATCCTTGGGGCTTTGCCGCGCTCGCGGGGCCGCTCTGCATGTACCTTCTGCTGGTGCATGTTTCCGGCATTCCGCCGCTCGAAGCCCACATGCTGGAACGCCGCCACGACGAATTTCGCGCCTATCAGGCGCGCACCAACGCATTTTTTCCGGCGCCGCCGCGAGCCGTTTGAGGTGAGACCATGTTGCAAACATTAATCGATATAGGAGAAAGGTTTTCCTGGCCCGACATGCTGACGCAGCCGGCGATCAAGTGGCTGGTCGGCAAGACGCGGCGAAAGCTTCGTGGCGCAGGCGACGATGTGGACCGGCGCTTTGCCGCCGACATGGCGGCCTATCCGATAGCCATGAACGTCGAGGCGGCCAACGCCCAGCATTACGAGATGCCGCAAGAGTTCTTCGCGCTCGCGCTCGGGCCGCAACGCAAATACTCGTGCTGTTTTTACGATCATGGCATCGACTCGCTTGGGGCTGCGGAAGAGCGGGCGTTGCAAGTCACAGCCGCGCACGCCGCGCTCGGTAACGGACAGCGCATCCTCGAACTTGGCTGCGGTTGGGGGGCGTTGTCGCTCTGGATGGCACGGCATTATCCGGCGGCGCAGATCACGGCAGTCTCCAACTCGCAATCGCAGCGCGCCTTCATCAGTGGCGCGGCCGCGATGCAAGGACTGACCAATCTCGAAGTCGTCACCGCGGATATGAACGAATTTGTCCCGACCGGCCGCTTCGACCGCGTGGTTTCGGTCGAAATGTTCGAGCATATGTCGAATTGGCGGCCGTTGCTGCAACGCATGCGCGATTGCCTCGAACCGGACGGGCGCATGTTCATCCACGTGTTCACGAATGCCCACGCGTCTTACCGCTTTGCCACGGACGATAAGGCGGATTGGATTGCGCAACACTACTTCACCGGCGGCATCATGCCGAGTCACGGCCTGATCCGGCAGTTTGCCGATTGCTTTGCCGTCGATGCTGAGTGGCGGTGGAACGGCAGCCATTATCAGCGGACCGCTGAGGACTGGCTGAGAAACTTCGACGATCATGCGGACGAGGTCGCCGCCGTTCTCAAGCGCGTCTATGGTCCGCAGGAAAACTTGTGGCAGCGCCGCTGGCGGTTGTTCTTCCTGGCCACGATGGGTCTGTTCGGCGATGCCGGCGGAGAGGAATGGGGCGTCAGCCACTACCGCCTGTCGCCGGTGCGGTAGCGCCACCGATCAGCGCGCGATCGAACGGGCCGCCAGACTTGCCAGAACCGCGGCGATGCCTGACGTGGCCGCGCCGTAGCAGATATCGATAATGGTGAGTTGCAGCGTCCAATTGTGCAATGTCGCGTAATTGGTCAGATCGTAGGTGCCGTAGGCGAGGGCCCCGAGCAGCACAGCGAGCATGAAAGCGGTGCCGATCGCCCCCGATCGTAATCCCGGAAGCACCGCGAAAACGACGACGCCGATCGGATAAAGCAGATAGAAGGCAAGCGCGGGCGCAATCCGCAGGCTCGGCAACAGGATGTCTCCGAGCGTCGGCCGATAGAGTACCGGACCCATGGTGCTCAGCCAGCCGGCGTCGATCACGCCGAATACAATCAAGACAGTGACATAGGCGACAAGGTAGGACATTGGCCCGCTCGCTAACCGGAATCTGCAAGAGCTACGGCTGCGGCGGAGCAATAGATCACCCATAATTGATATATTTGCGTGCCATGCCGTGGGGTCGGCACTCATGCGTACCCGCGCCCCGCCTCGTTGACTCCCAGGTGAGCCACGGCAAAATCCGAGCGAGCCGGATTAAATTGTCGGCGCCGATAACGCACGCTAAAGTGACCGCAAGAACGAAATGGGGGAGGAAATCAGGTGCAAAACACCGAGAGCGCGGCGCTCGCGAAACCAGGCGCGACCGGGGGTTTCTGGCCCACAGGCTGGTGGTCGATCGTCGATTTTAAGATCGGCATCGTTCCGCTGCCGATTTTCGTGATTTTGCTTGTGGTGATTGGCGGGTTTGCTGCCACTGGGAAGGTGCCCTCCGACATTCTGATGGCGATTGTCCTGCTGTCGATGGGCGGCTTTACTTGCGCCGAATTGGGTAAGCGCATCCCAATTATCCGCAACATCGGCGCGGCCGCGATTTTCGCCACGTTCATCCCGTCATTTCTCGCCTTCCATCATTTGTTGCCCGCCTCGATCTTGGCTTCGGTGACGGACTTCACGAAGGATTCGAACTTTCTGTACCTGTTTATCGCTTGCATTATTGTCGGCAGCATCTTGGGGATGGACCGCGGCGTTCTCGTCCAAGGCTTCCTCAAGATATTTATTCCGCTGATTGCCGGATCGGTCGTGGGTGCGATTGTCGGTACGCTTATCGGTGTTCTCTTGGGCCTTGGCGCCTACCACACGTTCTTCTTTGTCGTTGTCCCGATAATGTCCGGCGGCGTAGGCGAGGGCGCGATTCCGCTCTCCATCGGCTATGCGCAAATCCTTCACCAGCAGCAGGGCGATCTGTTCGCCCAGGTGCTGCCGCCGGTGATGCTTGGCAGCCTGACGGCAATCCTGCTGGCGGGCACGCTCAATTATGTCGGCAAAAAATATCCCAACCTCACCGGTGAAGGGCGCCTGCAACCGGGCGAGCACGACGAGCTTGCATTCGAGGAAGAGGATGCGGACGACCGCGTCGATGTGACCACCATCGCCGCCGCCGTTATCACCGCGGTGACACTTTATCTGATCGGCGCCCTGGCGCAGCGGCTGTTCGGTTTTCCCGCGCCGGTGGTGATGCTCGTGATTGCGGTGTTGCTGAAGCTGGCGCGGGCGGTATCGCCGTCGCTGCAATTGGGTGCCTTTCACGTCTACAAATTCTTCTCGGCCGCAGTCACCTATCCGCTGCTCTTTGCGATCGGCGTTGCGCTGACGCCTTGGGACAAGCTGGTCGCGGCCTTTACGCTGCCTTACATCATCACTATCGTCTCGACGGTGGTGACGATCATTGCAACCGGATTTTTTGTCGGCAGCTGGATGAGTATGTATCCGATCGACACCGCCATCGTCACCGCCTGCCACAGCGGACAGGGCGGTACGGGCGATGTCGCCATCCTCACTGCGGGCAATCGGATGCAGCTCATGCCGTTTGCCCAGATTGCCACGCGCATCGGCGGTGCGATTACCGTGACGACGGTGCTGATTGTCCTAACGCAGATCGGTTGACGTTGCCCGTGTCAACCGGGAAACCCGCTCAGCGGTCGCGCATGCGATCCATCAGCACCTTGTCTTGGCCGCCATCGATCTCGATCATGGTGCCGTTGACGAAGAAGGCGAGATCGGAAGCGAGATAGGTGACAAGGCTGGCGACTTCTTCGCTCTCGGCGATGCGGCCGAGCGGGATGCTCGCCGGGGCGAGCTTGTCGGCTTCCTCGTAACTCAGCTTCATGTCGCGGGCCATCGCCTTGACCAGGCCGGCCCAGCGTTCGGTGCGAACCGGGCCGGGATTGACGGCGACGAAACTGATATTGTGCTTGCCGTATTGGCTGGCGAGCGACTTGGTGAGATTCTGCCCTGCCGCATTGGCGGCGCCGGGCGCGATCTCCCAGTAGGAGACTTTGACGCCGTCGTTGCCGATCAGATTAACGACGCGGCCCTTACCTTGCTTCTGCATGATCGGCAGAACGTGCTTCATGCAGCGCACGTAACCCATGAATTTCAATTGCAGCGCGCTCGCCCAATCGTCTTCGCTCAAATGCTCGAGGACGCCGCCCGGCGCCGAGCCGGCATTGTTGACGAGGATGTCGATGCGGCCGAGCGCGACATGGGCCTTTTTGATGAAGCTCTCGGCGTCGCCTGGGTTGGTGAGATCGGCGGTGAGGGGAATGATTTTGCGGCCGGTTGCCTTGGCGATTTCGGCGGCGGTTTGTTCGAGCGGCTCCTTGCGGCGTGCACAAATCGCGACATCGACGCCTTCGCGCGCCAGCGATAGCGTGATCGCCTTGCCGATGCCTTCGCTGGCGCCGGTGACAATCGCCTTCTTATCCGTCATCCCCAAGTCCATGGCGGCGTCTCCTTTTCTTCGTCCGCGTTTTTGTTGGCCACGAACGCCACTCTCGCGACGAACCAACAGTCACTCAGACCAGCACCCGCACAACGGCCATTCCGGCAAACAGTGCGCCGATCGCGAGCGCGACCGAGGCTACGACGTAAATCGCCGCGCCGGCAACCTCGCCGCGTTCATAAAGCAGTGCAGCCTCAAGCGAGAACGCTGAAAATGTCGTGAAGCCGCCGAGGATTCCGGTAGTCAAAAACAGCCGCCAATGCTGCGGCAGACCGGACTTGAGTGCAAAAAACTCGGCGATCAGGCCCATGACGAGCGAGCCAAGGACATTGATGGTGAGTGTGCCGTAGGGAAACGCGGTGCCGAGGAGACGCGCCAACGTTATATTGGCGCCGTGGCGCAGCGCGGCGCCAAGACCGCCGCCGAAAAATACGATCAGAAATCCCATTGCAGTCCTCCAGGAAAGCGCAGCCACAGCGAACTCCCTTGCGATGCTTGCTTGGAGGCAGCGGGAGGATAAGCTCCTACCGACGCCAAGCGCCCGGTAGGAGTCATCAGCCTTACGGCGGTGAAGCCTTATCGGCGGTTGCGGGGGACCCCATCCCCAGAATCGAATTTATTGTAGCGGGGAACGTAACGATGGCAATGCGAAATCGCAGCCGCGTCAACTCGCGCGCCGCTCCTTCGCGCGCTCGTCCGGGAACAGGCGATCCGAACCGGCGCTATAGTGGAATTCGCTTTGCAGGAGTTTTGCGTTGTTTTTCTCGCGCAGCGCCGCGTCGGCCTCGGCATAAAGGAAGGCGAGGAAGGCATAGCGGCGGCCGCGGGTCACCGGCGTGACCTGATGCAGCGCCCCACAGGAGAATACGATGGCGCCGCCATGCGGCGCGCGATAGGTGCGGCTGCCGAATTCCGGGAATGTCAGGTCGCAGCCGTCGTAGTCGTTGTTGAGGTTGATGGTGACCGCGAAGCGCCGATGCTGCGCGCCGGCATTGACGTTGTCGCGGTGCCGGTAAAAATGTCCACCGACTGCACTGTCGTAACAGGCGACGATGTAGCGATCCATCCGTGTGGCCGAAAACTGGAAAAACCGCTCGATGGGCGGCACCAGACGGCGCACGATCTGGCTACGAATGGCGTCGCGCACGTCCGGATGCACGACGCTGAGGTCGGTACGGCGCTTGAGCCTGTAATCGACCACGGTTGCGGTCTTGCCGGCGGTGTCGAGGAGAAAGCCGGAGTCATTGCCGCCGAGTTTGTCGTAGAACTGGATGAGGAAGTCGCAGAGCGCAAAGTCAAGGACGCGCGGCACCACGAGCACGGGCGCGAATAGCGGCACGCCAGCACAATCGTCGACCGCCGGCAGGCTGTTGAGCACGCCGCGCACCGACTGCGCATGTCCGGCGGCGTAGCCCCAGGGAATGTCGGCCACCGCGCGCAACATCGGATCGAGCACGATCGTGCGCGGCATCGCGCCGGCGCCGAACGCGCGGCTGATGGCGCCGTCGTAATCGGCGATAAACGAGACTGCCGGTGTGTTGAGGGCGGTGTAGTGCGCCGGATCGCCGGGCGGCGCTGTGAGCACGCCGTAAAACACGACGCGGTTCTCGTCGAACAGGTGCACGTCGCGAAGGAGTTCGACGAGTTCCTCGCGCACTTTCGGATTGGCCGGCGAACCCAGGAAGCTCAGCACGATCCAGCGGCCGGCCGCGACCTGCAGATTGAAGGCGCCCTCGCCAATGAGCGGCGCGCCGAACCACGGCACGGGATCGCCCAAGATGATCCCGTTAGTGCCGTTTTCGATTTCCGTCATGACGGAGCCTTCGGTTGCCTGCCGCGCCCGATCGGAAAGTCCTCCCTTATGGTAAATTTTGTTCTAATCCGGCTGTAGGGCCCAATCCGCATGGCCCTTATTATCCGGTCTCGAACATTGATT
>Ga0208220_1000203_pt1 | contig 24305 bp, 22 predicted proteins | sample NGESurdeep092012_9_FD_184484 | JGI IMG/M metagenome (GOLD analysis project Ga0208220, IMG submission 184484) | Arctic peat soil microbial communities from Barrow, Alaska - NGEE Surface sample F53-1 deep-092012 (SPAdes) | ecosystem: Environmental > Terrestrial > Soil > Wetlands > Peat ...
ATCTCGGAGCCGGAATAGCTTCGGCTGGGTTCCAAATCCTAGCGTCGCGTTCCCGCCCCGGTTTTCTAAAGCGGACAGATCATGTGTGCATTGGACCGGACAGATCGTATGTTAACGACACCAGAGATAGTGTCGGTTGCGCGCCCGCGGGCGCTGGTGTTATGCTGCCTAACCTGTTACGGGTTAAATCCAGATCGACGGTGTAGGCGGCATTCGCAGCATTATTCATCAAAACCGCAGTGGCTTCGCGAATAGGCACCTCGCCATTCGGCCAGGAGCAGACTAGGTCTTTCGGTGGCTCCTTCAACATGACACTGATGATCCGCGTCTTCGAGTTGTAGCTTGGAATTGCTCGAATTAAATTAACTGCTTGTTCGATTTCCGCAGCAGTCAATGGCTCAAGCGGGTGGGTAGGCATAAATGCTCCTTTGTGTAAATGAAACCCAGAGTCCAGGACGTTAGGACTTCATCAAGACAAAGCGACTCGGTTTGCCTGAGCTTGGCGAGGAGGGTGTGCGCAGCCACTGACCTGAACCTATCGGTCAGGCGGTGAATCGAGCAGGAGCCGCTCCGGTATGCAGTCAGTATACTAGCAGTATTCAAGGGACGATGCAACGACAAAATGTGGAAATTCCATGAGGGGAAGTACAAAAGCCCCACACAGTGCGAGAGCTGAAAAACTCGACGAAGTGGAACGCGTTTACCGCATTCTCCGAGACTGGCTCATCACAGCTCGCCTCACGCCGGGGGAGTTCCTTTCCGAGGCCGATTTGGCAGGCCGTTGCCGAACCAGCCGGACGCCTGTCCGCGAAGCATGCACACGACTTATGCAGGATAAGTGGCTTTCGCGGATCCACCGCAAAGGCTTTCTGGTGAGCCCGATCTCGGTTCGCGAAATAGTGGAATTATACGAATACCGAAAGATCCTGGAAGGCTTCGGCGCTGAAAAGCTTGCTCAGTCGGCAAGCCGTGAACAAGTGGCTGAACTGCGGAATACAGTCGCACCGGAAACGAACCCCGGCGCGGACCTACCTACGATCCTGCGTGCAAACAAAACATTCCATCAGCGCATCGCACAATTCGCGGGCAATCAGCGTGTTTGTGGCCAACTCGCTTTGACGCTTGATTACGTGAGCCGCCTCGACACGCTTTGCACGCAGACTGTTCCCGGTTGGATAGGGCATGCCGAGATTCTACGGGCCATTGATGCGCATCAGCCCGCAGAAGCGAGGCGCGCGATGGAACTCCACATTGACCTCGCGCGCGACAAGATGGTGAAACTGTTCAGTACGTAACTAATCCCTGTGGTTGAGTGTCGCGCGGTCGCTTCTGGGATGAGCCACAATAAGTGCGGCCGGTTCCCGAATTGCGCGCGGCTGTTCTCCGGTTTCGAGCGTGGCTAAACGGATGGTGCGGAATAGTGGCCGGTTTTTCACCGGAAGCGCTGGTCGTGATCGCAGGCGTCGAACAGAAGGCGCATTTTCAGTGCTTCGATCTGCCGTAATCGGACGACTGTTTCGTCGTGGCCTTTCCGGCCGAGAACACCGAGGCTTTCCTGGAAGGACACAACCAAGCGTTTGCCTATTTTGGCGGGGCGCCGCGGACTATTACGCGGTGGGAATGCTAGGTGGAAAGTTCAACCGCAAGAACACTAAGACAATCACCTGGGCAGAGGAAGGCAGTCGCAGCGAAGTGGGAAGCTGCCGGACGATGGGATCAAATACATTACCTCCTTCCTTTACCATCAACACCCGCTTCCCAGGCGATTTCAGAACCCGCGAGAATTGCGCACCAGCTCGATCGATTTAATCAGTTTTGTTGTGTCCTGATCTCGACGCCGTTTTCACTCTCGCAGCTACTCCGCCATTCTGGCGCGGCTCAGCACACTCAGTTGACGATAACCGATATCGACGGCGCAGTCTGCCAGTCGTAGCCGCCCGGATTCCATATCGTACGCTCCAGCGGCTGCACGGCTCCTGAGCGGTCGCGCGCCCGCGCGATGATGCGATGGATCCCGCGAGTCGGAATCCAACTGGTCTGCCAGCGCAACCAGGCAAACTTGTAGTTGGGTGACTTCAGTGTTGCGGTCCGCCAAGTCTTACCGCCATTCGTAGAAACTTCCACGCGGTCCACCGGTGCGCGGCCCGACCACGCGAAGCCTTCGATAACGGTACCCATCGCAGGCATGCGGTCTCCATCGATGGGATTGGTAATCATTGAATTTACCGGGACTGCCTCAATTGACGCTGTCGCTGCGGCCGCGCGCTGCGCGATGGGCAGTTGATATGCGACGTTCATCCAATATCCATTCCAAGGCTCGGTACGACCTTCGATTCTTTGCACCCACTTCACGCTGTACGTTCCGGCCCAGCCCGGTACGAGCACCCGCAGAGGGCCACCATGCGCCAAGGGTAGCTCGATACCATTCATTTCAAATGCCAGCAGCGTCTCCGAGTCCATGGCTTTCCCGAGTGGTATCGATTTGATGTAAGGTGGATCCACCTTGGTGACGTCCTTGCCGGCAAAGGCAATATGTTGGACGGCGGGCCGCAGGCGCACTCGCTTGAGCACATCTGCCAAGCGAACTCCTCTCCAATGCGTGTTGCCAATGGCCCCCACCCCCCAGGGCGCTACCGCGAAAGCGGGCTCAAAGAAGCGACGCCCGTATCCGGCGCACTGGATGAATGCATAGACGTCCATTTGCCGAAATACTTTCGGATTTTTCAGTTCTTCGATGCTAATGTCGGTTGCTTGATCTACCTCGCCGCCGATCGATAGTTGCCAGTTCGAGCTTTCTGCCTGGGAAACGTCAATTGGAGCGCGCGAAAGCACGAAAAAGTCTTTGTTTGCCGTAAGCCAACTTCGCCCGAGGGCCTCGAGCTTGGTTTCGAGAACAAGATCGGAATCCGTGAGACGGATGAACGAATCGCGGTTTTGCTTCGCCTCGAGGCTCGCACTGGCTTGGCACAACCCGATCAGAAGTAAGAGCTGGCGGCGGCTGATTGGTTCCGCTGCCACGAATGTCTTAGCGAGCATTGGCAAGCGGTAGATGCATATCACGAATGAGCCGCAACTGGGCAGCGTTGAAGCCGCCCGATTCGTCGGCCCATTGGATCAACATTCGTTTCTGATGATAATCGTCCGAGCTGATGGATATGGTCCGATAGTTAGCCTGCTTGCCAGAATAGTCCCACACGGCCGCGGGGCCTAATTCGGGGTCTTTGAACCAATACAGCAAGTTCTTCGCGTATCGAATAGTGTTGGAGAAATAGTCGAGGGCAGCAACTGGCGCGCTGTGCGGTGGCAACTCGACTTTTAGACGGAAGAGCCCCCGGCTGCCCACGTCCAGCACAGCTCCCTGCCTTCGGAAAGAGATCGACACGCGCTTTATCTCCACGAAGGATAACGAATGCTGGTCGTTGAAGTCATAAAGAATCTGGCGGAGGGCCTCCAGTTCCGCTGGAGAAGCGTTGGAATCTACATAGAGCACCGGCAGCATCCGGTACGGATGGCTCATGCAACCGGGTATCGCAAAACGCAGGTCCTTCAGCGCCGTTTTACCCCAATGCCCAGAGTCGATTTGCATCACGCCGAGTGCTTCGCAGTGGTCCAACGTGGGAGGCGCATTCGAGCGGCAGGGACAGGGCACCTTGCATGGACAGCCGATCACTCCCCGGCCATGAAGTTGCCAATCGGCGGAGATGGTTCGGACCGGTTGGGTCAGAGAAGCGATCTGAACTTGTAATTTGATGTCTTCAGGACGACGACGCCTAGCCAAGATCGAGATTTCTTTAGCGCGCGACGCGTTTCCGGCCTTGACACAGGCGAGGACCAGGTCCAGATAATAACCGGATACCGAGCCATCCAGCTGTAGCGCGCGCTCCAAGTCATTTTGCGCGGGGTTCACTTCGCCAACCATGAGCTCGCTTGCTCCCCGCAAGTGAAGATACGCCGCTTCACCCTGTGGATCGTTCAGCGCCGGGCGAAACCGCGCCAGGCAGGCAATTGCTTGGGGAAACTCGCCCGAATCGAAATGCTTCTCTGACGCGCGCCAATAATCGGAAGCCTTTAGCGGAATGCTCTGCTGCTGCGCCTCTGCAAGACAAGAAGATGACTTGGCTACGGCGCGTTCCTGTGCGGAGACCACATGTGCAAGGCTCGTTGGTAAAGCGACCAAAAGGAAAAGCGCGGCGAGGGTCTTCGATTTCCACGGAGGCAATTCCCATGGGACGCCCCTGGCAACGGCAGCAGCATAGCATCCCAAAATACCAACGGCTTGTCGCCGATGCTTATTGATGGAACAACTCATCGGCGGCGGAATTCCAAATGATGGTGCGGCGCTAACTCAGTCTCAGCAACCCAAACGCGGACCCGCGCCCTACCGGAGCGCACGGACACAATCCTGTATTGATCTACTGTTAGTTCGATTGTGCTTTCGCTTGCTTGGGTCGCGACCAGTTCCAGGTCGCCCCTTTCCGCCGACTCTGACTGATCACAAGAAATTATTACCTCGCGAACCCCTGGTTTGGCTTCCAGGTGATCGAGCTTTTGTTCAAGGAACACCGAATAATTCATTTCACTTGACCTTAGCGTGCAGCCGACGAGATTCCTTTCTGGCGAGCAGGGTTTCACGTCAAAAAAGGCATTCCGACCGCCCATTAGCAGCATCCAAACACGGAAGGTAGCACCTGGGTGCCCTCGCGCGTTTTGCCGAGGCTGGCTGGCATGGCGGAACACTAGAAATCGAGGAACATACGAAATTCCAATGTACGGGGCGACGGGAATTGATATGGCATCAAACCCCATGTAGAGCCGGTAATGCGTCCGAATGTCGAAGGACTGTTGATGTTAGTTCCGGGAAGATCGAAGATCGGATGATTCAAAACGTTGGCGGCGACCACTCCGAACCGCAGCCGCACCGGATGCGAGTCAAAGTATGCGCTCTTCCATGCGCTGCTCAGCGCGAACTGCTTGAATAGTCCGAAGTCGAGATAGAAGTGGCTGGGACCTTCGAGGGTGCCGACGCCGGCGTCTCCGTCTCTACCAATATTGGAGGGTGGAGCTTGAAAACAACTGAGATTCCAGAAGTTATTCGGAGTCTGTCCGCCCGGGACGTTGTTGGGATTACAACCGGCAACAACGTCGGGTCTTCCGCCGAAGAGTCCCATCCCGGTCGGGTCGTTTCCGGAAAACATCGGCGTGGTCCATGTCCCCGAGTTCCAACCTTGTATACCGTTCAATGTCCATCCGCCGAAAAGGACGTTGGCGAATGCTTCCGCTCCATTCGAGGGATTTCCGAGCCAGCGCTTCCCGCGTCCCACCGGCACCTGGTAGTCCGCCTGGAATCGGACATCGTGGGTTGGCACGATATAGCTATTACCGCGCTCCAAGTTCCTGGCGTACGGGTCTTCAATGGCGGCCGTGTATCCGCTGAAATCGGAAGTGGGGACATCGGTAAGCGCTTTGGCCCACGTGTAGCCTCCCTGGAATGTCAACCCTGCCGCGGCTGGACGGGTGAAGTCGGCCTGAAATGCGTTGTAAGACTGGTTACCGCCGTTTACCGTCATGTTGACGTTTCGAAAATTCGGATAGATCAGCCGTTGAGTCGAAAACGGAATGGTGCTCGGGAACGGCAGATTGATGTTGGCCGTATATGCGAGTTGAGTGTCCTTCTGTCCGATATAGGAGAGGCGAACGCTGGTGTTCGATACCTGCTTCTCAATCGTAAGGTTCCACTGCTGGTCATATGGCAATTTGAAGTCCTTCGTAACTCCCGTAACATTGACCGAACTCAATTCTCCGAGCCCCGCCGGCACTGCTTGGGGAAACTGGATCAAAGGAGCGCCGTTCGTAATCGTGTTCGTGTAGGATTGGCTAATTTGAAATGGGCCACCGGTCTGCGTGCGGGAATCGCCTGAATTCTGCGAATAAGGAGGGACGGCATAGATGCCGTAGCCTCCCCGGATGACTAGCGAGCTCGCTAGCCGGTAAGCAAAAGAGAAGCGGGGAAGAAATTTGCCGCTGCTATTAATCAAATGATTGGGATAGCCTGCTTGCGCCGCTGTCATAATGGGAACCGCTTTCGGGAAAAGCGGACTGATCGCCTGGATGGCAGAAGCTGAAGGCACTATAATACTGCCGGTGCTCGGGTCGAAGTTATAGTAGAGACCGTTCTCGTCGTAGCCCGTTGTGTACTTCTCCCACCGCAAGCCGTAGTTCAAGGTCAACGATGGGGTCACTCGGAAAGAGTCCTGGGCGTAGAAGCCGAGTTCGGTGCTTTTCACGTCATAGGGCCGCGCTCGCGGAAACGCTACGTTCGCGGATGCGGGAAGCCCGAGCAGGAAGTCTGCGTAGGCACTCCCGGTAAACTGACCCGTGAAGGTGAAAGCGCCGGCGGTTCCGCTAGGATAGCTCACGCCATAGGAATCGTCGAGCTTGATCCCGGTGCCGAACTTCAGTTCATGCTGGCCGCTCATCCATGTAAAGTTGTCCTGGAACTGGTAAGACTGTGGAATACTATCGCTATCCGCCTGGCTAGTGAGTTGGGCAAATCCGAGAATCGAGATCTCGGAATGGTAGTTGAGCCCGGGAAAGAAGAAAGGCCTTGAAGTCCGAATTGCTGCACGACCGAGTCACCCTGCAGGCTCGCGGCGCTAATATTGTTCGCTCGATTGTAAGCAAAGCGCAATTCATTCAGAAGCTTCGGGGAGATGATGCTCGTCCACGAGCCCTGATAGGCCCAGGCCCTTTCGTTGTCGATGTCGAGTACATATCCGGCTAGATTTCCAGGCAATTGCAGACTAGGTCCGCAAAGCGCTGGAGAGCGCGGGCGATATTGGCCACCCTCGAGGTAGTCGAACGCTAAGTGGTTCGCCGAATTGATCTGATGATCGATCTGAAGCTGCAATTGGTGCCGGTCGTGTTCGTTGAAGAAGGCGCCGTTGGTCTTATTCAAAACGCCTGTAGGAGTGGAAATATCCGGGGGTTGGTATATCGCATTTTGAATGTTTAGGGCCGTCGCATTGATTAGTGATGCGGGAATCTGATTGTTCGGAAAAGGCTGTCCAGTAAAAGGATTTTTGATGGTAGTGCCGGCCGGTCCAAAGTTTCCCGATCGCATTGGGGTAGTGGGGACGTTTTGCGTTACCGGGAGGCTGCCATACCGGTTGCGTGTATCCCAGGAGAAAAACCAAAAGGTCCGATCGCGGCCATTATAGATTTTGGGAATGTAAACCGGTCCGCCAGCGTTAGCAATGATTGACGTAAAAGGACGGCCAGCCGGACGGGTGTGGTTAAATGGCCCGATTGCATCGAGCGCCAGGTTCTCCATATTTACACCGCCCGTCGCGTGGAAATCGTTTGTGCCGCTCTTGAGAATTCCGTCAACAGTGGTGGATTGGGCGTACTCGGCCGGTGCTAGGATCGCGTAGGTCTTCACGGCCTCCATCCCCTCCTGCGAGCCGTCGGCAAACGGTGTTCCCACGCTGGGAATATCTAATCCGTTCGCCGTTATCTTCGTCTCGAAGTATCGGTTGCCATAGAAGCTCATGTAAGAGCGCTGGCTGGCGCCCGGCGTGAGCATCGCCTGCACCATCGGAGCGCAGAGCGTGTAATTCGGCTGAGGATTGTCTTTAAACAGAATGGACGTCTGGAGGGAAGAAAGTTCGCCTGACTCTGCTTGAATCACAGGCGGGGCGGCCGTGACGTCGACCTTAGTTGCCAGGTTTCCTACCTGCAACGTGACAGTCAAATTGAGAGTAGACCCTGGGGCAAGGTAGACGTTCCGCTCAATGTATGTATCGAAGCCTTGTTTACTGGCTGAAACAGTGTATCGGCCGGTAGGAAGCAGGGTGACTACATAGAGGCCTGCTTCGCCGGAAGCTACGGTGATGGCGATGCCCGTGGCCTCGTTTTCGACTTTAACGGTTACGCCTGGAACGAGGGCGCCGCTAGCATCCATCACGCGGCCGGTAATGGTGCTGGATCCGGTTTGCGCGCACAGATTCGTTTCCATTCCGAATGTCGCCAGAAACAACGTCAGATAAGCGGCGGTTGCGAGTCGCTTCATCGTTCTCCTTTTTGATTTTGCCAGCCTGTAATCATGCTCTCCAGTCGTGGTATTTGATTGCAGTATCTGGAATTATGTTTTGTACCTCATTTAACCCGGACCATGCTATCCTGTCAAGCCTTTTTTCAGGTGCTCTGGTTTATACCGCTACAACCGTCTTGCGCGTTTATCGATCTGAGTCAATCTTTGAGTTCGACAGCGAAATACATTGGAAAAGCATTGCACATAGTGGTATATAGTTCTCATGAGTTTATCGATGAGGCCAAGATGCCGCTAGACGGAATAGAAAACGAACCACTGGGTGCGGTCCCGATCGTTCCGATTCCGTTTACATCCGAAGAGGATATTGACGAGGACATCCTGCGGGTATTTATCGAACATGCCGTATCCACCGGGTTACGCGCGGTCTGTCTGCCGGCGTATGGCAGCGAATTCTATAAGCTGTCGGAGGCGGAAAGGGATAGAGTTATTCAGGTTGCAGTGGACCAGGCTAGAAAACGTCTCTTGGTCATAGCGCAGAGCAATCACGCCTCCGCACGCATCGCGGGCGAAATCGCAAGGAGAAGCGCCGGAGCCGGAGCTGACATTATTTCATTTGCCGTTCCGCGGCTCTTTTCGATCCCGGATGCCGATATTGTCAACTACGTGTCGACGCTGCTGAAATCCGTAAACCTGCCGTTCCTATTGCAGGATTTCAATCCCGGAGGACCGACGGTTCATCCCAAGTTAGTTGCCGAACTGAACAACCGTTGTGGTAATCTGCGCTACTTAAAACTTGAAGAGCCCATCATGGCTCCGAAGATCCGTGCGATCTTGCAGGAGACCGAAGGACGGGTAGAAGTCCTTGAAGGCTGGGGCGGCCTCTATGTGCTCGAATTAACCCCGGCTGGAATTTCCGGATTGATGCCCGGGCTGGCGCTCGCCGACGTGCTTCATCGTGTCTTCCTGCTTCGGAGGGCAGGGCTCGCTGCCGAAGCATTCTCCATCTTCGAGAAGGTCTTGCCACAAATCGTGTTCTCGCTCCAGAATATGGAGCTTTATCTTTATTGCGAAAAGCGCCTTTTAATGGCGCGAGGCCTGGGGAAGAACGAGATTCGGCGCTCCGCATCCTATACCCCCGATACCGACTCTGTGAACTACGTCGAGGAGCTTAACGACCGGATTCTTGAAGCGATTGACCAACTGGCACCCTATGCGGTTCCAACCGACGTGAGTTGAGGGAACCGGGGGAAAATCTCGAAGGGCATCGAATATGAAAGCCATTCAGCAATACCCATTACAGAATATTAAGCACATTCCAGGCGTGGATCACCCAGAGTCCCTCAGCATTGGGCCGACCGGCGCCCCGTACACGACCGGAACTGGGGGCCAGGTTTATCGCATTGACCTGCGGACTAATACAGCCAAACAGTTTACATCCACGGCGCCGCGTCGAATGTTGGGGCAAGCCTTGGACGAAGATTCCAATCTGTATTGTGCGGATACGACAGGAAAGGTGATCAGGATTTCTCCAGAGGGAGTTGAGACTACCTATGCCACCGCTCCGGGTGGCGGCAAGTTTCTTTGCACCAACTACCTGGTGTTCGGTCCGAGGGGCAACCTTTACGTATCGGACAGCGGCGACTGGTCCGACCAAGTGAATGGTGCGATCTACGAGGTTCCGCCGGCCGGCGGCGAGGCGGCGTTGTGGTACCCGAAGCCGGTCGATACGCCAAACGGCATGGCACTCGGCCCCGGCGATAAGTTTCTCTACTTCGTCGAGACGTGGGGCAACTCCATATCCCGTATTCCACTCCTTCCCGACGGCACTGCGGGAGAAGTCGAGCGTGTCCTGCACATGCCCCGCACGATTCCAGACGGCATCGCGTTCGACGCGGACGGCCGACTATGGATCGCGTGCCATCGCCCCGATGCGATTTGGGTTTTTGATTTGTCCACTCGCAGGCTGGCCCTGTTCGCCGAAGACTGGAAGGGAGAGGCTCTGAGAGGACCGACGGATGTGGCATTCGCCGGGCCAGACCGCGATATTTTGCTGGCGTCCTCGCTTGATAACCTGGTCGTCCATCGATTCGACGGCACAGGCATTCAGGGCCTTCCTCTACACTTTCCTAAGATCTCTTAACGCTGCATGAGCCGATCACGATTGAGATTTGCTTTATTCGGATGCGGATCGTTCGGACGCGAGTTCGCACGCTATATTCAGGAGGTCGCCGATCTTCCTGCGATATCAGACCCCGATCCAACTGCACGCCAGGCATTCGCCGCCGCCCGGAAGGGAACCTTTCACGAATACGAAGACGCAGGCGCCCTGCTCGCAAAGGAAGACATTGATGCTGTTGCCATCACCAGTCCGAACTTTGCTCACAAATCCATCGCTATTGCCGCCGCGAAGGCGGGCAAGCATGTCTATTGCGAAAAACCAATGGCGAATTCGGTCCCCGATTGCTGGGAGATGGTGCGCGCCTGTGAGAAGGCGGGCGTCCGTCTCATGGTTGGGCATAAGCGCAGACTCCGGCCTGCGTGGGCCAGAATGATTGAGCTCAGGAACGACCTTGGTCCCGTCGTCGCCATTACGTCTTGCCAATACTATGACGCGCGCCCGTACAATCTAGGGGGCTGGTGGACTCGGGCGGCTGAATCGGGAGGCCTCCTGCCTATCGCGGAGGTACATGTTCTCGACTGGATGCGCGCCATGTGTGGCGATATCGAAAGCGTGCGCGCCATCTCTCCGCCTCAACTCGACGCCCGGTTCGATTTCTCCGACACCATTCACGTGGAACTGCGCTTTCGCTCAGACGCAGTTGCTTCCCTGAATGTCTCAATGGGTTATCCTCTCTTGAAATTCCGTGAATCCGGTGGACCGCTGGTTATTTGCAGAAACGGAGGCATGCGTTTTGTGCCCTCTCTGGATCATCTTGACCTTTACTGGCAGCGCTCCAACGAGAGTGAACCTCGCCATGAGTGGTTCGGCGATTTGGGATTCGATCACGCTTTCCGCAAAGAAATAGGGGATTTCGTCAATTGGGTAGAGCGTGGCGAAGAACCTTGTTTGACCTGGAAAGAGGGACTGCGATGTGTGGAGGGAATGGAAGCCGCACATCGGTCTGCAATACAAAACGGAGCGCTGATCAAGCTTCCGCTTTATCCGGCATTGGAAAATGCCGCTCTGTAGCGCACAGCCGCAACAGCCGGGCCTTGAATTAAGCTCCGACTTCCATGGGGAAAATAGTCGGGTACCGGCCCAACTGCCCGGCAATCTGAAAACAGGTTTCCTGAATCATTCGGGCAAGTTCCGGTTCCCGGGCCGGCGTCACCAGCGAGGAAGGTCCGGAGATACTAATAGCCGCTAGCGGTTTACCGCGGCCATTCGGAATCGGGACGGCCACGCATCGGCAACCCGGAACTACTTCTTCATTGTCGATAGAGTATCCGTTGCGTCGGATTCGCTCTAATTCTCTATTGAGGGCTGCTTGGGTGGTCACTGTGTTCTGCGTGAATCGTCGTAGTGGTCCGGCCTTCTCCCACTCATGCTTATCGCGAAAAGCGAGCAGCGCTTTCCCAATAGCCGCAGCGTAGCAAGGCACGACACTGCCAATCTCGGAGTGGAAGTAATACATTCCCGGCATCGGATAGGCATCCACAATCACCGCTTTACCGTGCTGCCACAGAGCCAGGTAAGAACTGGTCTGCGCCCGCTCGGTCAGGCGCATCAAAGCGTGTAGGGCGGCGCGCCGAATGGCCGACTGCCGTAAAAATCCCGCGCCGACCGCAAACGCCTCCAGACCTAATCGATACCGGCGGTCGGCCTCCTGTTCCACAAAGCCCTGGCTGACGAGCGTCGCCATCACACGGTGCGCTGTGCTGGGATGGAGATCCAGCGCATTCGCGATCTCCTGCAGCGCGAGATCCGAGTCAGCGTTCGACAACAGCCGCAATGCCTCGAGGCAGCGCAAGCCGGAGTTCAAGGAGCCTTTCCGAGGGGTCATCGGGGAACTTAATTTCAATATATGAGATTCGCTACCCATCTGCAATGGTCTCCGGGAGAAATCGGCCTCGGCCTCAGATACTTAACCCACGGATTCCCGCCCGCCGCTTCCAAGACGCTCGCAACTGCCATATCACCAGGAGTGCGGTTCCTAAGAATCCCATCGCGGCCGCCAGTTCAAACGGAAGCCCGGATGAGAAGTTAGGAGAGTCTGGAGATTGTATTGTGCGTGCCAGGAGGTTGAACGCCCACGACCCGATTCCGCTCACGGTGACCGAAAATCCTATTGCCGGCGAGCGCTGCTCCTCCGCGACGTACTCAGAAACATAGCCTGTCTGGATCCAGCGCATAAACTGCCGTATGAGTTCAAAAACGGCTGAGAAGGCGAATAAGACCGGTGCGTTTGGCGCCAGACCAATTCCGAGTCCGCAGGCAGCGAAACTTCCAAGAACAAAAACTGCCAGCCATCCGGAACCCTTCTTTCTGGCAAGCAAACCGATCAGAAGACCGCCGACAAGTTGCATAACGTATCCCGTGATTTCGAGTGCCGCCCAGCCGTGATCTTGAGCTCCGACGATCAATCCTATTTGCGGATCGCGTACACGGTACGGCCGGTAAACGTTGGTGGCTTGAAATACGGGTCCGCCGAGCAGACTAAGCGAAAAAACAAGCAATACGTATTGGCGGAATCGGAAAAGAGCGAGGCTTTGCCGAATGGAGTTCGAATGTTGAGTTTTGGTACCCGGAAGACTGTGACGACGTCGGTACTCCCCGAAGCCCCACATCAACGACGATCCGAGGAGCGACAGGACAACGAATGCCGCCAGCGATGTTCTAAATTCACTGGTTGCAGACGCATACGAACTCGTTTTCCAAGCCAGGAGTAAGCGCCCGAGTAAGGGTCCTCCGATGCCCCCCCCGCCCAGCGCAGTCATCATGATGGCGTTTGATGTTCCCAGCTGAGATTCGCGAACCTTCTGAACCAGTGAGATTCCGCCCACCCAAATCATTGCCGATGACGTGCCCCATAACAAACCAATTGCAGGAAGCAGGAAATTCGTCCAAGGAGAATGCGACGGCACGAGCGAGATGCTGATTCCAACGGATACGTATCCGGCAAGGCCGGCAGCCCAGGTCCGTCGCTCCCCGAAGCGTGCTCCAAGAACTCCTGCTAAAGGAGGCGCAAATAGCCATGCGACAATCTCGTAATAGCTCCACGTCTCCCAAGCTCCGCCAGGTAGACCTTTGGACGAAAAATAAAGCGGCAGCAGGTAGTACAAAAGCGCTTGGCAGAAAAAGCTCAGAAACGCCACTGCGGCCACTACCGGCAGTCTGGCCAAGCCTTCGCGGGATTCCTGCGATTCTCGGATCGAAGTGCGCTCTTGATCTTTCGAGGTCACTTTTTTCGCGGGTCCTAGACCAGCGGAATAGCGCCGTGCCTGTCCTTCATTAGCCGTAGATTTAGAGGCCGATATGGATGATTGGCGACGTAGTTCCAGTCGAGATCGACCCCCAAACCAGGTTGGTCGGTCAACTCCAGGCACCCGCTGCGAATCACCGGACCCTCTTTCTGCACTTGCTGGAACCACGGGCGCAAACGGCAGTGCTCCAGAATAAGGAAATTTGGTATAGTTGCGCAAGCGTGAAGACTCGCAGCGAGCGCCACTGGACCATACGGATTGTGCGGTGCGACCTGCACATTGTAAATCTCCGCGTAAGCCGCGACGCGAACGAGTTCGCTGATTCCTCCACAGTGGCAGATATCGGCTTGAATCACATCTGCTGCACCATTCTCAAGCCACTCGCGAAAACCCCAGCGCGTCATCACACGTTCTCCAGCCGCGATGCGAATACCGGGAAACGCGCGGCGCAATTCGATCAGGGGTCTCGGTGTATCGGCGTTCACCGGCTCTTCAACAAATAGAGGATTGAGCGAGCGGAGGCCCTCGGTAAGTCGCCACGCCGCTTGCGGACCAAAAATGCCGGCGCAATCGATCATCAGGTCAATGTTGGGCCCTGCTACACGGCGCATTCGCTCGTGGAGTTCCAGTGCGACATCCACCTGTTTTTCCTGGTCAAACGGCTGCACGATCCTGCCTACTCCCAACTTGAACGCGATAAATCCCTCCTCCATCGCAGCCTGCAACTCGGATTCGTAGGAATCAAGCCCGAGATCGGGGCGCGCATACATCGGGACCCGGTCGCGGAGCGCTCCTCCGAGGAGCTTGTACACGGGTTGTTCGTACGCCTTTCCGGTGATGTCCCACAGCGCTTGATCAATTCCGCTTGCCGCACTGGACTCCACCACTCCGTTCCGCCACCAGAACCCTCGGCGCATCTGTTGCCACAGATCGTTGATGCGAGTCGGGTCCTGCCCTATCAGCAGGGGCGCGAAATGATGTTCGATCATCGCCGCTACAGCGGCCTCATGATATTCGGTGGTCGCTTCACCGATGCCGATGAGGCCACGATCCGTTTCTACGCGAACAAAAATCCAGTTGCGTGACGGAGCATGTCCGCCGGGACCCGAGACTCCCATGATGTGGGTCGTGACGCTGGTGATTTTCATCTGGTTCGATACACCTCTCAAATTTTGCCAAGAGACATTGACAATTAGTACAAAGTTATATCACTATATGGAATATGTTTTCAAGTCGGATCTGCGTGGGCCTATGCCTCATGGCACTTTTGGGCACTGCAGATACGCCTTCGGCCACGCCGTCGAAGCGCTATTCGGTGGTTGTGGGACGCGGCGCTGGCTCGCTGGAATTGTACGCGGCAGAAGAACTGCGCAAGTATCTGCGCGACCTTTACGGTTTCGACGCACCGCTTGAGAATGACCCCGAGGCGAATTGCGACGGCTACCTGATCGTCGGCAATCCCGAATCGAATCCCGAGATCACGGCGGCGCTCACAGGCGAATGGCCCAAAATCAGCGATCAGGGCATTGTGCTGAAGCGCGGCAGCCTAAGGAGAAAACCCGCATTGGTGCTGGGTGGCGGAAGTCCGGCAGCTACGCTGTGGGCTGTGTATGAATTTGTTCAGCGAGCCGGAGTACAGTTTCTTCTCGAAAAGGACGTGTTTCCATCCCATCCGGCTCCGTTTCCTCCAGACCGGCTTGATGTGGTTGAGGAACCGCAGCTCCGTTTTCGCTCTTATAGGGGGATCAACGATCTTCCAACATCGTTGGTCTTCTACGGTGTTGACGACTACCACCATTTGATCGATCAGTTGGTGAAAATGAAATTCAACGTCTTTTACGTCAACATTTATCCCTTCCAACCGTTCGTAGATTACTCGTTCCGCGGTCAGATGAAAACGACCGGTGTATTAGATTACGGCTGGAAACTGTCGATCCATGACGGCACGATCGGGAAAGAACTCTTTGGCTCACGAAAGGAAATGGTGAATCCCGAGCTCGCCGGCGCCACTACGTATCGCGAACGTGTGCGCGCCGCGAGCGCCTTGCTCCATGAAATCTTCCGTTACGCGCACAGCCGTGGCATGAAAGTGGGCCTGATGTTCTTGATCAACCAATTCCCAATGGAATTCAACCGGCGGGTGCCCGAATGGTCGGATCGCAAATATCTCTCGCCGCAAAGCATCAAGGGAGCGGTGAGCGTGCGGCTAGGTGTTTCGGAGGAAGGTGTGGATCCTGCGAGCTTCCCCTATCTCACGCCAAGCAATCCCGTGGTGATGGATTTGAATCGAACAATCGTTCGGGCCCATATCGAGAGCTATCCTGAAGCCGACTATTACGGTCTCTATCAGCCGGAGCTTCCCAAGAGCAGCGACCAATACAAGCAGATCTGGAGCCGGCTGGACAAAAAGTATCATCTGGAGCCGGAGTTCGACCTCGACAAAATGATAGAATCAGCGCGGACGCACACAGAGCCAGTCGGTGTTCGGCAAGGTATGCGCCCTCAAGAGGAGCTGAAGACGTCAATTGCCTACGCCGACACGCTGGACAAACTCATCAACGAAGATCAGATCATCGCCAGGAGCGTCAATCCACACGCGACGCTAGTGATCAGCACGTTCAGCGATGAGTTTTACCCTGTTTTGGCAAAGATTTTCAAAGGAGCAGCCATTCAGCAGGTCGAAATGGACTATCTTTCTTCGCTCGCCGCGCAGCGTACCGGCATGCTAGCGTTTGCCGCCAAGACGCCGATGAAAGTGGAGGTGATGGCAAGCATGGCTGATGACAACATCGGTATCCTGCCACAATTGCCCACGCCTTCACTCGACCGTATCTTTCGCGCGATGAAACGTTACCACGTCGACGGCTTTCTCGGACGCCAGTTTCTGGTAACAAAGCTCGAAGCCGTTACCGCCTATGTGGCTCGCAGCGCGTGGGCGGACGTAACCCCTGACGAAGTCTATCGCGACCAGATTGCTGGGGTCTGCGGCGAAGCTTCAGTTCCGGACATGCTGGCGGCTTATCACGTGATCGAGCGCGCGAGCCTCAAGGGTGATGAGGTCGCCATGGGTTTCCTGTTCCCGGTGCCAACGATGATGCAGAAGCACTGGACGGCAACCGATGGTCCGCGCCCCGGCTGGGATATCTTGCGAGACTATTACCGCGAGGCGCTTCCCATGGTGCTGGCGGCGCGAGCTAAGAGCCGTCCCGAAGGTTACAGCTATCTCGACCAGCTTGCGGGCCAACTGCGCTTTGGCATCGATTACATCGAAGCCGTGCAGCAAGTCCGTCGCGCCCGATTAACTTATGAATCCGCTCGTAAAGCGTTCGCCGCTAAGGACAGCACCGGATACGGTGAGCGCATGGAAGAAACCAATCGCCAGCTCGGAGACGCTCTGAAACTCTTGAAGCAGGCCATAAGTAGCTGGGCTGGTGTGGTTCGGGACCCGTCCGACCTGGGCGCGCTCGCGGCATTGAACACTTTTTGCCTCGATTATCTGAAGGGAGTTGCTCACCAGGTCTACTTGCAATCGCAGATGTGGGAAATGTCACTGTAATTCAGCCTTCCGGCAAAATATGAAGACAGCTATTATCACCGGAGCAGCTCAGGGAATTGGTCGCGCCATAGCAAGGCGCTTAGCGCATGATGGATTCTCGGTTGCGATTGCGGACCAGGATGAAGCACGTGCCGCTGAAACAGCGCATGAAATTGAGGTCGGCGGAGGAACCGCGTTCTCAGTCGCATTGGACGTAAGCGATAGCTCTTCGGTCAATCGAATGACTTCTGCAGTGCTCGCGCGCTTCGGGTCGGTGGAAGCTCTCATAAATAACGCCGGAATCGCCGGGCCGCCGACCCCGGTGCAAGAGTGTTCCGAGGAAAATTGGCGCCGCGTGCTCGCCGTAGATTTAGATGGTGTTTTTTTCTGCTGCAAAGCCGTCTTGCCCGGCATGCTTGCGCGCGGCTCGGGAAGAATCGTCAACATCGCGTCGATCGCCGGTAAAGAGGGGAACCCCAGTATGGCCGCGTACTCCGCAGCGAAGGCCGGTGTGATTGGATTCACGAAGGCTCTGGGCAAGGAGGTGGCGACGAGTGGAATCTATGTCAACTGCGTCACCCCGGCTGTCATTGCGACTGACATTCTGAAGCAGGTTACCGAGGAAACCATTCGTTATATGACCTCAAAGATCCCGATGGGGCGGATCGGCCAACCCGAGGAGGTCGCTGCCTTGGTCTCTTGGCTCTGCTCCGACGAGTGCACTTTTTCAACCGGCGCGATTTTCGACCTTAGCGGGGGTCGCGCAACTTACTAACTTGCGAATCAAGGCAAGTGGACGCCATCGCACATGAATAGAAGATCTTTTATCCAACTTGCGGAACTGGCCAGCACTCAGCTTTTTTCCCGCGCGATTGCTGCGCAGAGCCCCGTGCCGGAAACGGCTGCCCTGGACAATTTGTCTCCAGGGACCGCGGATCTTTTTGTCGCGCCTGATGGCGACGATACGAACATTGGCACACGCTCAAAGCCAATGCAGACGTTGGCCGGCGCTCGCGATGCTGTTCGTCAACTCAGACGCCGGCGAAAAACAAAACGCCCGATCATGGTGCTGCTACGGGGCGGAGTCTATTCACTCCGGCGCCCTGTGACCTTTGGGAGCCAGGATTCAGGATCGCTGGAAGAACCAATTACCTACGCCGCCTACCCAGGCGAAATACCGGTCTTGAGTGGTGGTAGTCGCCTGACTGGTTGGAAAGTATACAGAGAGCAGATCTATTCGTTGACCCTGCCGCAGGAAGAAGATCAATACTACGCTTTTCGGCAGCTCTTCTTCAACGGGAAGCGCCAAGTCCGATCTCGTTGGCCGAACTTTAACCCGCAAAGTCCCTACTACGGTGGCTGGGCGTTCATCGACTCCGTCGAACCGGCTGAATCAAGTGCACCGCTTGCTTTTCGATGGGAGGAGGGAGTAGCGCCACAGCGCTGGGCCGAGCCACAGCAGGGTGAGGTGATAACCATCTCCGGTCTTGGCTGGTTGACCGAGATCATCGGCATTCGTGATGTCGACTACGGCAATAGGCTCATCAGCGTGACCAAGAAGCTGAGCGAACGTTGGAACCGTTTGACCAAAGGCAACCGCTTCTACGTCGAGAATATTTTGGAAGAGTTGGACGTACCCGGCGAGTGGTGCTTCGACTCGGAGAAAAACACGGTCTATTTCTGGCCGCCGGACGGTTCGCCGGACTCCGGAGAAGTTACGATTCCAGTCACGGACCGGCTTATCGAGCTTCGCGCCACCGGGGGTTCACCGGTGCGGCATCTAGCCTTCCACGGACTAACCTTCACTCAGACTCTTTCCGTTTTCCCCAATCCGAGCCCACAGCGTCCGGACTATCTCGACTGCAATCGTCCAAACTCCGGCGGCTACGCAGTCTATTTCGAAAATACGGAATATTGCGTAATTAGCAACTGTCGCTTTGATCAAGTAGGTGGCGACGCTGTGCGGCTGCATGGCTACAGCCGCGGAAACCAGATCGCGGACAATGAGATAGTTCACGCCGGCTCGCAGGGCATCTGTTTGGCTTACCTCAATTTCTGGCCGTACGATGTTCCTCCGATTTGGCGAGACCACGAACCCCAACTTCGCACCATTTCAAGCTCTTTTCCCACTGCGGCGAGAAACATCATCTCGCGCAATCATATTCACCATTGCGGCGTCATCGATGGCTTCGGCGCGGGTATTCATCTCCACGGACTGAACTGCGAAGAAAACGTCATCTCGCACAATTTCATCCACGACATGCCTCATCACGGCATTTATCTGTCCATGGGCTTTGGCCGCAATCTCATCGAATACAACGACCTTCACACGCTCTGCCTGGTTATGGCCGATGCCGGGGGTGTGTATTCGAACCGCTGGTGCATTCTTCACGACGACTCAGTGTTGGGGAAGAATAACATTATCCGCTTTAACCTGATTCGTGATGTTCTCGGAGTGCGACCTTTTGCCAAGGCGGCGCAGGAAGGACATACCGTGGCGAGCGAGGAACGGATTCAAGTTCCGTATTTTACCTGGGGTATTTATTTTGACAACTCACCCGAGCGCGCCACGGTCTTCGGCAATATCACCGTCGGTAACGTATGGGGCGGAGTTTTTCTCGGTGGCGGCTATTCTGAGCCGCGGGATTGCGTCGTCGAGAATAACATCCTTATTAATAGCAGCGTGTACCAATTCGATCTCAGCATGAAGGAGCATGCCTCCGGGAACGTCTTTCAGCGAAACATCGTTTATTACACGGATCCAAAAGCCGCTTTATTGCGTGTTCTCTCTTCTAGCGGAATCGCAAAGTGCGATTACAACCTATACTTTCACGAGTCTTCTAGCCAGCTGAATGTGGTGGGCGTAGCGGATGACTCGTTTGACCGGTGGCGCCAGATGGGATTTGATCGCCATTCTTTAATCGCGGATCCGCTGTTTGAGAACTTAGGCGACGAAGACTACCATTTGAAACCGGAATCGCCCGCCTTCCGCCTTGGGTTTCAGCGAATTCCTATTGAGCGCATAGGACTACGACCGTTCTTTAAAGGGAGTGAGCGGCGGCAAGCGCGTGGCGAGGCGCGTCGGGAACCTGAGCCGCTCCCATTGAGCGCGGGCCGATGAGAAAAGAATTCTTAACATTTGCTTATTGACTTATCAAACCGTCGATTGAATCTGATTGGAGAAAGATTTAGATGCTCTCATTGAAGCAACTGCTGCGAGAAAAAGATGTGGTGGTCGCGGCGACAGTCATGGAGTTTCTTCGACCGTCGTTTGTGAAACTCTGCAAATACGCCGGGTTCGATTTCATTTACCTAGAATTCGAGCACGCGCTGATGAACCCTTCGGTGTTCAACGACTTCGTGGTTTCGGCTCGAGATAATGGCCTTCCAGTAGTCTCCAAAACGCCGGATCTCGTCCGCCACCTGCTCGCGAAGATTCTGGAATCGGGCGTCACGGGAGTTCAGTTGCCGCGAACGAACACGGCGGCAGACGTCGCCCGTTTGGTGGATTTTTGCAAGTATCCGCCCATCGGCACTCGCGCCGGAGTGTCCGGCATGGCCAGCACGGATTATTTACACGTGCCAGCCGAGAAGCATCTGCAACGGCTGAATGAAGAGCTTTGTATCATCGCGCATGTAGAAACTTGCGAAGGGTTGAAGAACATTGAAGAGATCGTTTCCAATCCATACGTAGACATCTGCTACGTTGGAACGTTCGATCTGGCGATCGATCTCGGAACGCCCGGTGATATGAACAGTCCGGCTGTTCTCAAAGCGATGGATCGTATCTGTGAAGCCTGCCGACACCATAACGTGATCCCAGGCGCCAACGGTTCGGACCCGGAGACCATTCGGACTCTGCGCGCGAAGGGAGTGCGCTTTTTCGAAGGGCCGTCCGACCTCGACATGATTGACCGTTACGGTCGAGATTTCATGGCCAGCCTCGCGGACCTGAACGGCGCATTTCGCGCCGCTGAATCTCGGCTAATAGATGCCTGAAACGTTTTACCTCGTGTGATGCGCAAGAATCTTTTGCCGTGAGACAAATCCAAACAGTTACCGGCCCCGTGGCGCCCGATGCTCTGGGCGTGACGCTCATGCATGAACACATCTACATTCAGATGTGGCATCTTCGCGGGCGTAACGATTATGCCGGCCAGTTCGAAGACGATGAATTGCTGTGTTCTGAATTGGAAGCGTTTCGGCAACTGAATGGCCAAACCCTCGTGGATTGCACAGTCAATGGAATCGGGCGCCAACCCGAAAAGCTTCGCCGTCTGTCCGAACGGACAGGCCTGCACTTCGTAATGGGTTGTGGCTGGTACCGCGAGCCCTATTATCCTCCGGGAGACTATATCGACCGCCGTCCGGTGAACGAATTGGCCGAGAGTCTCATTGCAGAGATTCGAAACGGCGTAACAGGGACCGGTATCCGGCCCGGAATTATTGGTGAAATGGGTACCGACAAATGGTGGGTGTCGTCCCAGGAAGAACGAGTGCACCGGGCTGCGGCGCGTGCGCAGAAAGCTACAGGTTTGGCAATCACAACTCATTCTATTGGGAAACCCGTCGGACTGCTTGAGTTGGATATTTTCGAAGAGGAAGGCGTGGACCCGTCCCGCGTGGTAATTGGCCATTGCGACCTTCCGCACAGCCTGTTTCTGGATTATCATCTCGAAATTCTTCGCCGCGGTGCTTACGTGCAGTTCGATACATTCGGGGCCAAGCCGCCGGAGATCGAGAAGCACGCACTTGAAATTTTCCTTGACCTACTCAGCCGCGGCTACGAGAAGCGCCTGTTGTTATCGCAGGACGTTTGCAAAGTGCAGCATCTGTCCGCCTTTGGCGGCAACGGGTTTTCTCACGTGCTTAAGTCCGTGGTTCCGCGCCTCCATCGAGCGGGAGTTTCCACGGAACTGGTTCATACCATGCTCGTCGAGAATCCCAAGCGAATATTGACCGTAGAACGCGACGAATGAAGTAACGAAGTTGTTAGATTCGCGCGAAAAATGATTTTCTGGGCTGTTTCGACCATCGCGCTTTGAATGGTGAGCATCATTCTTTACGTGTACCCCCTAATCTGCACAATAGCCATAACCAGCGGAACTATCAATCTACTGAATTTTCTAGTGTCCCGATTTCGTCGATGCTGATGGGCATGCGATCACCGGGTTCCAACGTGAATGAATCGGGTAGCACGATTCCAATTCCGGTCAGCAGAAAACAACCGTTCGGAACTAATTTCCCCGAAAAGATGGTCGATCACTGTTTCCGGAGCTCGCTTCATTTGTGCCAGGATGGTTTCGTCCAAAACGCAGCGTTCCCGCTTCGCAAAATTTCTACTCGAATGCGCATTTCCGGAGCATGCAGCACCCTGGACATCAGAATGCCGAGGGCGAGCGCGCAGGACGCGGTCGGAATGATGGACCAGCCCCAGCTTGAACTGTCGCTTAGCCAGCGCCATCTTGAGTGCCGCGAGCGGAAGGCTCGCTTCGAGTGTGCGGTCCACAGCCCAGCCGATCACCTTGCGCGAAAATGCATCCAGCACCACCGCCAGATAGACGAATTCTGTTTCCAGCCGGATGTAAGTAATATCGGCCGTCCACAGTTGATTGATCCCGCTCAGCGTCATCTTCCGCGCCAGTTCCGGTAAATTCGGAAGTCATGCCGCGAGTCAGTGGTTGCCACCGCGAACTTTCGCCTTCGCAGGCACAGCAGGTTATCTTCTCGCATAATGCGCTGCACGCGCTTGTGATTCACTATCCAGCCGCGGCGTTTCAGTTTCGCCGTGATCCGCAACCGGCCATAACTCGGCATTTCCAAGGCGATGTTGAAGGGCGTCCCGCAGATCCATATCGTGATCCTCGCGCACGCGCTTCGGGTCGAACCGATAGAAGCCTTTGCGGCTCACTCCGGCCAACCTACACATCTGCTCGATCGCCGGCTTTCCGCTCAATGCCTGCAGCATCCGCCGTTCTTCGATGCGCTGCAAGCACCGTTTCAAAAAATCGATCTCGAATGCCTGTTGGCCGATTTTTCTTTCCAACTCGGCCACGCGGCTGTCGTCCGCATGCCGATTCCCCAGACCAGGAAAGGCGTGCTCAGCAGAATGCTGGAAATCCTTCCGCCAGCGGTGCAGCAGGTTCGGATTAATCTCGCACGCTCGCGCCACTGCGGCAATCGAAGCCCCACTTCCAATCGCCGCAGCGCGGCTATTTGAACTCTCTCGTGAATTTCCTTCGCGATAACCCCATAACTCAAATTCTCCATTCGATGAATTTTGAACCTTAACTTTTTGTGTCAAAAATGGGGGCAAGTCCATGCTGCGGCCGGGGACTTCAGTTGCGCAGATAGCGGAGGCGTGTGGGATCAATGCGAGCCAGCCGTTTAAATAGCGTCGGATGTATCGGCGAGGATTGCTGATCGCGGCAAGAGGTGAATCGAAACTGCCGCTCGTGCGCGTTTCGGACCCGGAGCAGCGAATGAGGCACAGCAGAGTGATCGTTCTGATGTGGAACGGCTTTGCAGGATGACCGAAACCTGCTACTTTCACAAAACGGACGCGTGTCTGTGCTACAGCAAAATGCTCCGGTGCGAGGTGGCGACCGGCCTCTGTCCCGGTAACGACCAATTACAACGATGTGATCCGATGACGAGGCCGGATGTTTGCCGACGCAATAAGCGGCAACGGCCGCCTTTTCGGCTTTGATTGCGATGGAAAGATCGAAGAGGTTCTCGACGGTTTCGGCGTCCCAACGGTATGGGCTTCTCTCCGGATATTCGACGATTCTATTTCATAGATTCGATCCCTCGTTCCATTTATGTCTTCGACTGCGATCGATCCACGGGAGAGACTTTCAACTGTCAAGTCTTCGCTCAGCTACGACCTATGTTTCGAAGGCAGAGCTGCCGCATTCACATTAGTAGGTGGCCCGTCCCCGCTTAGATCGAAAACCGCACCAGTTGTGAAGGAGTTTTCATCTGATAGAAGCCACGCGACCATGGAGGCGACCTCCTCGACACGAAGGAATCGGCCGCGCGGAATTTTTGTCAGCATGTAATCGATGTAGGCCTGACTGATCTGGTCGAAGATCCGGGTTTTAGCCGCGGCAGGAGTGATGCAATTCACCGCAATATCGTAGCTTGCCAATTCCTTGCCGAGCGATTTAGGGTCCCCATCGGGGATGGTGGAAACCCCTCGCCTTCAGGCGAAGCAAGGTTTGGTGTAACGTGGTCGGGTGCGACATTACCGACTGGGCGCGCACACGAAAAGCGATCTAAAGGTTCATCTGGTGT
>Ga0208220_1000204_pt1 | contig 24305 bp, 27 predicted proteins | sample NGESurdeep092012_9_FD_184484 | JGI IMG/M metagenome (GOLD analysis project Ga0208220, IMG submission 184484) | Arctic peat soil microbial communities from Barrow, Alaska - NGEE Surface sample F53-1 deep-092012 (SPAdes) | ecosystem: Environmental > Terrestrial > Soil > Wetlands > Peat ...
ATCGTCGCTTTCGAGTGCGACCCGCGCCAGCGTTTGGATGGCGCTGAGAGCATTGTATGGGTCCATTTGGCTTCTCCTCGCGAGAGCAACTCTAAACCGGATAAAATGTCCTATTTCACGACCAGTCGACTTCCTTCGCCCGTGTCATCGCAGGGCTGGCTGGGTTCTTGACCTTGATCCAGTGCGGCGATCGTCCGGCTCGATACGGCCGATCGTGTCGCTTCGATACCAAGCCTTCGAGGCCCATGTTGCAGGCAGCGGAACAGGTCCGGGCCGATCTAGGGCCAGCCTAACCGCTCAAATTGAAATCCGGCCTCTGACCCCGATTATTGTAGAGGTCGTCAGGCGCGTTGTGCCGTACCAAGGACGAGTGTAAGTTAGGTCCCGTCAAAAATTTCAAAGGGGAGGAATGACATGAAAAGAGCACTCGTATTTGGCTTTCTTACTCTCACCGCACTTTTGACCTCAGCCTATGCACATGCCAAGAAAGATGCGTGCACGCGCAGTTGTTCCGGTGTAGCCGAAACGTGCGTAAATATGGGTGCAACTAGAGGCGCGTGTTTCGCGGACATGGCGAGTTGCATGAAGACAGGACAACTCAAGATGCCGAGCGGCAGGGTCTTCACGAACCTCTGTAAGCGGTAAAGGAACCCGCGCTTACGTCACATCGCGCAGCGCCAAAGGTTGCAACAGCCGCGCGAGTTTCGTCTTGCGCATGGAGAGCGGCAGTCCCCGCATATCATCGCCCTCTCCCGGACAACATATCGAAGGCGTAGAACTGGACCTCCTCGTCACACTTGCGGCTGTACAGCGCCGCGAAGTCCGAGATGCCATCGACGCCGAGGATCACTGCCTCGCCGTCGATCACGAACCGCTTGGTCCGGTTCCTCAGGGCGCTTTCGACGATCCAAGGATATCGGTGGCTCCAGTCATAGCCGTTGCGAGTGAACAGCCGCACGCGGTCGCCGTCGCGCTGCACGATCAGCCGATAGCCGTCGAGTTTTATCTCGTGCAGCCAGTCGGGACCGGCTGGGACCTTCGTCCCCCGTGTCGGGATGCAGGGCTCGAATTTCGATATGGGCATGCCGCCGATCTAGGTCGGGTCGGCGGAAAGTCGAGTCGGCATGGTCGCGGCGATGCAACCTCAGACTGATGGCGCGAGCCCCAGGGGCCGGAAGCCGACCCCGGTTGCGATTGCATAACCAATTTGGCAATATTGCTAAATAACAGGAGGGAGTTCAGCAATGAAAATCATTTCCATAACGATAGCAATGATCCTGCTTTCAAGCCCGGCAATGGCAATGGGTGAGGATGCAATGAAAGCAAGCGCACCCGCATCTGTCAGTCAACCACCACAGCGAGCCCATCACCCTGCTGTTGTACATAAACATAAGAAGCCCCGGTAAGAGAAAATTGCAGCTTCATGGCTCGTCGTCGCCTCGGCGATGCAACCTAAGACCAACGAAAAGAAAGGGGGCACCCTCCTTTTTTTGCTTCGGCCCGCTGACAAATAGGGGACCCGCCACCCCTATTGTCATCAACCTGTTGACGGCACCGTCAATAAGTCACCAGCTCACACCAGCCGCAGCGGCAGCGGCAATTGAATGTCCCGATACCGGCCCTGTTTCCGCTGGAACGTTGGGGAGGGTTCCGATGGTACTCCCCGCTGGCGCTCGGTGCGCTCGGCTATGCCATCGCTCGCTACATCGGATATTTTGTTAGAGAGCGTCGGTACATTAAGGGCGCGATGCACGCCGCGAAACGCGATCGAAATTTCAAGCTGAGTGTGCGGGCGACCGGCTGCCGATGTTCTGAGGTAGGAAGGCGCGCGCTGGTTCCTTTTGATCAATGCAGCTTCGGCGCGTTTTCAGGAGAAATTGGACTGGCAATTCCGGGCGCATCCTTAGGAGGATCAGGCGGCAAAAGCGTTTGCAGCGGCATAGGAGCCACGGCCTTTGCATTCGGCCTTCATGTAACGTGTGGAGTGCTCAAAGGGTCGGAGGCCCGTTCAAGCATGGCCGCCTGATTTTTGACTTCCTCTAGCGTAAATCGACGCTCATATTTTGTACCATCGTATTCGAGAACAACTGTAAACGGCACAAAATCCCGAATGAACTGAGATAGCGGGACGCCATCTTTTCCCGTTTCAATGAACGGCTTCTCGGACGTACTGATCTCAAACTCAGCGAAGGGGGGTATTCCGTAAGTTTCCTCGGCCAGAGTTGGTATCCAAGGGTGAGGAAAGCAAGCTATAGCCTTGGTCTGATCGGGCTCTTGAGCAAGAATGTAGATGGGGATGGTTACGTTCGTTTGTTCAGAACGAAGATAGCCGCTGAATTTCGAGATGGGCTTATCCAGACGGTTTTTCCCCCTCGCTCCAAATGAAATGACCCGGATTTCGGGCTGCCCTGCTATTTTTTGTGTGGTTAGGAAATAGCCCGCGCCGCGAGCAGTCTGTTCAAAATTCCATACGATCGGACCTGTGTTTGGCTCCCTCTCATTGAAAACCAAAAAAGAGCCGTTGCCGTAGGTAACGTAGATAACTAGCCAGATCGCCATTGAAACAAGAACTATAAAAAGACCTAACCTCAGGCTGATTGATCTGAGCCCCCCTCCTGCAGGAAGCTGGGCAGGTTTCTTTCCCTGTTGGTTCACGACTGCTGCGCGCCGATGGCGCATCTCGCCCACTATCACCTCGTAGGCGACGAACAGCAGAACCAGCAGTTCGAGGATCGACGATATAAAAATAAGCGTGTGCTCAGATGGCATGAACTTGCAAGCTACCGCAGTCACGGTTGGGGCATAATTGGTTCGGTGAGATTATCCCCCGCGAACTGATGCTATTGGCTATGGGGCGCGGCGAGATCGCAAAACCCTAAGCGCAGGCAATTTTTGGTGCATCCCTAAATAGGATTGAAACAACGGCAGCATCTGCTCGAACTTTCGCGCAACCTCAGGACCCACCGAACGGCCCATTTCCAGCTCGCCAAGTAGGTTGTGTATTTCCTTGAGCGGGGTGTTGATGTCGCTATCGAACAGGAATTGAGAACGAGCCAGCACCTCATTTATAGACGCAGGGTTAGTGACCTTGCCCAGTTGAAGGGCCTCACTCGCGAGCGTGCGCAAGTCCATGAAGACCTGAAAGCGCTTTTCAAATAGGTCCAGCACCAGCTTCTGCCGGGCCGTCCACCACTGCCCGGAGGCAATCGATGCGGCGAGGAGGGCTATTACAACTGTCGCAATAGTCTGGATCGCTTGCACCCCCAGTGCACCCCCGCCTTGAATTCGGATGACGCGATTTATCACCGCAACGCGGTACCGTAATGTATTTGCTTTAGAATTTTGGTCGGAGCGAGAGGATTTGAACCTCCGACCCCTAGTCTCCCAGACTAGTGCGCTAACCGGGCTGCGCCACGCTCCGATGCCGTTCCCTTAGCTTCGATCAGGGCTGGGCGCAAGAAGGGCGATCGCATCGGGGCGGGGATGGGCGATGACGGCGGTGGGTGCCGCGTTGGCACAATCTGTCATCCCCCGCGAAAGCGGGGGAACCAGTACGCCGTGGCTTCTCCGTCAATCGTTGACGCCCGGGACTACTGGGTCGCCCGGTCAAGCCGGGCGATGACGGCGGTGGGTGCCGGGAGAAAACGCGTCAAAACAGCCTACCGCTCGCCTTCCTTGAGCGCCTGGTCGAGCAATCGCCGGCACGCGATCAGGTTCTGCAGCACGCCCTCCAGCCGCTCGAGATCGAGCGCGAAGTCGGCGACGCCGGCGATCGGGCCGTCGTCCAGAGCCTGCTGCAGCGCGTCCTCGTCGGCTTCGGCAGTCCGGGAACGCGCGCCCTGGCGGGTCTCCTCGTAATCATCGTCATCGACGTCGACGCCGGCGCCGGCGTCGACGTCGTCATCCAGGATGCTGCGCCCGATCGCCTCCTCGATGGCGCCGAACGAGGCGGCCACGGAGGAATCCGCCAACCGCTGCACCGACTTGATGCCGTGTTCCTTGAGAATGCGCTGCACGCCGCGAATGGTGTAGCCTTCGCCGTACAGCAGGCGGCGGATGCCGCGAAGCAGGTCGACGTCGTCCGGGCGATAATAGCGCCGGCCGCCGCTTCGCTTCATCGGCTTGATCTGGGCGAACCGCGTCTCCCAGAACCGTAGCACGTGCTGGGGGATATCGAGGTCGTCAGCGACCTCGCTGATGGTTCGGAACGCATCCGGCGCCTTGTCCAAATGCCCGCTCCTCTTCAATCACCGGTTGAAGGCTGCTCAGTCGGCCTTGTCGGCGCCGTTGCTGATGCCATTGATCCGCTGCTTCAAGATCGCCGAGGGTTTGAACACCATCACACGCCGCGGCGAAATCGGCACTTCGGTGCCGGTCTTCGGATTACGTCCGATGCGCTGTCCCTTCTTGCGCACCATGAACGATCCGAACGACGACAATTTCACCGTCTCGCCCTTCTCGAGGCAATCGGTGATCTCCTTCAACACCAGTTCGACGAAAGCTGATGATTCCGTACGCGACAGGCCTACCTTCTGGTAGACCGCTTCGCACAGATCGACGCGTGTCACTGTCTTCCCGGTTCCGGTCATCGCCTGCCCCACTCACGGCGAACAATTCGTATCTGAAATTAAGAGGTTAACGCGCAATGGTCAACAGCGCTGTTAGCTGCCATAGCATGAAAGAAGTGTGCAATCTATCCGGACTTTCTAACCCTGTCCCTACCAGCGCAGCAGCGCCGAACCCCAGGTGAAGCCGCCGCCCATCGCCTCCAGCAGCACAAGATCGCCCTTCTTCACCCGTCCGTCCGCCACGGCGACCGACAGCGCGAGCGGGATCGACGCCGCCGACGTGTTGCCATGCAGATCAACGGTCAGCACCACTTTCTGCGGTGCAATATGCAACTTGTGCGCTGAAGCATCGATAATTCGCTTGTTGGCCTGATGCGGGATGAACCAGTCGATATCCTCGGCGGTGGTGCCGGTGGCCTTGAACGCATCCACGATCACGTCGGTGATCATGCCGACCGCGTGCTTGAACACTTCGCGGCCCTCCATCCTGAGATGGCCGACCGTCTGCGTCGAGGAAGGACCGCCGTCGACATACAGCTTGGCCTTGTGCCGGCCGTCCGAGCGCAGATGCGTGGTCAGGATGCCGCGGTCGGTAGGCTTTCCGGGCTGCGGCTCGGCGTCCAGCACGACGGCGCCGGCGCCGTCGCCGAACAGCACGCAGGTGCCGCGGTCGTTCCAGTCCAGGATACGCGAGAAGGTCTCGGCGCCGATCACCAGCGCCCGCTTGAACGCGCCGCAGCGCAGGAAATTGTCGGCGCTGGCGAGCGCGAAAATGAAGCCGGAGCAGACCGCCTGCAGATCGAAGGCGGCGCCATGATTGATGCCGAGCCCGTTCTGCACCGCGACCGCGGTTGCGGGAAAGGTATTGTCCGGCGTCGAGGTCGCCAGCACGATCAGGTCGATCGACTGCGCGTCGACCCCGGCATGGGCCAGCGCGGCCCGTGCGGCGTGGATCGCCAGATGCGAGGTGAATTCGCCCTCGGCCGCGATGTGGCGCTGCCGGATGCCGGTGCGCTGCACGATCCACTGGTCCGAGGTATCGATCCGCGCCGCGAGATCGGCATTGGTCAGGATCCGCTGCGGCAAATAGCAGCCGCAGCCGAGCACGACCGAACGAATTGCAGTCAAGATACAGCCTCCTGCGCGGGCGCGAGCGCGCTGCCGTTGCGATTGAGCATCTGATTGATCTTGGTCAGGAGATCGTAGTGGACCATCTCATAGCCAACATCGACCGCATAGGCAAAGCCCTCGGCGTCGGTGCCGCCGTGGCTTTTCACGACGATGCCGTTCAGCCCGAGCACCACGCTGCCGTTGGATTTGCTTGGATCGAGCTTGTCGCGCAGTGCCTTGAAGGCGTTTCGGGCAAACAGATAGCCGATCCGCGCGCGCCAGGTGCGCGACATCGCACTGCGCAGGAATTCGGTGATCTGTCGCGCGGTGCCCTCGGCCGCCTTCAGCGCGATATTGCCGCTGAAACCTTCGGCGACGATGACGTCGGCAGCCCCCTTGCCGATGCCGTCGCCCTCGACAAAACCGATATATTCGAGCTGCGGAAGGTTCATCGCGCGCAGCAACTCCGCGGCTTCGCGAATTTCCTCGCGGCCCTTGATTTCCTCGACGCCGATATTGAGCAGGCCGACCGTGGGCCGCTCCAGATTGAACAGCACGCTCGCCATCGCGCTGCCCATTACCGCCAGCGCGACCAGATGATGCGCGTCTCCGCCGATGGTGGCGCCGAGGTCGAGCACCACCGAATCGCCCCGGGCAGTGGGCCATATCGCCGCGAGCGCCGGCCTGTCGATCCCCGGCAGCATGCGCAGGCAGAACCGCGCCATGGCCGCGAGCGCGCCGGTGTTGCCGGCGGATACCGCGACGTCGGCCTCGCCCTTCTTGACGGCGTCGATGGCGAGCCACATCGAGGAGGTCTTGCGGCCGCGGCGCAACGCCTGGCTCGGCTTGTCGTGCATGCTGACGGCGACGCTGGTATGGATGACGCGGGAGGCGGCCTTCATCGCCGGATGTTTGGCGAGCTCCGCTTCGATCTGACCCTGGTCGCCGAACAGCAGAAATTCGGCGTCAGGGTGTCGCGTCAGCGAAATCGCGGCGCCGGGAATGACGACCGATGCGCCGACATCGCCACCCATGGCGTCAAGCGCGATTCGAACTTTTTGCGGCATGAACGTCCCGGAAACCTGATCTTGTGCGGTCTTGAATCGCTCGGCCGCGGACTGCAAATCGCCACGGATTGCAGCGATCGGCGAGGCGCCACGCTGCGCTTCGGCCAGGCCGCGACAATACCGCGTCCTCGCTTTGACACAACCTCTTGACCGCCGCCTTTTGCAACCTGAATTGCCGCCCGGCGGATTCGGCCCCGCCGAGCTAAGTACCGGCAATTCAACTACTTAATCGAATAGTACCGATCACGCCGGCAGCTTTTTGTTGTGGGCCACAGGCAACACCGGCGCATCACGCTCCTTTGGGCTTGTTCGGGCGCTTCTCGCTGCCGCGCGGTGGTGCATCGAGCTGCAGCGCCTTGAGCGCGGCGAAGGGATGATCGCTCGGGTCGGTGACCTCGACCGGCGGCTCGAAAACCGCGTCCGGCCGGCGCGGATAGGGATCGATCGCGAGATACAGCGCATCGGTCGCGACCCGGCCGAGATCGATGATCCCGTTTTCGATCGGCTCCGGCGGGTCCGGAATTTCCGCATCGCCCTCCGCCGCCTCGTCGACCAGGTCGGAGAGCACGGGAATTTGCTCGGGAGGTGCGAAAATCAGATCGATCGGCTCGTCGATATCGTTCTCGATCGAACCGAGCGAGACCACGCAGGTTTGCCCGATCCGCGCCCGCACCCGGCCCGCGACATGGACGCGCCCGCCACGTTCGGGCGTGACGTCGAACGACGCCTTCGCCGACAGGATCTCGCGCAAGCCCGCGACCTCCGCCATCGCCGCGCGTGCGGCGGGACCCGCTTCGAAATCGCTGTGCAACCCGGTATCCGGGATTTGTGCCACGACAACGCGCACGCTCCATGGGTGCGACTTGCCGGTCATGCTGCTGGTCCTGTTCATGGCTGGGCGCCCAATCGAGTTGGCGAGGGAAATGTCCACGCGGCACGCAACAGCGTTGCCTCGTCGCTGCGGTCCAGAACCGCGATCGCCGCCGCGGCATAGACGGCGAGCCGACCCGCCTTTTCGCTGCCCTTGCCGCTTAATATATTCTTGTCCAGCGCCTGTGCCAGCGGCCCAAGGCCCGCCGCCAACGCCACATCGTAGGCGGCCGCGCGGCCGTAGAAGGCCTCCCCAAAGGCCTGCATCCGCTTCGGGACGGTCAGATCGCCGACCCCCATTTCGCGCAAATTGGCGTCCATATCGTCGCAGAAATGGTCGAACAGCGCCTGCGACAGGCTTGCTCCGTCCGCCGCCGGCTGCAGCCGCCGCAATAGCATCCATAAATGCAGCACCAGCAGGTCAAACCGGCCGTCAACCGTGTCCGGCACCCCCAAGTCCCGATAAAACAACGGCTCTCGCGCCTGCGTCACGATCATGCCATAGATGGCCTCGATGGTGCCGCGCGGGCGCATCCGGGGTTTCCTGAAGTGATTGAACGGCCAAAGCATTGTGGGTTCCGACACGGGCCCTTGGGCCCCGCGCATGTTGCAATCCAGCGTGCTGCCCGGTACGTCAACGCCTCGCCCGATGCAAGGGGACGGGACCAGTTCCAAAGATGACTGTCACGAGTCCGACATGCTCACGCGCGCGCTTCCGGCGCGGCCCGGTCGCACGCTGGCGCGGCCTGCGCGCCGCCGCCGCCATCGCCCTGCTATGCGCGGCGTTGGGCGGCTGCACCGGCGAGCAATTCCAGAAGGGCTACATCCTGCCGCAGGGAGCGCTGGAGCAAATTCCGATCGGGGCGAGCCAGGATCAGGTGCTGATCGTGATGGGAACGCCATCCACGGTCGCGACCCTCGACGGCGAGGTGTTCTATTACATTTCGCAGCGCGCCGAGCGCAAGCTCGCCTTCATGAACCAGAAGATTACCGATCAGCGGGTGATCGCGATCTATTTCGACAAGAACCGCCAGGTGAAGCGGCTCGCCAATTACGGGTTGCAGGACGGCAAGATATTCGACTTCATCAGCCGCACCACGCCGACATCGGGCCAGGAGATGAGCTACCTCACGCCGCTGTTCAAGCTGCTCAGCTTCAACTAAGGCGTTTTGGTTCACTCGAATCGTTGTCGCTTCTCACGAGGCCTCGTGGTTCGAGACGCCGCGCAAGGCGCGGCTCCTCACCATGAGGGTCTCGGTCCCTCATCCTGAGGAGCAGCGCGAAGCGATGCGTCTCGAAGGATGAAGCATTTAATGCGCCAGGACCGCCAGCAGCAACAGCGCCACGATGTTCGTGATCTTGATCATCGGGTTGACGGCGGGACCGGCCGTATCCTTGTAGGGATCGCCGACGGTATCGCCGGTCACTGCCGCTTTGTGCGCGTCGGAGCCCTTGCCACCGTAATGGCCGTCTTCGATGTATTTCTTGGCGTTGTCCCAGGCGCCGCCGCCCGAGGTCATCGAGATCGCGACGAACAGGCCGGTCACGATCACGCCGAGCAGCATGGCACCGACGGCCGAGAATGCCGCCGACTTGCCGGCCGCCCCGCCGCCCGCAATTGTGTAGATGAGAAAATACACCACGATCGGCGACAGCACCGGCAGCAGCGATGGGATGATCATTTCCTTGATCGCGGCCTTGGTCAGAAGATCGACCGCCTTGCCGTAATCCGGCTTGTCGGTGCCCTGCATGATGCCGGGCTTTTCGCGGAACTGGCGCCGCACCTCTTCAACGATCGCGCTGGCCGCGCGACCGACCGCGGTCAAGCCCATCGCGCCGAACAGATAGGGCAAGAGGCCGCCGAACAGCAGGCCGACCACCACATAGGGGTTGTTGAGCGAGAAGTCCGGATTGACGCCGGTGAAATACGGGTGGTTCGCGGCATCGGCGATGAAGAATTTGAGGTCCTGATTGTAGGCCGCAAACAGCACCAGTGCGCCAAGACCGGCCGAGCCGATCGCGTAGCCCTTGGTGACCGCCTTGGTGGTGTTGCCGACGGCGTCGAGCGCGTCGGTCGACTTGCGGACTTCCTTCGGCAGGCCGGCCATTTCGGCGATGCCGCCGGCATTGTCGGTCACCGGGCCGAACGCGTCGAGCGCCACGATCATGCCGGCCAGCGCCAGCATGGTCGTGGTTGCGATCGCGATGCCAAACAGGTTGGCGAGGCTGTAGGTGACGAGGATACCGGCGATGATGACGAGCGCCGGCAGTGCGGTCGCTTCCATCGAAATGGCGAGGCCCTGGATCACGTTGGTGCCGTGACCGGTGACCGAGGATGCCGCGATCGATTTCACCGGGCGATAGTCGGTGCCGGTATAGTATTCGGTGATCCAGATGATCAGCCCGGTGACGATCAGGCCGACGACGCCGCATTCGAACAGCGCCATGCCGGTGTAATCGACGCCGTCGAGCTTGCCGAAGCCAATCAGCCAGTGGATCACGGCGGCAACACCGATGAGCGACAGGATGCCGGTGGCGATCAGGCCCTTGTAGAGCGCGCCCATGATCGATTGGCTGGCGCCGAGCTTGACGAAGAAGGTGCCGATGATCGAGGTGATGATGCAGATGCCGCCGATCGCGAGCGGCAGCGTCATCATGTTGGTCAGAAGCGGCGACTTGGCAAAGAAGATCGCCGCCAGGATCATGGTGGCAACCGAGGTCACCGCATAGGTCTCGAACAGGTCGGCCGCCATGCCGGCGCAGTCGCCGACATTGTCGCCGACGTTGTCGGCAATGGTCGCCGGGTTGCGCGGATCGTCCTCGGGAATGCCGGCCTCGACCTTGCCGACGAGATCGCCGCCGACGTCGGCGCCCTTGGTGAAGATGCCGCCACCGAGACGGGCGAAGATCGAGATCAGCGACGCGCCGAAGCCGAGCGCGACCATCGCATCGACCACGGTGCGGCTGTTCGGTGCAAGTCCCAGGAAATGGGTGAGATAGGCGAAATAAAGGGTGACGCCGAGCAGCGCGAGACCGGCCACGAGCATGCCGGTAATCGCTCCCGCCTTGAAGGCAAGTTCAAGCCCGCCCGCCAGCGACGTCGTGGCCGCCTGCGCCGTGCGCACATTGGCGCGAACCGACACGTTCATGCCGATGAAGCCCGCAGACCCCGACAGCACCGCGCCGATCAGGAAGCCGACCGCGACCAGCGTGCCGAGGAAGTAGGCCAGCAGCACGAAGATCACGATGCCGACCATCCCGATCGTGGTGTACTGGCGCTTCAGATAGGCCTGCGCGCCTTCGCGCACGGCCGCTGCAATTTCCTGCATCCTCGGATTGCCGGCATCCGCTTTCATGACCGATGCGGTTGCCCAGATGGCGTAGATGATGGAGAGCGCCCCGCAGAGCACAATCGCCCATATTGCTGTCATAGAATCTGCCTCAGATGCTGGTGTAGCCCCTCGCCGTTACCGCGGGAGGCGGCAGGCGCATAAAAAGGAGGCCTGCCCTGCCCAAAAGGGCGGCCCACAAATCGGCGGGACCATGCCAAAATCGTAACCCGGGCGCAACGCTGCGGAGTGCAAAAAACCATCGATTTCGGCAGGTTTTTGCGTCGAGCCGACCGCTTTTCGCAGAATTGCTAGAAATGGCTGTAAGACGCGCGCCGCAGCGCGATTTCGTTGCCTTGCTCGTCCAAGAACCTTGGAACTGCGGGCCCGGCGATGATCGTGCCGATGGTGGTCACGGCCACTTCGGCGGCTCCCGCGGCTTGCGCGAACGCTGCAAACCGATTCTCCGGGACCGTGCACAAAATCTCGTAGTCGTCGCCGCCGGCAACGATGGCGTCGATGCCGAGGATGCCGCGCGCGAGCAAGGCGGCTGCCGGGGCGGATAGCGGAATGCTGTCGGCATCGATCGCGGCGGATACGCCGGAGGCCGCGCAAAGCTTGGCGAGATCACCGGCGAGGCCGTCTGACACGTCCATCGCCGCCGCGGCGTGATCGCGAATCGCGGCGGCCAAGGCGTTGCGCGGCTGCGGGATCCGGTAGCGCCCGGCCAGCATGGCCGTCGCCGCGGCATCGTTCGCGAGCGCCGCCGCCACCGCGCCGCCTTTCAGAATATCGAGACCCAGCGCGGCATCGCCGATCGTGCCCGTCACCACGACGCGGTCGCCGAGCCCGGCGCCGCTGCGATGGACCATTTTGCCCGGGGCAACGCGCCCGAACGCCGTGATCGAGATCATCACCGGGCCCGGCGTCGCGACCGTATCGCCGCCGAGCAGCGGGCAGCCGAACCGGGTGGCGTCCTCGCCGAGCGCCGAGGCGAACGGTTCGAGCCACGCAGCATCGGGAGCGCGCAACGCCAGCGTCAATACGAAGCCGACAGGCGTCGCCCCCTTCGCCGCGAGGTCGCTGAGATTGACCCGCAGCGCCTTGCGCGCCACGCCGTCCGGAGGATCGCTCGGCAGAAAGTGCACGCCCTCGACGATGGCGTCCGTCGTCACCACGACGTCATCGCCGGTCGCCCTCAGGACCGCGGCATCGTCGTCGAGATCGAACGCCCCCGGGTCGGTCGCCAGCGGCCGGAAATAGCGTGCGATCAGCGAATCCTCGCCGGAGACAGGTTTGCTGTCGCTCGTCATATCGTTCAGCCGTCATCGCCCGGCTTGACCGGGCGATCCAGTATTCCGAGCTGCCGGTGCTTGAGCGGGAACGCCGCGGGGTACTGGATCATCCGCTTTCGCGGATGATGACGGCGGGATGGGAGATGCTGTCCGGCGGCCATCATGACGCTACCCACGTGCAAACTCGTCGGCGCGGAACTGGCGCGCGATCTGATCGAGCACCGCATTCACCATGCCGGTCTCTTCGGCTTCGACAAAGGCGTGCGCGACGTCGACATATTCCGACACCACGACGCGGCCGGGCACGTCCTTGCGATGCTCCAGTTCGTAGGAGCCGGCGCGCAGCACCGCGCGCAGGATGGCGTCGATCCGCTTCAGCGGCCAGCCCTTCGAAAGCGCATCGTCGATCAAGGGATCGAGCTTGCCCTGATCGCGCACCACGCCCGACACCACGTCGCGGAAGAAGGCCGCCTCGGCCGGCAGATATTTGTCGCCCTCGACCTCGCCGCCGAGCCAGTGGCTTTCAAATTCGGCGAAGATATCGTTGATGCCGGCGCCGCCGATGTCCATTTGATAGAGCGCCTGCACCGCCGCGAGCCGCGCCGCGCCGCGCCGGTTGGCCTTTTTGTCCGCGCCCTTTGCCGACTTCTTGTCCTGGCTGCTTCTGGGTTCGGCCATGGTCAGGTCCGCGCCAGCCGGCGCTTGATCCGCAGCATCGCCAGCGCGGCGCGCGCGGCATCGCCGCCCTTGTTGAGCTCGCTGGCGCGCGCCCGCGCCCAGGCCTGCGCCTCGGTGTTGACGGTGATGATGCCGTTGCCGAGCGCAACCTTTCTCGCCACCGCGAGGTCCATCAGGGCGCGGGAGGATTCCATCGAGACAATCTCGAAATGGATGGTATCGCCCCTGATGACGCAGCCGAGCGCAACCGCCGCGTCGTAGGGTCTGCCGCTGGTTTCGGCGGCATCGAGCGCAATTGCCATCGCCGCCGGAATTTCCAGCGCCCCGGGCACCGTGATCACGTCATGGCCGACGCCGGCAGCTTGCAGCTCGGCCACCACGCCTTCCAGCAGCGCATCCTGGATATCGTCATAAAAGCGCGCCTCCACGATCAGCGCGCGCGTTCCCGACAGGTCGGTCTGGTCTTTCAGGGGTGCGCGCCGCGCGTCAGCCATGTTCGATCATCCAAAACCGCCGTCATTGCCGCGGCCTGATCCGGGCCATCCATCTTGTTAAGAGGATGGATACGCGGGTCAAGCCCGCCTCCGTCACTTTGTTGGTGCCGCCTATTTCATTTCCGACAATCGCGCGGCGTAGCGCGCCATCAGGTCGACCTCGAGATTGACCTCGCCGCCGGGGGCGCGCCAGCCGCCCAGCGTCGTGACATTGAGCGTATGCGGAATGATCAGTACCGAAAACAGGACATCGTGCACGGCATTTACCGTCAGCGACACACCGTCGAGCGTCACCGAACCCTTGGCGGCGATGAAGCGCGCCAGTTCGCGCGTGGTCCGCAGCTCGAACCGCGCCATATCGGGCAGATCGTCGCGCGTGACAATGGCGGCGATGCCGTCGGCATGACCGGCGACGATATGACCGCCGAGTTCGTCGCCGATTTTCAGCGCCCGTTCGAGATTGAGCCGGGTGCCGACATGCCACTGTCTTGCCGTGGTCATGGCGAGTGTTTCGGCGGCGGCATCGACCTCGAACCAGGTCCTGCCCTCGGTCACGCCGGAGGCAACGACGGTGAGGCACACGCCGCTGCAGGCGATCGAAGCGCCGTCGGCGATGCTGGCACGGTCGTAGCGGCAGGCGATGCGCAGCCGGTGCAGCTGTCCTTGCGCCGTCGGCGTCAGAGCCGTGATCTCGCCGATATCGGTGACTATGCCGGTAAACATCAGGCGCGCTCGTAAACCGTCAGTGTATCCCTATCCAGCCTGTCGCTAGCACGAACGCGGAAAGCGGGCGACCGCGTGATGGTCGTGAGCGGCACTACGTCCAGCGCGGCGACGCCGTCGGCTCCGATCGCATCGGGCCCGCGCAGCAGCCAGACTTCGTCGACAAGGCCTGCCCCGACCAGGGACGACGCCACCCGCGCGCCGCCTTCCACCAATAGCCGCGTGACGCCCCGCCCGGCCAGCTCCCGCAACACGGCCGGCCAATCGAGCCCCGGCTGCGGCAAGCCCGCCGCGGGGACGCCAATCACCTGCGCACCGGCCGCGCCGAGCCTCATGGCCGCGGGCACTTCGGCGGGTTCCGACGTCATGACCCACAGCGGCGTTTCGCGCGCGGAATGAACCAGGCGCGCGGTAGCGGGCAGGCGCAGCGTGCGATCCAGCACCACCCGAATCGGCGATCGCGCCGCCATGCCCGGCAGTCGGCAGGTCAACAGCGGATCGTCCGCGAGCACGGTGCCGATCCCGACCAGGACGGCGTCGCATTGCGCGCGGAGCAGGTGCACCCGGGCTCGGGCGGCTTCGCCCGAAATCGCCACCGGCTTGCGGCCGGCAGCGCCGATCCGATCGTCGCTGGATACCGCCAGCTTGAGGATCAGATGCGGACGCCGGTCGCGGACACGCCTGAAATGTCCGGCATGATCATGCGCGGCCTCGGCCGCGCCAGGGCCAATATCGACCGCGATGCCGGCGGCGCGAAGCCGGGCGTGGCCCCGTCCTGCCACCTCGGGATTGGGGTCTTCGATCGCCGACACCACGCGGGCGACCCCGGCGGCGATGATGGCGTCGGCGCAGGGCGGCGACTTGCCGACATGCGAGCACGGCTCGAGCGTCACATAGAGCGTGGCGCCGCGGGCGGCGTTGCCGGCGCGCTGCAGCGCCTCCGGCTCGGCGTGCGGGCGGCCGCCCGGCTGGGTCCAGCCGCGGCCGACGATGACGCCGTCCTTGACCACGACGGCGCCGACGGCGGGATTGGGCCAGGTGCGGCCCTGCCCGCGCCGGCCGAGCGCCAGCGCGAGTTGCATGAAGCGCTGGTCGGCGGCCTTCAATTCCCGGGATTTCTGGGCGAACTGGTCTTCCAGAATGCGGAAGATCATTTGCGCAACGTGGCGAGCCGCGTGTCCTCTTCGCCGGACAGTTCGCCGAGCACGGTCTCGAAATCCTTGGCTTCGCGGAAGTTGCGGTAGACCGAGGCGAAGCGGACATAGGCGACATCGTCGAGCTGGCGCAGATGCTCCATCACGATCTCGCCGATCGCCTCGGACGAAACCTCCGCCTCGCCACCGCTTTCCAGCTCGCGCACGATCGCCGAAACCATCTTCTCGACCCGCTCGGGATCGACCGGCCGCTTGCGCAAGGAGATTTGCAGCGAGCGCACCAGCTTGTCGCGATCGAACGGAACCCGGCGGCCGTTGCGCTTGATCACGGTGAGCTCGCGCAGCTGCACCCGCTCGAAGGTGGTGAAACGGAAGTTGCAGGCGATGCAAACCCGCCGCCGCCGGATCACCGCGGAATCTTCCGTAGGACGCGAGTCCTTCACCTGCGTATCGAGACTGTTGCAGCTGGGACAGCGCATTCAGATCAGCCTTATTGATAGATCGGGAAGCGATCGGTGAGCGCCTTGACCCGTTCCTTGACCGACGCCTCGACCAGCGGCGCCTGACCGTCCTGCGACTGCGCGATGGCATTAAGCACCTCGGCGATCAGGCCGCCGACCTGCCTGAATTCGGCAACCCCGAAACCGCGGGTCGTTGCCGCCGGCGTGCCGAGCCGCAGGCCCGAGGTGACGAACGGCTTTTCCGGATCGAAGGGAATGCCGTTCTTGTTGCAGGTGATGGCCGCGCGCACCAGGGCCTTTTCCGACACGTTGCCCTTCAGCCCCTTGGGCCTGAGATCGACCAGCATCAGATGGTTGTCGGTGCCGCCGGAGACGATATTGAGGCCGTTGGCGCGCAGGCTTTCCGCCAGCGCCTTGGCGTTTTCGACGACGTTCTTCGCGTAGATCTTGAAGTCCGGCCGCAGCGCTTCGGCGAACGCCACCGCCTTGGCCGCGATCACATGCATCAGGGGCCCGCCCTGCAAGCCGGGGAAAACGGCCGAGTTGAGCCTCCTGGCCAGCGCCTCATCATTGCAAAGAATGAGGCCGCCACGCGGGCCACGCAGCGATTTATGGGTGGTGGTGGTGGTGACATGGGCGTGCGGCACCGGCGAGGCATGCACGCCGCCGGCGACGAGGCCGGCGAAATGCGCCATGTCGACCATCAGCCAGGCGCCGACCTGATCGGCGATCTCGCGAAAGCGCTTGAAGTCCCAGCCGCGCGAATAGGCCGACCCGCCGGCAATGATCAGCTTCGGTTTTACCTCTTCGGCCCGGCGCGCAACCTCGTCCATGTCGATGATCTGGTCGTCGCGGCGCACGGTATAATGCTGCGCCTTGAACCATTTGCCCGAGATGTTGACCGGCGCGCCATGGGTGAGATGGCCGCCGGCGGCGAGATCGAGACCCAGGAAAGTGTCGCCGGGCTGCAGCAGCGCCAGAAACACCGCCTGATTCATCTGGCTGCCGGAATTCGGCTGCACATTGGCGAAGCCGGCGCCGAACAGTTTCCTGGCGCGATCGATCGCCAGCGTTTCCACCACGTCGACCCATTCGCAGCCGCCGTAATAGCGGTTGCCCGGATAGCCCTCGGCATATTTGTTGGTCAGCACCGAACCCTGCGCTTCCAGCACCGCGCGGCTGACGATGTTCTCCGACGCGATCAGTTCGATCTCATGACGCTGCCGACCGAGCTCGCCGCGGATCGCCGCAGCGATGTCGGGGTCGGCCTCGGTGAGCCCGGCGGTAAAGAACTTGTCGGGCGCGGCGGATGTCTTGGCGCTGGAAGAGCTCATGGACGAATATCTCCACCGCCGCAGCCTGCCGGAGGAGGTGCGGTCGGTCCTGTGTGGCGGTCGAAAGCGGCGCTGGCGAGATACCATATCGGGCGGAAATGGCCAAGCAATTGCGTGTGCCCCCTGACATTTATGCCAGATATGGTGGAAACGGACCGATTGCGAGCCGGAACCGGACGCCCAAACCGGATGCCCTGGGATAGATTGGCCAGCCCCCCTGCCCCTTGCGGGGAGGGGTCGGGGGTTGGGGGTACTCGCGAGTCCAGTGCTCGGTGGCCCCCCCTCCCCGGCCCTCCCCCGCAAGGGGGAGGGAGAAGAGGCATCCCCTACGCGAACCGGTAGGCTCCACCCTTCTCGATCGAGCGCTGGAAGGCCGGGCGCGCGTGCATTCGCGATAGCCAGGCGGCCAGGTTGGGATACGGCCCGAGCTTGTCGAATGCCTTCGCCATGTCGCCGACAAAACTCATCTGGATGTCGGCGCCGGTGAGCGATCGGCCGACAAAGAACTCGCGGCCCTGGAGCGCCCCGTCGACATAGCCGAGATGGTTGGCGATTTCGCTGTCGATGCGCGGATGCAGCGGCGCGCCTGCCGCTTTCAGCCTGCCGACATAAAGATTCAGCATCAGCGGCAGCATCGCCGAGCCTTCGGAATAATGCAGCCACTCGTTATAGGCCTCATAGTCGGCGTTGCCGGGCGCGGGCATCATCGTGCCCTTGCCGTAGCGCCGAATGATGTAATCGACGATGGCGCCGGATTCGGCGATTCTGATTTCGCCATCGGTGATGACCGGCGACTTGCCGAGCGGATGCACCGCCGTCAACTCCGGCGGCGCGAGGCGCGTGGTGGCGTTGCGCTGGTACCGCGTCATCTCATAGGGCGTGCCGAGTTCTTCCAGCAGCCACAGGATACGCTGCGAGCGGGAGTCGTTCAGGTGATGCAGGGTGAGCATGGGATCCTCTGGGCGAGCCAACATCCACCCGTCATACGCGGGCTTGACCCCCATATCCATCCATCTTCGCGGCTTGAAGCGATGGACGGCCGGATCGGTTCCGGCAGTGACTTCATCAGAGAGTGAGCGCCTTCGGCCCCTACAGCCCAGTATACCCCGCCTTCACCGGATCGCTGGAGCCGTCGAGTTCGCGCAGATAGGTCAACCCGCACACGGTCAGGCGGTGAGTATCCTTCTCCCCGGCTTCGAACAATGTGGTGACGTAATCCGTCACTTTGGCACGCGCCTCGGCGCTGGCGGCGGCGGTCCGGTTCACCAGCAGATCGTAGGTCCGCATGATGCGGTCGATGGCGGCTTCCATGAATCCTCGCGGCTGTTCAGACCAATTCCAGGGTTTCCTGCAAGGCCTCGAATTTCGAGATTGCCTTGTTGGCGAGCCGGATCTTGTTGGATTCGCCGCGATAGAACATGTCGACGATGATCTCGATCAGCATCTCGTTGGTTCCGATGATGTCGGGAATGGCGCCGGATTTTCGAAGGTAATTCGACGCGATGGCATAGGCATCGCCGACCGCCTCGACATTCATCACCTGCAATCCGCGCTCGACCAGCATGACTTCCGTCCTCCGATGCGCAGGGATAAAGCCGACGCGGCGAACAGGTTCCATTTCCGCAAACCTATTTTTGCGGCGCGGCAAAGCAAAACGCACCGGCCGGATGCCCGGGCCGATGCGCATGGGGAAGTTCTTGCAGGTGATGGCCGCCGGTCTTCTGGGATGCCGGCTTGGCCATTTGTTGCGATCGAAACCTATCAGAGCCGATACAGGATCTGGTCGGTCCAGAACCGCTCGAGCCGGTGCAGCGACTTGTTCAGGGTCGCGAACTCCTCGTTGGAGATGCCACCGACCTGCTCCACGGTCTTGACGTGCTTCTGATAGAGCGCATCGACGATGCGGCGGATTTCCTGGCCCTGCGCGGTCAGGCGAATGCGGACCGATCGGCGATCGACGCGCGAGCGCTGGTGGTCGAGGAAGCCGAGTTCGACGAGCTTCTTCAGATTGTAGGAAACGTTGGAGCCGAGGTAGTAGCCGCGCGTGCGCAGCTCGCCTGCGGTCAGCTCCTTGTCGCCGATATTGTAGAGCAGCAGCGCCTGTACCGAATTGATGTCGGCACGGCCGCGGCGATCGAATTCATCCTTGATGACATCGAGCAGGCGGCGATGCAGCCGCTCCACCAAGGTCAAGGCTTCGAGATAGAGCGGCTGCACCGGAGCCTGTCCGGCAGCGCGTTCGGCGGCTTCCACCGCCGTTGCAACGGCTTTCATCATGACACTTCCCCTGTTGTCGTTTTATCGACTTATTCGACGAAACTTGTGTCCCGCCTGATAGCCTCAACTTAAGGGGGCGGTTTGAAGATCAGCTTAAATAAGACAATAAAGAGATCATGAATTTAAGACAGTGAACCGCGGATTAAGCCCATGGACAAAGGACTTCTCGCAACACTTCATTGACGGTGGCGCCGCGATGTTCACGCTTCGTCTGCGGACACTGTCGCATATGGAAACAGCATCGCTCAAATTCGAAACGTCCGCGTAACAGGTATGACCGCCGCGTTAGGGTGACCGAAAAGTTACCGCGACAATACGCGAAAAATTTTATGCGACTGCGCGCGATTTCGTGCACCGGTGCGCAGCCTCTCCGCTATGGCGGCCGTTCGCGGGCCGCCATCCAGGCGAGCGCGAGATAGGCCGCGAGCATGCCGGCTTCGAGACCCACCACCGTCAGGCTGCCGCCATAGATGCCCGGAAACATCAGTTCGATCACCGCCATCGACACCACGGTGGTGAGCCACACCACCGCGCCCCACGGCGTCGCCAGCCACAATCCCACCGCCGCGACCAGTTCGATCACGGCGAAATACACCGTCGCGGCCTGCCATGCCATGGTCTGGTTTTCGAACGCTTCCTCTTCGCCGCCGACAAAGCCGGTCACCTGCGCCCAGTGGTAAAGACCCTTGGCCACCGAAACCACGGCCATCACGCGCAGGAAGAACACCAGCCGCCGGGTCCAGACATTGTCGTCGGACTCGATTCGCTCGGACGAAATCGCCGCCACCGACATGGCGTTATCCCGCGGATGGTCGCGCGACGGGATCTCAGACATGGGAATAGCTGGTCATGAATAGGCCTTCATCGTCCTGAGTCATGGCCTCTCGTGGCGACAAAATCAATCGTCGATGCGACAGGCCGGGGTGCGGTGACGGGGCCTCTGCAAAGTGCTAGGCTGGAACGGATCAAAATCCGGCATGCCAGCGGGGAGTGTTCATTACATGGCGATCAAATTCGGGCGTCCGATCGAAATGCGCGAGGCGCCGCGCCGGCAGGCCGCCCTCGCCGCTCCCGCCCTCGATCTGACGGTGCGCCCGCGGCGCAACCGGAAGTCCGAATGGGCGCGCCGGCTGGTCCGGGAAAACGTGCTCACCACGGACGACCTGATCTGGCCGCTATTTGTGGTCGACGGCCATAACCAGCGCATGGCGGTCGCCTCGATGCCGGGCGTCGACCGGCTCAGCGTCGACCAGGCGGTGCGCGAGGCCGAACGCGCGGTGAAGCTCGATATCCCCTGCATCGCGCTGTTTCCCTACACTGAGCCCTCGCTGCGCGACGAGCACGGTTCCGAGGCGGTCAATCCGGACAATCTCGTCTGCAGCACGGTGCGCGCCATCAAGAAGGAGTTTCCCGGCCTTGGCGTGCTCTGCGACGTCGCGCTCGATCCCTTCACCAGCCACGGCCATGACGGCCTGATCGAGGACGGCCGGATCCTCAACGATGAGACCGTCGCGGTGCTGGTGCGCCAGGCGCTGGTGCAGGCCGAAGCCGGCTGCGACATCATCGCGCCCTCCGACATGATGGATGGCCGCGTCGGCGCCATCCGCAAGGCGCTCGACGCCGCCGGTTTTCTCGACGTGCAGATCATGTCCTATGCGGCGAAATATGCCTCGGCCTTCTACGGACCGTTCCGCGACGCCGTTGGCTCGGCGAAGACGCTGACCGGCGACAAGCGCACCTACCAGATGGACAGCGCCAATTCGGACGAGGCCTTGCGGGAGGTCGAACTCGATATCGGCGAAGGCGCCGACATGGTGATGGTCAAGCCGGGAATGCCCTATCTCGACATCGTGCGGCGGGTCAAAGACACCTTTGCGATGCCGACCTTCGTCTACCAGGTGTCGGGCGAATACGCGATGATTGCCGCCGCCGCCGGCAATGGCTGGATCGATGGCGAGCGGGCGATGATGGAAAGCCTGCTGGCATTCAAGCGCGCCGGCGCCGACGGTATCCTCAGCTACTTCGCGCCGCAGGCGGCCGAAAAGCTCAGACAGAGCTAGCCTGTCGCGAATCGTCGACGCCGCCACCACCAGGCAATCCAGAATCGCGCGTGGCTCTGGATTGCCTCGCGGGCGTTCGCGGTGACGATGGGCCGCCCTTGCAAGTCGCCGAAACCGTTCCCATGTCTCGCGGCGGGAATGCACGGTCGGAAGGACTGATCATGGCTTACAGCGGTTCGGGTAATGCAGGCAGCGGCTGGCGCAATGACGGCGGCGTGCGGCCGCATGCGTTCGATCCCTGGACGCAGCCGGAATTGTTTCGCGGCGTGCTGACACGGCGGGCTTTCGCGTTCCTGATCGATCTCGTGGTGCTTTCGATTCCGGTGATCCTGGCCTGCCTGTTCATCGCCGTGTTTGGCGTGGTCACACTCGGGCTCGGCTGGGCGCTGTTCTGGCTGGTCTCGCCGGCATCGGTGGTCTGGGCCCTGGTCTATTACGGTGCTTCGCTTGGCGGGCCGCATTCGGCTACCGTCGGCATGCGTGTGATGGATCTGGAGATGCGAACCTGGTACGGCGCCCCCGGCTATTTTGTGCTCGGGGCCATGCATGCCGTCGTGTTCTGGATGTCGGTCTCGTTTCTCACCCCGCTCATTCTGCTGGTCGGGCTGTTCAACGGCCGGCGCCGCCTGGTGCACGACATCATCCTGGGAACCATAATTATTAACAGTTCGGTGCGTACCGTGGCGCAGCCGGCGCGAACCTACTGAGTTCGGCCACACTTGGGCCAAACCGATTGACCATAGGCCTCCGCGGCGCGATGCTCCCGCCTGCTGCTTCGGAGGCCTGACGACATCCCGTGACCCAGCATTCGCGTGATACGCCGCAATTCTACCTGACTGCGCCGTCGCCCTGCCCCTATCTGCCGGGCCGGCATGAGCGCAAGGTGTTCACCCATCTTGTCGGCGACAAGGCCGGCGACCTCAACGACCTCCTCACCCATGGCGGGTTCCGGCGCAGCCAGTCGATCGCCTACCGGCCGGCCTGCGATCAGTGCCGCGCCTGCGTCTCGGTTCGCGTGGTCGCCAACGAATTCCGGCCCTCGCGCAATCTCCGCAAGATCCTCGCCCGCAACGCCGACATCATCGGCGAACAACGCAGTGCGGTGCCGACCTCGGAGCAATATTCGGTGTTCCGCGGCTATCTCGACCAGCGCCATCGCCATGGCGGCATGGCCGACATGACGGTGCTCGATTATGCGATGATGGTCGAGGACAGCCACGTCGAGACCCGCATCATCGAGTACCGGCGCCGCAACCTCGACAGCGGCATCACCGGCCGCGGCACCGATCTGCTCGCGGTGGCGCTCACCGACGTGCTCAGCGACGGATTGTCGATGGTGTATTCGTTCTTCGAGCCGTCGGAGCAAAGCCGCTCGCTCGGCACCTTCATGATTCTCGACCACATCGCGCGCGCCCGGCGGCAGGGGTTGCCGTATGTCTATCTCGGCTACTGGATCGAAGGTTCGAAGAAGATGGATTACAAGGGCCGCTTCCTGCCGCAGCAGCGCCTCGCCCCCTCGGGCTGGCTGCGCACCGATGCGACCGGCGAAGTGCCCTCGGAACCGCAGGACTAGCGTTCCTCCGGCGCCGCCGTCATCCCCCCGCGCTCGCCCGTCATCCCCCGCGAAAGCGGGGGACCCAGTACGCCGCGGCTTCTCCGTCAATCGCTGACGCCCGGGACTACTGGGTCGCCCGGTCAAGCCGGGCGATGACAGCGGAAGATGTGGCGACATCATCCGCCGACAAAATCCCACACCAGCTTGATGTTGAGGGCGATGATGATCGCCGCGGTGAGTGCGGCAAGTACGGTAAGCCAGCGCGGCGCGACGAATGGGCCCATCTTGGCGCGGCTGGCGGTGAACATTACCAGCGGCACCACCGCGAACGGCAGTTGAAGGCTGAGCACCACCTGGCTGAAAATCAATAGCTGGCCGGTAGCCTTCTCGCCGGCCCAGATCGTCACCACCACCGCCGGCACGATCGCGATCAGCCGCGTCACCATTCGCCGCAGCCACGGCGCGATGCGCAGATTGAGAAAACCCTCCATCACGATCTGGCCGGCCAGCGTCGCGGTGATGGTCGAATTCAGCCCGCAGCACAACAGCGCGATCGCAAACAGCGTCGGCGCCAATGTCGAGCCGAGCAGCGGCGCCAGGAAGGCGTGGGCCTGATCGAGTTCGGCGACGTCGATCCTGCCGGCGCGATGAAACGTCGCCGCCGCGAGAATCAGGATCGAGGCGTTGATGACCAGCGCGAGGCACAGCGCGATGGTGGAATCGATGGTCGCCAGCGTGATCGCCTCGCGCTTTTCCGCGACGCTCTCGCCATAGCCGCGGGTCTGCACCAGCCCGGAATGCAGATAGAGATTATGCGGCATGACCGTCGCGCCGAGAATTCCGAGCGCGAGGTACAGCATCTGGTGATTGGCGAGGATGTCGGTGGTCGGCGCGAAGCCGCGCAGCACCGCGCCCCAGTCCGGATCGGCCATCGCGATCTGCACCGCGAAACAGGCCGCGATCACCCCCAGCATCGCCACCACGAATGCCTCGATCCAGCGAAACCCGAACGCCTGCAGCGCGAGAATCAGAAACACGTCCGCGGCCGTGATAATCACGCCGATCTGCAGCGGAATGTGAAACAGCAGATTGAGGCCGATGGCGGTGCCGATCACTTCGGCGAGATCAGTGGCGGTGATGGCGATCTCCGCCGACAGCCACAGCGGCCACGAGACGAGGCGCGGAAAGGAATCGCGGCTGGCCTGGGCGAGATCGCGCCCGGCGCCGACCCCTAGCCGCGTGCACAGCGACTGCAGCACGATCGCCATGATGTTGGACAGCAGCGCCACCGTCAGCAGCGCATAGCCGAACCGCGACCCGCCGGCGAGCG
>Ga0208220_1000205_pt1 | contig 24275 bp, 21 predicted proteins | sample NGESurdeep092012_9_FD_184484 | JGI IMG/M metagenome (GOLD analysis project Ga0208220, IMG submission 184484) | Arctic peat soil microbial communities from Barrow, Alaska - NGEE Surface sample F53-1 deep-092012 (SPAdes) | ecosystem: Environmental > Terrestrial > Soil > Wetlands > Peat ...
TCCTGGTCGCCCGCAGTCACTTACAGCCCAAACTGACATATTCGAAACCGGGCCATGTATAAAACGATTTCTCAATGCCGAATCTGCGCCAACGAGCAACTCGACACCGTCCTCTATCTGGGCGTCCAGGCCTTGACGGGTGCGTTCCCACGCGACCGTAACACTCCGGTATCGGTGGCCCCTCTTGAGCTGGTCAAATGCCGCGCCGACGATGCCGGAGAAACCTGCGGTCTGGTACAACTCCGCCACTCTTTCAAGGCCAGCGAGATGTATGGGATGAACTACGGCTATCGCTCCGGCCTGAACCAGTTCATGGTGCGGCATCTGCAGAATTTGGCTGCCAAGATCAAATCCATCGTTCACCTTTCGCCCGGCGATCTCGTGCTCGATATCGGCAGCAATGACGGCACGCTGCTTCGAGCCATGGATGAGCCGGGTCTTCGGCTTGCCGGAATGGATCCGACCGGGGTGAAGTTCCACCGGTATTATCCACCACACGTCCAACTGATCCCTGAGTTCTTCTCAGTAGACCGGTTCCGAAGGGAACTCGGCCGGGACAATGCCCGCGTGGTGACTTCCATCGCCATGTTCTACGATCTTGAATCGCCGCTCAATTTCATGGGGCAAATACGCGAAATTCTTGCTATCGACGGCATCTGGCTATTTGAGCAAAGCTACCTACCCACTATGTTGGCGAGGAATTCGTACGATACTGCCTGCCATGAGCACTTGGAATACTACGCCATGAAGCAGATACTTTGGATGGCGGATCGAAATGGTCTAAGAATTATCGATGTTGAGCTGAATGACATTAACGGCGGCAGTTTCTGTGTGGTTGCTTGCCGGCAGGAGGCCCCCTATTCTCAGAACGACGCCGCAATCGCAAGATTGCTTCGCGAAGAGCGCGACTCCGGCGTGGACAGTACCACCATCTATCATGAGTTCAGCGATCGTGTCTTCCGCCATCGCGACCAGGTGAGCCGGTTTTTCAGTGAGGCCCGCAAAAATGGCCAGAGGATTCTCGGGTATGGGGCATCTACAAAAGGTAATGTCATCCTACAGTTCTGCGGCATTACCTCCGAAGATCTCCCCTGCATCGCCGATGTAAATGCCGATAAATTCGGGTCGTTCACGCCAGGCAGCCTGATCCCTATCACTTCCGAAGAAGAAGCCCGCGCCATGAATCCAAGTGCTTTCTTCGTCTTGCCATGGCACTTCCACGATACGATCATCGAAAGAGAAGATCGGTTTCTCGCCGCCGGCGGCAAATTGATTTTCCCGCTGCCTAGCCTTGAGGTCGCTCGCGGCTTGTCGCAGCGAGTTCGTTAGCATGGACGACCGCTCCTTGGCAGTCGCGGCTCTGTTTCGGTTTACCGAGGCCACTAAAGTTGTGGCTGCGACAAGTCACTCGTGACGAAAGCGCTGATCGTCGGGTCTAAGGGTCAGGACGGAAGCTACCTGGTGGAGCATTTGGCGGCGCGCAACTACGTCGTTGCCGGCATTAGTCGCGGCGCCGTACTTGGCCCTCTGCAGAGTGATTTTCCCATAGACATTCGAGATAGTTCCGCAATACGGAGGGTCGTGTCCAGTTTTGCCCCCGATGAAATTTACTATCTCGCTGCTTTTCATCATGCCGCCGAGACTCTCCCATTAGATCAAGACGATCTGATCCACCGCAGTTTCGAAATTAATACACTGGCGCTTCACAATTTCCTCGATGCGATGGCCGCCGAATCTCCCCGTTCCCGTCTTTTTTATGCCGCCTCGTCGCACGTTTTCGGAGAACCCGCTAAAAGCGTTCAGGACGAGAATACGCCTCTTAGCCCGATTTGCCCATACGGAATCTCGAAAACCGCAGGCGCGCATCTATGCCGATATTACCGACGGCAGCATAACGTATTTTCGAGCGTTGGGATCCTCTATAATCATGAGTCTCCACGACGTTCGCCAGGCTTCGTTTTCCGCAAAGTGATTAAGGCGGCGGTTGAGATAAGCAAGAAGAGACAGGATAAACTCGTACTTGGCGGCTTGGATGCCTGCATCGACTGGGGTTATGCGCCGGATTACGTGGATGCAATGTGGCGGATTCTCCAGCTTGACGCCCCCGGCGATTTCGTTATCTCCAGCGGCAAGCTACATTCGGTTCGCGAGCTGGTTGAGACCGCTTTCGATGCCGTCGGGCTCAACTGGAAAGCGTATGTTGAAATTGATCCTTCTGTCACGCGCAAGTCGCGATCAGGCATCCTGAGCGGCGATAGCTCGAGACTACGTTCCTGTACCGGCTGGCGTCCCACTAAATCATTCCGGGAAATCGTCGAGGAAATAGTGAAAGCAGAGACCGAAAATGAAAATTGAGCAACGGCTATTAATCTTCATTCCGACCTATAACGAAGCGGAAAATCTGGAGACGCTCTTCAACCACATTCGTGGATTGAACATAGATGGCGACATCCTCTTCCTCGACGACAATTCGCCAGACGGTACGGGACAGATCATCGACCGCCTGGTGGCGGAAAACTCACGCGTCCACGCCATCCACCGCGCAGGCAAACAGGGGATCGGCAGCGCCCATGCTACCGGCATCCGCTGGGCTTATGAGCATGGCTTCCAACTTCTCCTTACCATGGATTGCGATTTTACACATCCTCCCGATCGCATCCCCGATTTCCTGGCTTACGCCAGCGAGCATGAAATAGTCATCGGGTCCCGGTATCTCCAAGCGGGCAGCCTGCGCAGTTGGAACTTTTTGCGGAGGGCCCTCACCCGCGTTGGACATCTGCTCACCACCACATTCCTGCGTATGCCCTATGACGCCACCGGTGCTTTCCGCGTCTATCGGCTGGACCGCATTCCTCCGGGCATATTTGATTTGGTCTATTCCCGGAGCTACTCGTTCTTCTTCGAGAGCCTGTACATCCTTTGGCTCAACGGCTGTCGTGTTAAGGAGATCCCTCTCGATCTGCCGGCTAGGACCTATGGCCACTCCAAGATGGCATGGAGGGATGCCTTGCATAGCACGCTGCTACTGGTATATCTGTTCGTGAAGACCCTCGTCGATCGCAAATCGCTCGTTTACGCCGAGCCGTTCCGCGCCGCTCCGGATTTGGTTCCCACCATCGTCCAGCGGGAGTGGGATGCGTATTGGCTTTCTAAAACAAATCCCAGCGCATTGATTTACGACATCGTTGCCGCGTTTTATCGCCAGTTCATAATCCGGCGTATATTGACTCATTTCCTCACCAAGCACTTCGCCTCCAGCTCGAAGCTGCTTCACGCCGGCTGCGGCAGCGGGCAGGTTGATGCCGTTGAGTCCGATGCTGCCCGAAAAGTATCTGTTTCCGCGCTCGATATTTCGGCTTACGCCCTCGGCCTCTACCGCAAATTTCATCCCGACGCGGTCGAGATCATCCACGGCAGCATTTTTGAGATTCCGGTTCCCTCCGAGTCATTCGACGGGATCTATAACCTGGGCGTGATGGAGCACTTCACGGAGGAAGAAATCCACCGGATTCTGATCGAATTTCATCGCGTACTTAAGCCGGGTGGCAAGATCGCTCTCTTCTGGCCTCCTTCTTTCGGCCTCACAGTCCGTGCGCTCGCGGCAGTTCACTGGGCTTTCCGCGGGTTGGGAAGGAGCGACCTGAGGCTGCATCCAGACGAAATCACGCATGTTCGCTCGAGACGTCAGGTGCGATCTTATCTCGAGGCGAGCGGCTTTTCGCTGGTTGAATTTTATTTCGGCATTCGCGACGTTTTCACTCATGCCGTCGTGATTGCCCAGAAGAGCGCCTTGGCTTCTAGCGCGGATGGAACTCTAAGCGCCCGCCAGTCGCTCGGAGCGTCCAATCGCTTCTCCGGGGATCTCTCGGCGGTCAGCAACAGGCGATCGTGAAACGGGCACTCATCACCGGCATCACCGGACAGGACGGCTCCTATTTGGCCGAGTTTCTGCTGGGCAAAGGCTACGAGGTCCATGGCCTCAAACGGCGCTCGAGCAGCTTTAATACCGGACGTCTCGACGACATATACGAAGACTGGCATGAAAAGGACAGCCGTATCTTCCTGCACTTTGCGGATATGTCGGATTCCAGCAGCTTGTGGAACATTCTCTATACTGTCCAGCCCGATGAGATTTACAACCTCGCTGCTCAGAGTCACGTGCGGGTGAGTTTTGATATTCCTGAGTACACCTGCGACATCACCGCGAATGGCGCGCTCCGGCTGCTCGAAGGCATTCGCCGCATCGGTCTCAAAGCCCGGTTCTATCAGGCTTCTTCCAGCGAGATGTACGGCTCGGCGCCGGCCCCCCAAAGCGAAGACACACCCTTCTATCCCAGAAGTCCTTACGCTTGTTCCAAGCTGTTCGCTCACACGATCACAGCCAATTACCGTGAGAGTTACAACCTATTTGCCTGCAGCGGTATTCTGTTTAACCACGAATCACCCCGCCGCGGCGAGACTTTTGTCACCCGAAAGATCGCGCGCGCAGTTGCGCGCATCAAGGTGGGACTTCAAAACAAACTCTATCTTGGAAATCTGGAAGCTCGCCGCGATTGGGGGTATGCTCCAGAATATGTGGAGGCGATGTGGAGGATGCTCCAGCAGGATAAGCCGGTCGACTATGTGATCGGAACGGGTGAAAGCTACACTGTTCGAGAGTTCCTCGAGATCGCTTTTGCCCGCTTCAACTTGGATTGGCGCTCCTTTGTGGAGATCGATCCGCGGTACTATCGTCCGACTGAAGTCGAAAATCTGCTCGCTGACCCAAGTAAAGCTCGGAAGCATCTTGGCTGGCATCACAGCGTAGGCTTCCGCGAGTTAGTTAATATTATGGTCGATGCTGAGTTCGAGGGGCTGAAGTCTCCCAAGCAGGTTATTACTTCTATCGAAAGATAGTCAAGCCACGACATCTTGCCTTCGCAGCGAAGATCGATGCTACGCCGAGCGAATGGATTGCGGATTTGTGATTCGAACCTCACTTTTGTCAGCACATTTTTTCGACCAATGGTCCTGCACATTACCAGCGGGATCGACCGCCGCGCGTAGTCAAGAGGAAGGAAAATTCAAGTTGCGCCACTACGTCCTCGGGTGAGCGTGAGATCCCTCAAATCTGCGAGTAAGAGGCGGGGCTGAGAATGAGGTTGGTGATGTTCGTGACGATGGATTCGTAGTTGAATTTGGGCGAGTTGATCAGCTTTTTCCATTCCGGATCCGATCCGAAGGCTTTCCATTTTGCGTTGAGCTCGGAGAGGTCGGGGTAGCTGAGCATGTAGGTCAGGTTCGGCAGCCGCGCGCCGATCAGTGTGTCGCCATAGAAGACCTGCCAGAATCCGGCGCGCTCGAAGACATCGAATTCTCCGCTATGGAACATTTCGACCTTGCGGCGGTGATCGCGATTACTGGGACTCTCATAGGTACGAAGCTGAAAGACGCGCGAGCCGTGCTGGGCCGTAACCGGGGGGACGGTCAGCCGGGGGTGCCCCTCGAACGCAATCATGAGTGAGCTCTCAACGCGCAGGTAAGCGGGCTCGACGGCAGGCGCATTCAAGAATGCGGCTCCAGCTTTGAGATATTCCTCATCCTGCGCGAGGCGCAGCTCGGCCGTGACTAGAGTTTCCAAGGACGTCGCCGGAATCAGCACATATAAGGACGGCGTTTGGGGTCCAATGTCCAGGTTGAAGGCTCCTACAGGCTTGAGGCCGAGCCGGCTGAGAGCTGGAATGAGAGCTTCCGCGACGAAGCCATTGGTGAGCTTCTGCTGCGGTCCCGATTCCATGCGGTAACAGCGGAGTTCATAGTACTCGCGGCCCTGGCCGGAGGTCTGGCCGGCATCGAGTTGCTTGCTGGAAGCCTCGGCGGCCAGCGCCGAAGCGGCGAGCGATGAAATCAAAAAACGGCGTCTTTGCATAGTTCCTCCCAAACTACCTTGCATTCTATCGAGGCGCATCCGGATGTACAGTAAAAGATTACGAACTCGTCAACGTCTATCTTGGGAGAGCTTGGTTTTCAGTATGAGCATTGCCGATCCGGGTGTAGTTGCGTCCAATCCGCGCGGCCCGGTTCCGTTCACGATTCGCATTGCCCCCTGGGTTGTAAATAGCATTTGTACCCGGCTCAAGAAGCGCAGATCCGGAAAGGTGGAAACCTCTGGAATTGTGGGTCTGCTTTTTGGAACGGTGGCAGAAGGATTGGCTCACATCCAGGTTTTCAGGGCATTTCCGGCTGACGCCCGGATTGAAAACGGCGCTCTGGAGCGTGACCGGCTGGACAGCGTTTTCGAAGCGTCGCGGCGGGAATACCGGATGGATTCGGAACTCGCCGGCGTTCAGTTGCTGGGCTGGTGTTCGATTCACGAAAAGGCCGCGGGGACGCTGCGCGACACGGAATTCTATTTTCATAACCGCCACTTCCGCCAGCCCGCGGATCTGGCTTTGATCGTAAAACCGCAACGGGATCGCCAGGTTGTTTTCCAGTTGTACGCGCGGTCGTCGAGGGTTCCGCTTTCGAGCGAAAACCATCGGATGGCTTCGGTGGAAATCGCCGCGGACACATTTGTCATGGAGCCGCTCGAGCTGACGATGAGCGCGCCGGCCAGAAACGATTCCGGCACAAGCGGTCCTCAAATCGTCAGATTTACGGAGTGGACGGAAGGGCCGAAAGGATTGACGCCCATCAAGCAAGGCGACCGCTCCCTTCCAAGCCTGAAGCACATGAAGGATCGGGAGCGGAGGCTGCCCTGGCTTTCCTCATTGATCGTGTTTTTACTTGCCGCGTGCGGAACGGTTTCGTTCTTTTACGTGAAGGGCATTCAATCCGGCACTGAAACCACGTCGTCCCGCTTGTTGCGCGCGATCCTGCCCCGCGGGGGGCTGGAGTTGCATGTGGAGGACCAGGGAGACCGACTGCTGGTGCGCTGGAATCGCCGGAGTTTGATGGCGCGATCCGCGACGGGGGGGCTGCTGCAGATCGATGACGGCTCGCAACATCGCGACGTGCCTTTGGATTCGGAGCAGGTTGCGGATGGGGCCGTATTATACAGACCGGGATCGGGCGACGTAACATTTCGATTGACGATACACGGCGCTCAGGGCGCAACGGTCAGCGAAAGCATGCGAGTGCTGGATGGATCAAGGCAGGACAACGCTCTCAACGCACCGCAATCGGACTCGCCGGCCACCGGACCGCTTTCAACGGCGGAAGCGGAACGGCGCGAGCTGGGCAGCTTCGACCCGACCACGGCGGCGGTGCCCGCCCAGCGATTTAAGCTAAGGGAGATGGCGGCCGGCAACACTGGAGAGGCGGCCGGGCGGACCGGGCCAATTTCCGATAACGGAAAATCCGCCGAAATTTATGTGCCACCACGGCCGTTGAAACAGGTTCTGCCAAACACCGCGCTCTTGGGTCCGGGAACTATCGATCGACCGATGGAGGTTGAAGTGTATGTCCTTATCGACGAGACGGGACGAGTCACGGACGTTCACTTGATGAAAAATGGCGAGAAGCTAGCGGAAGCTTTGACGGGATCGGCCATGGCCGCCGCGAAGCAATGGGTTTTTGAACCCGCGACACTACGCGGGAAGCCGGTCGCGAGCGAGCATACAATCGTCTTCCAATTCAGCCCTCCGAGCGAGTAGGGTTTCGGCAGAGGCTAGGAAGGCTTTTTGTCAAAGACCATGGTTTGCTTCTTGTCGGTCGGATCGATGTGATCGAGCTCGATCGTCAAGGTGTTGCCGTCGGGTGACAATTTAAGACTCCATTGAGTGACCGCGTCTTCCTTGGGACCGTCGGTTTTTAAGATCTGGAGAGAAGGGCCGTCGTACCAGAGCGATACTTTGGCTTTGCGGCCGCTCTCATCGAAATCGCACTGGTTGCCTCCCGTCTGGCAAGCAAACTGGGAGGTTTCCTCCTTGCCATCCTTGTCGCGAACGACCCTGGTGAAGTTAATTTTTCCGGACGAATCCTGAATGGTGAGGGCGATTGCCTGTCCCTCCACAGCCTGGCTCTTGGCGGCATTCAGTTGCCAAGCGCCGCTGAAATTTGGGGGGCCGGCGCTCGCTGAAAACAGAACGAGCGGGAGAAAAGGCGCTGCGAGTACTGCCAGCGCCACGTGCAAACAGCGCATGGGAACCTCCGTGCGCGACCCTCCGTTGGCGGGCCGTGACTAAATTTAGGCGTATTTCGATTCTATATCTTCAATATCGCGCAGTCCGCAATATCGCGCAGTCAGCGTGAGGCGGCGCTTACGATTCGCGCCATTTGATGTTGCAACCGATACTCGGTTTCTGCACGGCTTCGACGGGCTGGCCGCCCAGTAAAGCATCGATGGCGGCGCGCAGATCGCGACCGGTGACGGGAATACCATTCCCCGGGCGGCTGTCGTCGAGTTGACCGCGGTATGCAAGGCAGCCGCGCGCATCGAACAGAAAAAAATCGGGCGTGCAGACTGCGCCATAAGCGCGGGCGACTTCTTGAGTCTCGTCGTAGCAGAAGGGGAAACGGAAGCCGAGCTGCGATGCCATTTCACGAAGGCCGGCGGGCGCATCGTCGGGATAAGCGGCGGCGTCGTTTGAGGAAATGGCGACGATGCCGAGGGGTTTGCCGAAGTAGTCTTCTCCGAGCTGAGCCAGTTCCCGTTGAACGTGCTTCACATAAGGACAATGGCGGCAGATGAACATGACCAGCAGCGCTTTTTTACCTCGGAAACGATCAAGGCCGACGGTCTCGCCGGAAACGACATCGGGCAAATGAAAATCCGGAGCGGGGGTGCCGATGGGAAGCATGGCCGATTCAGTGCGTGGCATACTCCAGGCTAGCAAGTAATCGCCCGGCAACGCGCTGCGGAGTTCGGAATCGGCGCTGATCGTATCATCTCCTCGTATGGACAAGCCGACCTTCGATCCGGGCCTCACCCAGCAATACACAGGGGTTTTGAAGCGCGCCATCAATAAAGACGGGCAATTCAACGTGCGGCGAGCGGGAGTCACCTGGCGCGATTTTCATCCTTACCTGTTCCTCATCAATATCTCGTGGCCTCTTTTTGCAGTTGTTGTCATGGCGGTGTTCATTGCCGTAAACACGGCTTTTGCCGGGCTCTACACGGCGGTTGGAATTGAACACATAAAGGGGGCTGAAGCTCCGACGGCGGCGCTGCGATTTTTGAATGTATTTTTCTTCAGCGCTCATACCTTGACCACTGTCGGTTACGGCAATATGTGGCCGAGCGGTCCAGCGGCGAACACGGTAGCGGCGCTCGAAGCCTTAGCCGGATTAATGGCATTTGCGATCGCTACCGGGCTCCTCTTCGGACGCTTTTCGCGGCCTTCCGCGCGCATCGGATTCAGCAAGAACATGGTGGTTGCGCCTTATGCGGGCGGGACGAGCCTTCAATTCCGGATTGTGAATCGGCGTTCCAACAACCTGATCGATTTGGAGGCGCGCGTTCTGCTGATGACGGTTGAGACGGCGGCGGGAAAGCCCCAGCGCCGTTTTACGCAACTGGATCTTGAAAGAAGCCAGATTCTGTTTTTCCCGCTGACCTGGACCGTGGTGCATCCAATCGATGAGAAAAGCCCCTTGTATGCGAAAACAGCCGAAGACTTAGAGCGACTGCAAGCCGAAGTGATGATCATGTTGAAAGGCTTTGACGATACTTTCGGCCAGACGGTACATGCCCGCTTTTCCTACCGATACGACGAAGTGGCATGGGGCATGAAATTCGCTTCGGCGTTCGATGTGGAAAAGAACGGCGATCTGCGGATTGAAGTGAACAAAGTGGGAATCATCGAGCCGGCGCGCCTGGAGCCTCCGGCGAATTAACGGCGGTGCATTAACATATTGGGCGTGGAAGATCCACAATGTGTGTTCTGTGAGATCGCCCGTGGAGACCTGGCTGCCAACATCGTCTACGAAGATGAGGATTGCGTAGCGTTTCTGGATAACCATCCGTTATTTCCGGGACATGTGCTGCTGTGCCCTCGCGAGCATCATGTAACGCTAATGGAACTGCCGGTGGATCTCACGGGACCGATGTTTGTAAAGACCCAACTTTTGGCGAGAGCGGTGGAATCGGCATTGGACGCGGAAGGCACTTTCATTGCGATCAACAATCGAGTAAGCCAGACTGTGCCGCATCTGCACATCCATATCGTTCCGCGAAGGCGGCGGGACGGGCTGAAAGGTTTTTTCTGGCCGCGCCAGCAATACCGAGATGAAGCCGCGCGCGAGGCGGTGCGGGACGCAATCGAACGCGAGATTCAAAAGCTGCTGGAATAGCCGGTGGGGATTTGCGCGCCTAAAGACCCAGGCCAACCGGCGCGGGGCCTCTCGATAAAGCTTCAAGAATGCGCTCACGATCCCGCAGGGCTTGCTCGACAGCGGATTCCGTCGCGACGCGATACACGACGAGACCGATGGCGAATTCGAGGGCCAGTACGCCTGCGAGCGCCCAGTTAGTCCGGAGCGCCCAACGCGCCAGAAATGCGAAACCGACTAATACGAACATTCCGAGGCTGCAGAGGAAGAACCAGAGCTGTGTTTTCCCTCCGGCCTGCTTCTTGAAAGTCTGCGTGGGGTCGATTCCCCGGGGCATTCCAACGGACATCAGATTGCCGGCTGCAAGGAAGAAAATACTGACCACTGCCGAGGCTCCGACGGCGTTGGCGACACTCAGCGGAGAGATCGAAAAGCGCATGAGCACGGCGATCAGCAGCACTGCGACGGTCTGGAGAACGACGAAGACAATCGCGGTCAGGTTCTTCGCCCTTATCACGGTCTTCAAGGCAACCGGGACGATGAAGTAGATCTGGGCAGCGCGTCGATCGAATCCGAAGATGTTTAACAGAAGAACGTCGCTGAGCAGAAGCAAACCGTACAGGGTGACCACTGGAAGAAAGTTTTCGCCGATGAAGCCGCTGCCGTGGCCCTTCAGGGTCATAGGAAAAAAGATCACGATGCTGAAAATGCAAGCCATTCCGAAAATCACGCGGAAGCGAGGCATCCTCAATAGCGATTGAAATTCCTTTTGGAGAAGCGCGGCCATGGGGTCGCTGAAGAGACGGCTGGGAAAATCGAGCAGCTTCTGAAACGGCGACGGTTTCGCCTCGGGGAGGCGAGACTTAGCGGCCGGCGCGCCGGCGCGGAAGGTCTCATCCTGAGAAAGACTTTTGGCGAACTGCCATCGGGCCAGGAAATAGCACGCCGCGGTCCACATCAGTAAGAGAGCGAGATCGAAAAGCGAGAAACGGGACGAGCCGAGGGTTGCGACCTCATGCCACGGTGTGATGACGCCCTGAGACGCCGTCAGGAAGAAAGGCTTGAATCTGTATCCCAGGCTGGTGCGGAAAAACATTTGCGGGAGCACGGCGATGCCGATGAGCAAGATGGCAAAGAGCTCGCGAAAGCGGTTGCGCTCAAAGGAGTGAAGCAGCAGCTCACGAATAGCGAGCGATAGAAAAAGATTGAGCGGAATGAACAGGAAAACGAAAAGCGCGGAAAGCAGCGGCGTATCGGGACGCCGCTCAATTCCTATCATCGCGCCGGTGAGCACGAGAATCATTTCGGGGGCAGTGGAAAAACGGAGCAGTACTTCGATTCCGAAGAGAGCGCTGTTACTGACGGGATAGATTTGCAGCTTGTTCAGCTGGAGAGACCACCCGGTACTCAGAGTAAATAGCGGAACGACCTGCCAGTAGAGGAAGACGGCGAGCAGACCGGCCGGCAGCCATTCCCGAAGATCCGCGATGGGGGCTTCGGGAAGCATCACGGCGAGAGCCACCGCGGCCGCGGCATAAGCGCCATACCAAAGCAGCGAAACCAGCCACAGCAGCACAGCGCCGAAGCTGGTTCGCGGAAGATGGTTCCGCATGGTGCGGAATTGAACCCAAAAAATTGCGCGGATCCGCGGCCACATTGAATTCAAAGCCAATCCAATTTTTCGTGGTAGCGCTCCGCGCCCACGAGGCTGACAAAGATATCTTCGAGCGTGCCGGCGCCTTCGGCGGCCTGCTGGCGCAACTCAGATAGGGTGCCCTCAACGATGACTTTGCCGCGGTTTATGATGGCGACGCGATCGCAAAGCCGCTCGACCACCTCGAGCACGTGCGAGGTCAAAAAGATCGTCGCGCCATGACTAACCTGCTCGAGCAGAATATCTTTCATTAGACGCGCGCCGACAGCGTCGACTCCCTCAAACGGCTCGTCCATCAGGAAAAGACGCGGACTATGGATCAGCGCGGCGGCCATAGCCACGCGCTTTCGCATGCCTTTGGAGTACTCGCCTATCAGTTTGCGTTGATTTTCGTTTAGCTGAAACAGGTCGAGCAACTCACGCCCGCGCTCCTTCGCAAGCGGCCGCGATAAGCCATACATACGGGCAACGAACTCGAGGTATTCGGCGCCGGTGAGATAGTCGAATAACAGCGTGTCATCGGGAACGAAGCCGATCGCTTTACGAATCTCGAGCGATTCCCGGGGCATGGGCATACCCAGGACGCGCATGGTTCCTTCATTCGGTTGAGCCAGGCCCATCAGCATTTTGATGGTGGTGGTTTTGCCCGCGCCGTTCGGTCCCAAAAATCCGAAGAAGCACCCTTGCGGCACGGTGACCGACAAACCGTCTACGGCATGGAAACCGTTGTAAATCTTGCGCAGGCCCTGTATCTCAATGGCCGGAACATTCGCAAATGGCGTTTGCGCCATTGTGCCGGGCTGGAAAGCTTCGGAGCCGGCACTCATTCGGGTTGCGTGGCTCCCTGTCCGGCGCGCACGGCGGCAAGCAAACCGCCGGTTTGACGCAAGATCGCAAGCTTTGCGCGGGTCACTTGCGCATCGGCATCATACAGCGCAATCCATTTATTTCCTTCCTCCAATCGCGCCTGCTCGATTTGTTTCATGGGAACCCGGCCCTCACCGTTCTGAGCGAGCAGAACCGTCAAATCTTCCCGCGCCAGATCGAGCTGCATGCGGGCCAGATCGCGAATGCTCTCCGCTTTCTTCCACTGTTCGTAGCTGCGCCGCGTGTCGGTAAGGATGCGATTGCGCAGTTCATCCATCTGTATCCTGAGTTTCCGCATATCGGTGTTTGCCTGCTGCGCCAATCCGTTGGAAGCGGATCCAATCAGCAGCGGAATCTTTACGGAAGCACCTACTTCGAAATTATTCCGCTGGAATCTACCCGGGAAAAACTGCTCGTAATTCTGCTTCGCAAACAGAGCGTACTGGGCCACCAGATCCACTTGCGGCCAGCGGGACGCCTTGTAGGAGCGCAGATCCATCTCTTTCGCCAGCACATTGGATTGCATCTCCTTCAGCTCTCGATTGCTGCGTAAGGCAATATCCGCCGCTTCCTGTTCCGAGGGAGGCGTCACCAGCGAAGGAAGCTCGGAATCCACGGGCTTTACGCGGTCTGCCGCCGGATAGCCGAGCACCACAGCTAGCATCATCTCGTAGTAGTCCTGATCGAGGCGAGCCGCTCCAAGCCGCTCCTGGGACATGGCCAGATTCACCCGCGCGCGCTTTAGCTCCAAGGGTAGCTCGCTTCCCTCCTCGACCGCGGCGGCCATGGTCTCAACCACTTTTTGCAGACTCGGCAGTTGGCCGGATACGGTATCGCCTTCGTGCTCAATCTGGCTTGCGGTGAGAAACAGATCGGCAGCTTGATATGCCATGTCGTCGGCTTTCGCCTGCGCGCCGAATTGCGACCCGCGAGCTGTCTCCCTTGCGGCCTTAAGCTGGTAGCTTTTCGGCCGATTGTAGATGGACAGATCGGTGGTGGCCTGAAAGATACTGGGCGCGCTGCCTTCAATGCTGTTCGGATAGCCGTAAACATAGGCATAACCGCTGCCTCCGTAAAGCTTTGGTCGGAACGGATCCTGAGCTACGCGGACGCCCTCTTCGGCGCGCTGCTGGTCGAGCCTGGCGAGGGTAACATCGGGATTCTGACGCGCTGCAAGTTCAAGCGCCTGCTGCAGCGTAAGCGAGTGTACCTCGGCGCTTGCGGCACTGGCAATGAAGAGAGAAACGACTACAATTTTCTGGGTGAACACTCACCCATGCTAGCTTGATTGACGCCGTCGGAATTGCCATTTAATTGTGCCGAAGCGCGGTCTGAATATTCATGCGGGCCGCGCGAGATGCCGGTGCGAGAGCAGCCAGAAAGCTGGAACCGACCAGCAGCAAGGTTGCAGCCAGAAATAGCGCCGGATCGCGCAACGATACATCGTAAAGCTGCGTACGAACTAATAAAAGGCCGAACCAGACGGCGGGAAATGCGAGGAGCAGGCCTACGGCGACAATGACAATCGCTTCGCGGAATACGAGCCACATTACATCTCGCGATTGAGCGCCGACGGCGAAGCGAACTCCGAATTCGGCATCGCGCAATGAAGAGCTGTAGGCGATGACTCCGTAAATGCCGATGAGCGAAATGGTGAGGGCCAGCGCGGCAAATACGGAAATGAGCAAAGCCATGGCGCGATCGCCAGACGCAAATTCTTCCATGCGGACCGACATCGTTTGGACATCGTAAGCGGAAAGCAGCGGGGCTTCGCGGCGCACCAGATCTCGAAGCGTCTGCTCCGTCAAGGCGCTGCCGCCGCTGTGGCGGACGTAAAACGTGATTGCGGAGACACGAGGCGCCTGCTGCGCGGCCGTATAAAGCTGCGCGGCATGGGAGCGCTTCCAGGAAATGTGGTAGTCGGGGACTACGCCGATGATGGTCGCCTGGCGATTGGGATCGATACCGTTGAAAATTCCGACCGGCTGCCCAACGGCATCGCGATTACCAAATAGTTTTCGAGCCATGGTCTCGTTTATGATTACGCCATTCGGCGTGCCCGCGCGGTCGCGACCGTCGAATTCTCTTCCCGCGAGAATCCGAATTCCGAGCGTGGCAAAGTAGCGTGGACCGACGATCGAAGCCATTCCGGCGGCGTGTTTTTCAACTCCTCCGGAGGGAATCAGCACGCCCGAATCGCCTTCCTGAGGAAACGGCCCTCCGGTGCCGTAGGTGACCGACTCAACGCCGGGGGTCTGTTGCAATCGTCGTTGAATATTCGAATACAAGAGCTGCGAGGCCGCGGTAGTGGAGCCGTAAAGTTTCGGATCGACTGAGAACAGCATCAGGCGATCGGGATTGAAGCCGACCGGAACCGATACGAGCTTGTGCAGGCTTTTCACGAATAAGCCGGCCGCAATCAAAAGAAAAAGCGAGAGAGCGATTTGGAGGGCGGCCAAGGCGCGGCGTGTTCGCGTATGCGAGCGAGTTGCGGAATGAGTGGACGCGCTCTCCGCGAGACCGGCCGCAAGATCGACTCGTCCGGCATGCCAGGCCGGAAAGACGCCGACCAGAAGCCCCGCCGCAATGGCGGTCAGCCAATGGACGCCGAGTGCGTAGCTGTTGAGGCCGGAACTTAAAGCGCCGCCGCGGTCCACACGGCCCAAGTGCAAAAGCAGCAGGGCGCCCCAGCGGGCGAGCCATACGCCGGCCAAGCCTCCCGCCAGAGACAGAATGACGGCCTGCATCAAGTAGAGGCGTACCAACGCTGCGCGGCTTGCACCCATCGCGTAGCGAACGAGAGTCTCTCGGCGCTGCTTTATGGCTCTGACCACCGCCAGACCCGCGACGTTGATACAGGTCAGCAGGAGGACTACGGCAGTCAGCCATTGCAGAATTCTCAACGGCTGCCGCCACTGGTCGAGCATGCCGTGAACACCTTGAGAAGCGGGTAGCAGAGATACACGTTCGTGCGACAGCTCGGCGAGGTAGTCCGCCGGCTGCGGGGTCTCGGCAGCTAGTTCTTCGCGAACGCCCCGGCGGTATATCGGATTGATCCGCGCCTCCGCCTGAGCTGCCGAGCGCTCGGGAGGAAGACGGAAAAATAGATTGAGCCAGCGAACGCTCCAATCGTCCGATTTGTTCCAACCCGGATCGATGAACGGCATGACGGACATCGGCACAAAGACCTGCGGGGCCGAGCCTGCAATCACGCCGGTGAAATGTGGAGGGCCGATGCCGACGATTCGGAACGGCAGTCCATTCACGCGTATCGAGCTATTCCACGCGCCAATCGAGCCGCCAAAAGCCTCCTGCCAGAAGGCGTAGGAAAGGACCGCGACGTAGCGGGGATTCGAGACCGAGTCATCGCCCGAAAGAATGGCGCGGCCGACGACTGGCTTGACGCCGACCGTTACGAAAAAATTTCCGGAGACCAGTTCCGCGCGAAGATGCCTGGGCCCTTCCGGTGTTTCGATATTCACTAATTCGCCGTGACGCGCAGCCATTTCCGCGCCAGGAAAATGGCGAGTTAGATAGCGGTACAGGGGAGCGCTGAAAACCGCAGCTTGGGAGTCGCTGTCTTCACGGCCCATGTGCGTGACGTTGGTATCCAGCACGAACAAGCGCGAAGGCTCCGGGACGGGCAATCGTTCATAAACGACCTGCCAGAGCAGAGTGAAGACGGCGGAAGTCAAGCCAATTCCAAGCGCCAGCAGCAGGATTGCGACCAGCGTGAAGCCGGGTTCGCGCCGCAAGCCGCGCAGCGTGACAGCGGCTTCCTTCAGGAGGATGTCTATTTGGGAAACCAGGCGGCAAATCACGCGGGGAGCCACGTGGGGAAGCATGGGCCGATTTTATCCGCCTCACGTTTAGGGAAACGGGCGGCGGCTCAGGGAGTCTCACTTAAGGCGGATTACAAGCCGAAAGGAAGTATATGGCAGGAAAGAACACAGCCGCATTTGGCATCTATGCGAGCCGGGAAATGTCGGAAAATGCTGTGGAGAGGCTGCGTACGGCCGGTTTTCGCAGCGAGGACATTTCGGTGTTGCTGCAGGACAACGTGGGAACCAAAGATTTCGCCCACGAGAAGCACACCAAGGCTCCGGAGGGAACAACCACGGGCGTGGTTGCCGGTGGCGTGCTGGGAGGAGCATTTGGCCTCCTGGCGGGTATAGGAGTTCTGGCGATTCCTGGCATTGGTCCGCTGATTGCCGCCGGTCCGGTGATTGCGGCGCTGACCGGAATGGGGTCAGGGGGCTTGGTGGGTGGAATCATCGGCGCCCTGGTCGGAATGGGCATACCGGAATACGAAGCAAAGCGCTATGAAGGCCGCATCAAGGAAGGCGGCATCCTGCTATCTGTCCATTGCGATAACCCGGATTGGACATCGAAAGCAAAAGAAGTGCTCCGAGAGACCGGAGCGGAGGACATTTCTTCGACTGGCGAGGCGTCGGCGGATTTCGCCAAGTCGGACAAGCCTCTGAGCCGGGGCGCGGGGACGCTGTGATTAAGGCCGCTGTTCAGGACCAGACATGGCGTCAGCGGCGACTCTCCCGATAGGAAAGCCCGCAACCTCTTACTCTCAGCCGTTCACCGATGCTGCCCCGCCCTCTGAATTGCCGCTTTCGGCAATGCCCATGCGAACAGCACACCTCCGTTGCCGGTCAGTACGTATTGGCGGCCGTCGAGCTCGTAGGTGAGCGGAGAAGTTTCCATGCGCGCGCCTGCACCGGCGTGCCAAAGGGTTTTGCCATCGCTGGTGTCGAGCGCGAGAACGTTTCCGAGACTATCGCCGGTAAAGGTGAGTCCGGAGTCCGTGGTCAAGACGCCGCCATCCGAGCCGCCCGGGCCGAGTTCGTGGCTCCAGCGAATTTTGCCGGTCTGATAATCGATGGCATCGAGAACGCCTTTGCTCCAGACGCCATAATCCGCGCCTGCCCAGCCGAACGAGCCATCGGCGGGCTTGGCGAAATAGATGCCGTAGCTGGGGCGCGCATCCACGATGAACAATCCCGTCTTCGGGTCAAAACTGGGTGACCGATAGTTGGTCAAGCCGCCTTCGTCCGGGGCCAGCAGTCGACCATCGCGAGCCGGTTCTTTGGCTGGATTCGGAATCGGACGGCCCTGCGCGTCCACGCCCAGCGCCCAGTTTACCGGCCCGTAGGGAGCGGTGAGCAGGCTCTTTCCATCGGTTCGATCCAGGACAAAGAAATAGCCGTTGCGCGAAGTTTGCATCAGCATCTTCCGCGGAATTCCGTGGAAATCCGCGTCAACCAAAACAGGCGTCTCGACCGCATCCCAATCGTGCGTGTCATGCGGCGAAGGTTGGAAAGCCCAGACGAGTTTGCCCGTATCGGGGTTGAGCGCGACGATGCTGCAGGTATAAAGGTCGTCGCCGGGGCGTGTTTTAGCGTTCAAGACCGGAGTTGGATTTCCGGTTCCCCAATAAAGCAGATTGAGATCCGGATCGTAGGTTCCGGTCATCCAGGTCATGCCGCCGGTAGAGGCGTTTGGAGTGCCGGCGGGAGGAGTGCTATCCCACTCCCATTGCGTTTTGCCGGTCTCAGGATCGATAGATCGGAGGAAGCCCCGCAAATTGTCGAAATCGCCGGAAACTCCGATAATCACGTGGTTGCGTATAACCAGCGGAGCCACGGTCGTCCAATAGCCTTTGTGAAAATCGGCGACTACGATGTTCCAGCGAACCGCGCCGTCTTTCGCGTCGAGAGAAATGAGGTGAGCGTCGGGCGTAGTGAAGTAGAGCCAGCCTTTGTACATGGCAACACCGCGCTGGCCAATATGAAAACCTTTATTGGATGGGTAAGTGTAATGCCAGATCTGATGGCCCGAACGCGCGTCAACCGCCCAGACGTTGTTTGGAACGGAAAAGTACAACACGCCGTTGACCAGCAGCGAAGAGCATTTCAACGCATCGCCCTGGCCGGTCTGGAAGGCCCAAGCCAAGCCGAGTTCTCCTACATTTTGTGGAGTGATCTGAACCAGGCGGCTATGGCGCTCACCAGAATAATCGCCATGATACCCGGGCCAACTGTCAGGCGGCGGATTGAGAAGCGTGGCGGGATTGAGGCCCTGAGCGGGCAGCTTGCCGGAGTTCAGAACGAGCAGCGGCAAGAACAAGGCGAGACGGATGAGATCGTGCGAGAGCTTCATATTGGCGGATTCGGGTGTATCAGCGCAGAGTCTGGAGATAGGCCATTAAGTTGTGAATGTCGTCGTCGGTGTATTTCGCCAGCAGATTGGCGTGCGCTTCGACCGGCGCGTCGATCGTGTATTTGATTTCGTTCACGGGCCAGGAGTGGTACCAGCCGGAGGCGTCGCGCAAACCGATGGTGAATTCGTCGCGATAGGCCAGCTTGCCGCGCATGGTTTGGCCGGAGGGGAGAGTGACGGTGAGGGTGGCCGACACGCCCTCCGGAAAGAGCATACGCTGCTCGAGTTTCAATCCCTGATAGCGCTGCGCGATACCGGCGAGATCGCCGGTAGGCGAGTGGCAGGACGAGCAAGTTCCGTCGCCATTGAAATACTGTTTGCCCGCGGCGGCATTTCCACTTTGAAGGTCGGAGACATCTACGCCGCGGCGACCGCCTTGCTGCGAGTCGGCCTTGCTCTTCTGGTCGTGAATGAAGGCGACCAATCCGGCTATATCGCGATCTGAGAGGCTCGCGAAGCGCGGCATGCCTTTTTCAGGACGTCCATTCCGCACGACAAAGCCGATTTTATTCCCACCGACATCTTCGGAGACCAGCTTTGAGCGCGTAAGATCCGGTCCGGTTTCGCCGCCACCGGCATCGCGGCCATGGCAGAAGGCGCAATTCTGCAAAAAGACCGAGCGGCCGCTCTCCACCAGCGCCGGAGGAAAAGTTTGGGGCGCGGGCGGGGGAGTCTGGGCGGCGGCATAGAACATGCTTGCCGATAAGATTGTTATACTTTTGCCGATCATGCGAAAATTTCTCGTTCTGGCTGTAATCAACACGTTCGTGTGTCTCGCTCAATCGCAACCCCAGTCTCAGACTCCCGATATTACCGGAGTCTGGAAAGCAGACCTGCAAAGGAGCAAAATTCCCGGACCCCCTTTGACGGATTACCTCGTTATTTTCAAACAGAAAACCGTCGTCGTCAATCGCAGAACGGGAGAGCAAGCGCCCGAGATGGATGAAACGACCGGAACATGGGCGAAATTCGGCGAGCGGCGGTCGCTCATCACGTTCTTGATTAACGGCCAGCCCAGCATCCGGCCATACGAGGGCGTCCCCACCCGCGTCACCGGCTCCTGGCAGGGCGATACGCTGAACTTCAGCGGTGAAGTGGCGGGGCGGTCTGTCTTCATCGGCAGAACTTACGAAGTATCACCCGACGGCCAAACGCTGACGATTCACTCGCTCGCGACTGCCGATGGAAAGCAGCACGCGAGCACGGTGGTTCTCCTGAAACAGCCGGAATCGGCGGGCGAGCCGCTTCGCACGCCGGAAGAAACCGCCGAGAAGCATTTCAAAAACGTAAAAACGCCGTTGAAAACCCTTCCCGCATCGGAGTTCATCGACAACATGCGGTACTTCGCGTGGGCGCTGAATAAGGATTGTGAGTTCTGCCACGTGAAAGATCACTTCGATTCCGACGATAAAAAGGAGAAGAAGACAGCTCGCAAGATGATCGAGATGACGGCGGCGATCGATACGAATAACTTCGAAGGGCATCCGGAAGTGCGTTGCTTTACCTGCCACGAAGGCCACTCGCATCCACAGTCGCGTCCGCCGTTCGCGGACGAAGCTGTACACGCCGAATCCCCAACGGGCGCCCACGGACAGCCGCCGCCGCCTCAGGCCCCGCCTCAGCCGCCCGGGGAACGCCTTCCGGGAGGGCAGGCGCCGGGTACCCCACCGCCTCAATAGAGTCTTGAGATTTTAGACGGGCCGGTTCTCAATGGGTCATGGCGTAGACGATGTAATTCACGCCCACGCGGATTCCGAGCGCGGAGTATTTCTCGGGATATCGCGGATCGTCCGCCCACTCCCATGAATCTCCGATGTCGGAATTGAATGAAATTGCCACCATGATGCGGTGCTTGTCGTCGTAGATCCCTCGCCAGCGCGCCACATAGCCGTCTTTTTTATGGCCTTCGGCCAGATGCTCCGCGCCGACAATTTGATAGCGTTCATCCAAATCGTAGACGGTATGAAAGATCGGGTCGCTATCCGGAATATCGACGATGGGACGATCGGGGAAAACGCGCTTCATGCTTTCTTCGAATACCTGCCATTCGACAGTGCCGTGCAAATCGTCGGCCATGAAAAAGCCGCCGCGCAGCAGGTAATCGCGCAGCTTGTGGGCTTCCGCATCGGTAATGCCCCACTCGCCAACTTGAACAGCGTAGAGCCAGGGCCAGTTGTAAACGTCGTCGCCATCGTCCAGACTGACCGGCTGTTCGACGGAGCGAACGCTGATGCGGGTCAAGCGCCGGACGGCCTGCGCAAAGTGGCGATCGGCCCGCGGAAAATCCTGCGTCCACAGCGATAATCCCTCTCTCCAGTCGCCGCAGTAGCGGCCTGACGCGCAATAACCGTCATTCCAGCCACCGGGGAACATCAGCCGCGCAAACACCCACTCTGTCTTCTGTTGAAAGTCGGGAGGAAGGGGAATGGCGCCCAGGCTGTATTCGACGCCGGGATATTCGCGGAACGGATGCGGCAGAGTCCGATCCACCGCATAGGCGGTACCGAGAAAGGCGGCCGCGCAGCCGAAGAACCACAACACATTCCGGATGTTCACGCGTACTGCCTCGCTCCGAGGATATCACCGGACTTTCACGGAGCGGAGATGGAGGAGAGCGGAATGTTTTATGGACGCGCCGGATCCAGATGAAGCATTTTTGTCCTTCATGCCGACCAGCACCAAACCTGCGACAATCAGCCCGGTCGCGATCGATTTCGCGACGAGCGTCCAGCCGCCGAAGTCTTCCTTAAGCAAGCGCGGATAATATTTCGTGATCAGGAACGCCCCGGCGAAGATGATTACATAGCGTAGCCCGGACATGGCGGCGACAATGGCGGGATGCGCCAGGCTGATTGCCAGAAAAATCAGGAACGAACCGACGCCGGAAAGAAAGCGATTGACAAAATACCACAACTTGCTACTGGGAGACGCCTCCTCGGAATGGCGAAAGATCCGTTTGCGCCAGGATCTTTTCAAGAGAAAGAACAACGCTCCGGCGAAGGTTCCGATTGTGAAGAACACATAAGCCGAGACAAAATTGGTCCGATCGAACGCCATTTTCTGCAGAACGTTGGTCAATCCGAAAGTCGAGCCGGCTATCAGAGTATAGGTGAGGATGCGCTTTACATTGACGGGCTCGGAAAAAAACATCAGAAATCCGCCTGCGACCATCAAGCCAAAGCCCGACCCGCTGAAATCTCCGAACGGACGATTGAGCAAGCCGAGTCCGATGAGGAAGGTTGCCAAAGGGGAGAATCCGCCCATAATCGCGAGCGTTTGAGAGGCCTCGCCCGACTTCAATGCCGCGTAGTAGAAGTAGTTCGCGACCAGGTGGACGACGCCCGCGGTGAAGGCGAGGAGAGCGAGCGGCAGGTTCGGCATTCGGAAACCGAATGGAATCAGGCAGAGACCCAGCACGCTCATCGCGCCCAGCCAGAAAACGTAATTCACCACATCGTTGGTCTGCGGCCGGCGCAGAAGGATTTTGTCCCAGACGAGCGAAACACCGATCAACGCATGAGCCAGGGTGGCGATGAAAAAGCCGTTATGGAGGAGGCTCATTCAGACCGTTGCCGCAGTTGCAGGGAAGAGGGCGTGAGGTGAACCGGCGCTTTGCCCCAGAAGATTGAGCAATCGCCGACATCGGCTCTGTGAGGGAAAAGCTTGGGAAGACCCCACTCATCGATCTTGTCGTCATCGCAGGTTTCGACGGTATCGAATTTCCCCGCCTTAATTTCGCTTTTCAACTCGTCAAAGGACACGATGTGCAATGCGGCCTCCTGGGCCGGAGACAAAGGAAGCTTGTGGGAATACGAAAATTCCATGCCTGACGGAGGCGTCCGCTTGAGAAGAAAGTAGACCAGCTCATCGGCAAATAAGACTCCGTTGCGGGGCGTGACTTCGTCGACCTTAGCCGCGATCCGCTCATAATCCTTCCAGACAACAGAATCGCGATCGTCAAATAGTCCTTTCCCGAGCGCTAGCGCAACCAGAAGAGTAACGACAAATGCCGGCCAAAAAGGCCGAGTGGGACTAACCAACCGCGAGCCTGCCGCATAAAGTCCTACCGCGGCAATCACGCTGACAAATGGAACGGCGAACACGAAGTAGCGTTCAAATGTTGGATGCGCGGTCGCGATATAGGCTGCCAGCGCCGCCGCCAACCATCCACACAGGTAGAACTCAGCGCGGCGGGCGCGGTCCCAATCGTTTCTCCTTGTGAGGAACCACACACCGGCTATGGTCAACAATCCCATCAGCAGAGCTTGTGTCGAATTCAGCCATCCGCTCAGGACATCCACATCATGCGGAGTGGCGCCCGGCCAATCCGCGCGGCGGTACAACGCCTGGTACTGCACGATATTAAAAAAGACGACGCGGGGAGCTTTGGCAAACAACCAGAACACGGGCGCGAACGGAATAACCGCTCCGGCCAGAAAGGAGCCGCACTTTCTCCAGCGATTTCCCAGGCCGTTATAAAAGAAGATCCAAAGCAGCAGAACAGGGGCGACGGGGACGGTCAGCAGAGAGCAACCGGCAGCTGCGCCCGCAAGCAGGCCTGCCGCAAACGATAACAGCGAGCCCTTTCGAGCGACCGCCAGAATCGCGACGCGAAAGGAGGCGACCGTTAGAAAGAGTCCGATGGCATAGGCCTGCGCAACAGTGCCGAATTCCACGACCATGGTGTTCAGACCAGCGAAGCAGGCGGCGGTGATCGCGCAAGCCAATCGCCAGTCGGGAACGGCTAAACGCGCGAAAACGAATCTGGCGATCAGAAACACAGAGCCGCCGGTAAGAAGCGCCGCAAATACGTGCGTGACGCGCCAACTTTCTCCCAGCGCGCGCATCCAGCCGGCGTTCCAATAAGCATTCAGCGGTGTTTGCGGAAAGCAGAAATCGAGGTAGGGCTTCCTGCCCGCGTCGATCAATTGCGCGGCCAGAAGGTGAAATCCTTCGTCCCATACGAAGGCCATGGTTTGCGAATAAACTATCAGTCCGGCGGAAATCAGCAGCACGAAACCGGAGAGCAGCAGGAATGGTTTCCGCAGGGGCCGTCCGGGGTCGGACTCGCCTGCCGCCGGCTCATCGGATGTGGCTGGGAATCGATCCACTGGGCGAAATGATACGACGCCGGGCGTAGCGTTTTCAAGACATCAAAAAGATTCTGTCGCTAGTATGTGATTTGTCCGGTTCAATAAATACGTGATCTGTCCGCAACAGCGGAGGCGGGTAAGGCTGGGGAGTGGAAGAAAACCAGCGATACTCAGCCGCC
>Ga0208220_1000206_pt1 | contig 24261 bp, 21 predicted proteins | sample NGESurdeep092012_9_FD_184484 | JGI IMG/M metagenome (GOLD analysis project Ga0208220, IMG submission 184484) | Arctic peat soil microbial communities from Barrow, Alaska - NGEE Surface sample F53-1 deep-092012 (SPAdes) | ecosystem: Environmental > Terrestrial > Soil > Wetlands > Peat ...
AGCTGATCACCAAGTACCGCCCGCAGGCGCTCGTCACCTACGACAACCAGGGCGCCTACCAGCACCCGGACCACGTGCACGCCAGCCTGGCGGCGCAGGCGGCGGCGAAGGAGACCGGCATCCCGGTCAAGGTCTACCTGTCGACGATGAAGGGCTCAAACTGGCGGAAGATCTGGGATGCGCTGCGCGAGGCCGGCGAGGAGGTGCCGAACTGGGAGGAGGACGCGGAGCGCAGCCGCCGCGCCCTCGAGTCCGAGTCGCGGATCACCACGACGATCGACATCCGCCCGGTGCTCGAGCGCAAGCGCGCGGCGCTGTTCGCGCACGGCAGCCAGATCAACGACTCCTGGTTCAGCAAGATCCCGCCCGAGATCGCCGAGCAGGCGTTCGGCTACGAGTACTTCATCCGCGCGGTCGACACGACCGGCGCGCCGATCCCGGAGACCGACCTGTTCGCGGGGCTGCGAACCGGGGCATAACCGACTGGTGGCCGACGATCGCGTAGCCGCCGCCGTCGCGGAGTTGTACGGCGCCGATCCTGACGCGTTCACCGAGCGCCGCAAGGCGCTGGTCGCGACGGCGCGGGAGGCCGGCGACAAACGGTCCGCCGCTGCGATCACCGCGCTGCGCAAGCCGACGCGAGCCGCCTGGCTGGTCAACCAGCTGGTCCGGGCCGACCCGGACGCCCCGGCCAGGCTGGCCGCGCTCGCGGGCGAGTTGCGGGCGGCCCAGCGGGCCAAGGACGGGCCGCGGCTGCGCGAGCTGTCGGCCGCCCGGGGATCGCTGCTTGACGCGCTCACGGACCGCGCGCTGGCCGCCGCGGGCACGCCCGACCCGCCGCCCAGCCTGCGGGCGGACGTCACGGCCACATTGACCGCGGCCATGGCAGACCCCGAGACCGCGGCCGCCTTCGCCGCGGGAGCGCTGACCAAGGCGGCCCAGTGGTCCGGGTTCGGCTACGCCGATCTCGGGGCGGGCGGGGACTCTTCCGCCGACGGCGGCCGATCGCCTGCCGCCGCCTCCGACCCGGCACCGGTCGACATCGCCACCCGCAGGTCCCGTCGGGCACGTGCCGCAGCCGACTCCCGCACTGACGCAGCGCCTCTCGTTGCGCCCGCCGATCGGGGCGCGCCTGGCCAACCGAGCGCAGCGTCCAGGCCGATCCGGCTGCCCAGGCAGGCCGGCCGGCTGAAGCGCGATCGAGCCGACGCGAGCGTGTCGGCTGACGCGCAGACCGCGCGCACGTCCGCTCAGGCTGCCGCGCGGCGTGCGGCGCAGGAGCAGTCGCGGCTGGCGGCGCAGGAGCAGCGGCTGGCGGAAGAGCAGCGGCTGGCGGAGGCGGCAGCCGAGCGCGCCGCCCGTGCCAGGGAGAAATTCGAGGATGCCGAACGGACCGTGGCTCAGGCGTCCGCCGCCGCCGCCGAGGCCGTATCGGCGGAAGACCGGCTCGAGGCGGAGGTCCGTGACCTCGAAGGGCGTCTCACCAAGGCGCGGGCAGACCTGGCCGACGCCCGACGCCGCGCGCGTCACGCCGAAGCCGCCGAGCATCGGGCCCGGCAGGGGCTCGACCGGCTGCCGCCTCCCTGAGCGGAGCCAAACCCGGGCGCGGGGAGGGATAACCACGAACCCGCACGATACGGGGCAATAGCCTTGACTGCGCGGGTGGTACCGAGTGTGATCCATATATGGGGATCTATGCGGTGGACTTTTGCGGAGCCTGTTACCTGCGGGACGGCGTACCGTCGAAGTGACCATTTTTGTTCACGTGGCCGATGGCCGACAACTTGCTGTGCGTGTTTCCGGGAATCCGGCCGGGCATCCGGTGATCTACTTGCACGGAACCCCGGGAAGCAGGGTGGGACCTTTCCCGCGCGGGAGGGTGCTTTACGAACTCGGGGTGCGGCTAATCAGCTTCGACCGGCCCGGATACGGCGGCTCTGACCGCATGGCGTCCAGGCTGGTGTCTGACGTGGCGGCCGATGTCCTGGCAATCGCCAACCATCTGGAAATAGAGCAGTTCGCGGTCATCGGGCGATCCGGCGGCGGGCCGCACGCGCTCGCGTGCGCGGCGATGCTGCCGGACAGCGTGACCCGGGCCGGAGTGCTGGTTTCGATAGCCCCGCAGGCGTCCGAGGGGCTTGACTGGTACGCAGGAATGGCGGCATCCAACATCCGCGAGTTCACCACGGCCGCGGTCGCGCCGCAATCGCTGATCGAGGAGCTGGGGCTGACCGCCGCCAAGATCAAGGCCGATCCCATGAGCCACGTCGCGACGCTCGGGCCCGAGCTGCCGGAGGCCGACCGGCGGGTGATGGCCGACACCGGGATCAGGACGCTGCTGGCGAAGAACTTCGCCGAAGCGCTGCGGCACTCGGCGGCGGGGTGGATCGATGACGCGCTCGCCTTCTGCGCCCCGTGGGGGTTCAACCTGGCCGATATCCGGGTGCCGGTGCTGCTGTGGCACGGCGAGGACGACGTGTTCTCCCCGGCCGCGCACGCCCGCTGGATGGCCGGGCAGATCCCCAACGCGGAGCTACTGGTACGGCCGGGCACCGCGCATTTCGGCGCGCTCGAAGTGGTACCCGACGTGCTGTCGTGGCTGATCCGGTGATCCCTGCTCGACGTGCTGTCGCGCCTGACTCGGACGCGCCGCGCGGGTTACGTCGGCTGGACCTCCAGGTCGCGGCTCTGCAAGCGCCATTCTCGCAGCGCGACGATGCTGGGGTGTTCCTCGATGAGGACGTCGCGCATCTCGCCCATCACCAGCTGCTGCATTCGGATGGCGTCTTCGGTCTTGCCGCTCGTGTGGAGCAAGACGGCTAGGTTCGCCTGGCACAGCAGCGTGTCCGGGTGGCGCGGCCCGAGCGTCTTGGCCAGCCGGTCCTGCGTCTCCCTGAGCTGGACCTCGGCGTCCCTGACCCGCCCCAGGTCATGCAGGCAGTTCGCCCGGTTGACGGCGCAGGTCAGCGTGAACTGGTGATCGTCGGTGAGCGCCGTCCGCAGCTCGGTCAGCGTGCGGTCGGCGAGTTCAAGCGCCGTCCGCACGGAACCGATGCCGCGCAGGTAGGTGGAGATGTTGTTGCGTGCCGCGAGCGTGAACGGATGGGTCGGGCCGAGGGATCCCTCGTAGGCGCGGAGCACCACCGTCGCGGTCTCGTGGGCGCCGGCCTGGTCGTCGAGGGCCGACTGATCGCAGGCGAGGTTCAGCTGGCAGGCGAGAGCGTCCGGCTGACTCGTTCCGTAGGCCGTCGCGTAGCGCTCGCTGGTCTGGCGGGTGAGCTCGTAGGCCTCATTGACCCGGCCCATCTTTCGCAGCGATACGGCCAGGCTCTTGGCCGTGCGCAGGGTATCGACGAAATCCTCGCCAAGGATGGTGTGGTAACGCTCGTGAGTGGTGCTGAGGATCTCGATCGAATCGGTGTACTCGCCGAGTTCTCGCATGTCGCGACCGAGCATGGCCGCGGAGTGCAGCGAATAGGGATGGTCGGTTCCCAGGACGCGCTGCCGGTCGGCCAGCGTCTCCGCGTCGATGATCCGGGCGCGGGGGAAGTTGCCGACCAGGCGGAGATCCACCGCGAGGTTGTTCGCCGCCGAGAGGGTCGTTGGCTCGTCCGGGCCGACCGCGTACCGCAGCTGGGTGTAGGTCTCCTCATCCATGGCCAGGGCCTCGTAAAACTTGCCCAGGGCGCGCAGGTCGCCGGCGAGGCTGCCCGCGGTTTGCAGCGTGAGCGGGTGAGACTCGCCCAGCTCGTCCTCCTGCTTTTCGAGGATTTCCTTGTCGAGATCGTAGGCCTCCTGGGGACGGCCGGCCGACCTCAGCACGTTCGCGATCTGGAAGCGAAGGTAGAGGGTCTGCCGATGATCAGCGCCGATCTTCCGCTGCCACTGCCGGTCGATCTCCCTGCCCGTCTCGAGCGCCTCTTCGTACTGGCCGCGTTTCCACAGGTACCGGACTCGGTCGATGAGCAGCCGCCGGGTGTCCTCATAGTCGCAGTTGATGGCCTCCGAGCCGCTCAGGTGCGGCCAGATGAGGTCGTACCGCGGCCAGTTCTCCGGGTTATCGGTGCCGCCCTGCCGCGGCCGGGCGCTGACCAGGATGCGATGCACCTCGTGCATGGCCTCCTCGTGCTCCTCCTCCGTCGCCATCTGGGCCCGGATCACCGCCTGGACGAGCCGGTGCACCTCGATCGTGTTGGTGCCCCGGTCGATCTTGACCAGCGAGTATCGCGTCAGGTCCCTGATCAGCACCGCGAGGACGGACCGTTCCTGCAGCCGTGAGTCGTAAGGCAGCAGGGATTCGAGCATCTGCTCGCTGTACAGCAGTGACAGCGAGATGGGGTCGGGTGAGAAGTAGGCGCATAGCTCGAGGACCCGGGCCGCTCCCGGCGACCGCTCGCGCAGCCGGTCGAAGGACAGCCGGAAGGTCGCGGCGACCGTGGTCGGGTAGTCGTCGGGCCGATTGAGCTCGAGGGCCGCGACCAGCTGGTTATCGAGTCGCTCAACGTACTCGGCGGCCGACATCCCGGTCTCCGCCAACCACGCGCTCGCCTGCTCGATGGCCAGCGGCAGGTCGCCTAGCTTCTCGGCCACCTGCGTCGCCTCCGCCGCTGACAGCCCCGCCACCCGCCTGCGCAGCAGGCCGACGGACTCCTCACGGGAGAAGACATCGATCTCCAGCGGCTCGGCCACCACCGACCAGGCCGGATTCCGCGTCGTCACGATCACGTGCCCGGAGCCGCCGGGGAAGAACTCCTTGACTTCGTTCGGGTTGTCGGCGTTGTCGAAGATCAGCAGCCAGCGGTCGTAGGGACGGCCGAGGCGCAGCGCCTCGCGGACCGCCTGCGCGGTCTCCGGGATGGAGTCCCGGCTCCGGATGCCGAGGCTCTGCGCCATGGGCGCCAGCGCCGCGTTGATGAGCTCGTCCTGCTCGGCCGGGATCCACCAGATGGCGTCGTAATCGGCCATGTAGCGGTGCGCGTACTCCAGGGCCACCTGGGTCTTGCCGACGCCGCCGAGGCCGTGCAGTGCCATCGGGGCGACGACCGCCATGCTGGTGCCCGCGAGGCGATCATGCAGTTGCTCGAGCACCTCGTCGCGGCCGGTGAATACCGCGTTCCGCGTTGGCACCTGCCAGATGGGCGGGTTGTTACGCGGGTACCGCGGCTGGCGAGCCTGGCCGCCCGCCTGCTCAGCGTCGAGCTTCGGCGGATAGCCGAGCGCCTTGAGCAGTTCGTCGACGGCCTGCGCTTCGTCCCGCCGGGTCGTGTCGACCGGCAGCCGGTCAAACGGCGATCCGGGATGGACGTCGGCGACCTGGACCGCGATGAGCCGTCGGCTGGCGCCGACCGGGTCGGCGGCAATGATCGCCTCCCCTACCACCCCCGCATCGGGCGAGTCCAGGTAGGCACCGGACAAGATGGCTATGGTGCGCCCGGTCATTGTCGCCGCTCGCCGCGCGGCGTCTCCCTCGGTGTCGGCCGCGACCGATCCCGACGGCGGCCGCACCACGTGGATGCCCCGCTGTGACAGCAGGGCGTCGATCCAGTCCGCCCACATCCGGTCCTGCGGGACGTAGCTGAGGTAGATGTCCCCCGGCGGTGGCTGGCGCGGGCGGACGAATGCCGCCCGGTACCTCAGCCGCGTCTCCTCACTCATCTCCCCCAGCGCGCGGACCCGGCCCTCGGTGATCGCGGCGGCGAGCCGCTCGTACGCGCCGAGCAGGGTAAGCGGTGACCGGGGGGCGTCTCCGAACGCCGCCAGGGTCTCCTCAAAGTTGTAGTAAGGCTTGTAGGGAATCACCACCGATGCCCAGTAGTCGTTTTTCTCGTACTCGCCCATGGCCTTCGGGAATGGATCAAATTTCGTCCTGGCCAGGTCAAGGCCGGCGTCTGCCTTGTCTTTCTCCGCCTCGTCGACTCGCATCGGGACTGGCAGCACCCGGATATTACGGTAGTGATAGCGCTGATCGACGCTTTTGGCCACGGCGGCCGCTCCCTCGATGGACTGGTAATTGAGGGTAAAGCAGTCCACCAGGATGTCGGGCAGATGCACAGTGCAGATATCGGCGATATCAGATAGGCCGGTCCGGCTATCGATTAGCGTGTAGTCGTAATGCTCCTTCATATCCTCGCGGAGCGCGTCGATGAACTGGCCGCCGCCGAGCCGGTCGTAGAAGTTATCCCAGTCGATCGACGTAAGCGATGACGAGTAGTCCCGGTTCTGACGGCCAGCGGAAACGTAGTCCAAGGTTCCCTCGCCAGGGAAACCGGGCCAGTTCAGCGATACGGCATGCGGCAGAATCTTGGCGTACTGACGATGCCAGTCGTTGGCCCTGTTGTCCTCTTGCACGGTCGCGGCCCAGGCGTAGTCATTGATCAGCTCGATCACGCCGGGAGTGGCCGATACGAGCCTGGAGTCCACGAACGGGTGGAAATACCGGTGCAGGCCGGGTGAGTCGAGATCCCAGTCGATGACGAGCACCTTCAGCCCGGTGCTGGCCAGGATCCAGCCGACGTTGGCCAGGGCCATCGTGCGGCCCGTGCCGCCCTTGTAGGAATAGAAGGTAACGATCTTGCCATTGACGATGTTTTCGTCAGCCATCTGAGCGCTCCGGGGGTGGAGAGGTCGCCAGGATTCCGCCGCCGCCGCCCGGGGGATGCCCCTGGGCGTATTTGAGGTACTGCCGGGCCGCGTGCCGCATGGCGTCTTTGAGCGCCGGAGTGACGTCACCGAGAGAGGGGACGCCCTGCGACGCGAGCAGTGACGTCGCCCGGCCCCTGAGGTTGAGTCTGGTCGGCATCGCCTCCGCCAGCGCGCGGCGCAGCTCCCCCTCTGCGGCCGCCATCTCGGCGTCTTTACGGTTCCAGACCACAACGACCTGCACCCACGGCTTGTCCAGCTCGTCAAGGCGGGCAAGAACCTGCCTGCACTGCGACTGCAGCACCGCCCACGGGTCAATGAGCAGCACCGCCGCGTCGCCGGGAGCCGGTCCGGCGTCACGCATCAGATCGTCGGCCTGCTCGTAGAGGTCGCCGAGCTCAGGCCGGAACCCATCGCGACGCGCCAGCACGACGGCATGCTCTGTCAGTGGCTCCACGGAATCGGGAGCATAGGGATTCCAGTCCCGCGGCGACTGCCCGTAGTGGTCGCCGCTGCGTCCCGGCGGCAGGTCACCGCGATGCGGCGCCACGACGATAATGCGCAGTCGCTTATCGCCGGGCATGTCCGGTGCGGATCTGAACGCGCTGGCCAGCGCGCCGTAACCCATGGCGGGCCCGGGATCTGGCGCCCGCTCGGCGACCCGCAGAATTCGCTCCGCCAGGTCATAGACGACCCACTCGTATTCTTCGCTGAATCGGGTCAGCTTCATGATCCCGTAGAAGCCGTACTCAGCGTAGATCTGGCCGATCTCGCCCGGATTGAAATGTATTTCGCCGGCTGCTTCTGGAAGCGCGTGATGCGGGACCGGACGCCACAGCGCGGGAAGGATCGCCTCAACGTGGCCAGACGCCTGCGCGCTTCCGTTCCGCGCCCGGTCCCTGAAGGCTGCCCACTCCTTACCGCAGTGCTCGCTCTGGAAGTATCGCCGCGAGTAGAGCGGCACGAAAACGCGGCAGGTGGCCAGGTTCCGCGAAAGGTGCCACGGCCACTCGTTTCCCGGCTGGAGCTCCCGATCCATGAATCCCACGGTGCTCGCCAGCCGACCGGTGTCGTCCGAGATGTGATCGCAGAGATCCTTGAACAGGCGGCCGATAAGCTGATCGGGGTCATCAGGATCAGGCCCGTCCTGCCGACGGGAATGCGCGTAGCTCAGGAAGAAGAACGGTCCGTCGCCGGTGTCTCCCCCAGGTGCATGCACGCAGCTGCCTTCCAGTCGAGCGGCAACGTCGCCGACATTGGGTAGAGATACAAATATAAAAGAAAGAACCCAATGTTGGAAGAAGCTGCTACCCGTTTACTCTGCGCTACCAGGGCCGGTTTCTGCTTGCGCCGGCTGGCTCCAAGGAGCGGTTCTCCCCCATCCATTCGCTGGCAAGGTCGACGACGCGGCGTATGGGAATCAAATGAGACTCCGCGAGGCCCACGTGCCCGCTAAGCATCGTTCCTTCATCTTCTAGCACATCTTTCAAATGCTTCCCGATGGTCTCGAAATCACCATCGTCCAGCACCACATCCCGGTAACGGAACCAGCGGTGCTTGCCCCATTTCTTCACGACACAGGAGTAGTCCCGCAGCGGCGGGTGCTTGCGGTACCGGTATTCGGCTAGATGGAAGGCGCTGCAGGAGAGGTAGCCGACGCCGAGCATGAGGACCATCGCGTCGCGGTCATACAACTTCGCCAGCGGCGATGCCTCGCCCAGATGACATCTGACTCGGTGGCCTGCCATCAGCGCCTTCGCCTCGCGCCCGACGGCGGCGAACGATGACTGCGGGTGGGCGCTGCGCTGCGCGCCGGGCCATTTCCGCAGCACTTCGGCGATGGCCCCGACCGAGGTTGGGGTGCTCGCCCGGTCGAACGCAGGCATCTTGGCCCGGAACTGCTCGAGCGCGTCCGGGCCGAGCCGGGCGGTTCTCGCCAGGAAGGCACGGGAGGTGGTCGAGTTCTCCGGTGTGCCCGCGCCCGTCACCAGGGTGCCAGTCGGACCGACAACCTCAAGCAGCGCGTCGATGACGGTCTCGGCACCGCCCCGCACGTGGCCGATACGGCTGAGCGAGGCGTGCACGATCAGCGGCCGGGCCGCCGGCACGCCGAGCGCGCGCAGATCGGCCACCAGCCGCTTGAAGTTCACCGACTTACGGCCGGCGATCGGGTCGGACCCGGGCCGCGCGCCAGCCGCCGGCACGGGGGTGACGGGAGGGCCGGGCACGTGCCGCGCGCGAGTCGCCGGCGCGGGGGTGACAGCCGGGCCGGGCAGAAGCCGCGTGCGGGTCCCCGGTTCGCCGGTGACACCGCGGCCGGCCACGCGGTCACTGCCGGTGGTGGTGACGGTCATGGCTCGCTCGGCTCCTGCTGACACCGCCAGTCCGCCTGCCGCTCGTCGGCCCACGCACGCGCGGCGGCCAGGGCGGACGGCGGGACCGGCTCGTCGAGCCAGGGCTGGACGGTGGCTCGCATTCCCTTGACGAAGCGGGCCCCGAGCGGGGTGAGCGCACGGGAGTCGGCCAGGGTCTCGATCGCCTCGGCGGTCAGCATCCGCCACCGGGCGAACCGCTCTTCGGCCGCCAGTGCCTGCTCGCCGGCCAGCTCGTGGCGGCGCCGCACGCGCCAGTAATCGGTCACCGCGAGATGGGCGTACGCACCTTGCAGCAGCGGTTCGGCCGGCCGCGGATCGTCTCGCCACGGCGCGTTGAATAGCTGCGTGTCGAGGGGGTCGCACAAGTCGAACAGGTCAAGGATCGCGCTCAGCTTGATGTGCTGCACTTCATGCAGGATGAGCAGCGCGAGGACATCCCCGTCGGCCGGCAGCGCTGCCGCGACCGCGCCGAAGGCGTGCCTTGAGGAGGCGCTGGTCTCCTCGTCCCGCTCGTCACTGACGGGCATGAAGGTGGACAGCCCGCCGGTCAGGCCGGGCAGGTAGTCCGGGAAAGCGCGCTCGATCAGCGGCCAGGCGACCGCGAACTGCCGCTGCCAGCGATCCACATCGTCGGCGCCCAGCCGGTCCGCGGCCGACAACTCGTGAATGTCACGGTAGGGATCGGTGTCCTCGAGCGCGACGGCGAACGTCCCCGAGCGCAGCTGCCGTACCGGCTGCCAATCGGCGTCCGATTCAGGGTCGGCCAGCCGCACGCGCCACTTGCGGTCGGCCGTGCGTGCGTCGAAGCAGCCATCGGTGACGGCTACGGTAACGGCCTGCTCGCGGACGCGCAGCCTGCCCAACGTGGGTAGGCAGGCGTAGCCCTCGATGACCGGGACGTCGATCTCGGCCGGAAGGCCCGACCTGATCGCGGCGCTCGCGGCGATGGCGGCCAAGTGCGCCGCTTCCTTCGGCAGCGAGGCAGCGCCGACGGCGATGATGCCAAGGCAATGATCGGCCCAGGTCCGCACGTACGGGTGCGCTAGCACGAGGTCGAATGCGCCCACGTCATCTCGCTCCACTTGGGCGAGGAGATCAAAGCCGGCCAGGAACTCCCGGTCGGCGGTGCGATCGGCCCGCTCCCGGAGCAGCGCGAGCTGGCCCCGTCGGAGCGACCGCTGCGCGCGGACCAGCTGGCCGACGGCGTCCGCGTCGCCGAAACCGGTCGCCAGCGAGTCGAACTGGCCTCCCGTCAGCATGTGGCCGGAGCTCGGCGGCGTCGTAGTGGTAATGGCGGGGCGCAGGTCCGCCCGAATGTGCGTGATGATCTTCTCCAGGTCAGCGCAGTACACAGACGGGTTGTCGAACCCGGTGTCCGATCGGTACCGGTGCGCATACAAACCGCCACCGCAGCTGCTGACCACGGGGCACTGACGGCAGGTTTGGCTGACGCCCGCCAGGCCCAGCTGCCTAGCCCGGATGGCGGGATGGGCGGCGGCCTCGTCCAGCGGATGATCGGACAGGTCGAGCCCGGTCGCGGGGGCCCCATCGAAGGCGACCTTGATCGAGTCCGCTTGTTCAAGCGAGCCGTCGGTCTCGATGACCAGCAGTTCGCTGGCTTCCAGCCCGAGTGACTCGGCCCGGCTGGCACCGCCCCAGGAGGTCGCGATGATCGAGTCGAAGATGCGAACCGGGACACGCCTTCCGTCAGCCTTCCAGGCGCCGAAGACCGCAGCGAGCCAGTCGGCATACGGGGTCTGGCCGGCCTCCAGGCCCGGCGGCGGGGTGTCCCAGGTCGCGTGCGGGAGGAGAAAATCGACCGCTGGCGGCTCAAGGTCGGCCAGCGTTCGGTAGACCGCGTACGGGTCGCTCCGGATATCGATGGTGCACAGCAGTCCGGCGTAGCACTCCCGGTAGCGGTCTTGGCGGAGCAGGTTGATGGCCCGGACCACCTGGGAGAAGCTGCTTTTGCCGCTGGCGAATTTCCGGTGCAGGTCGTTGGCTTCCCGGTCGCCGTCCAGGGAAACGCCGACCTTGATCCGCTGAGCCAGGAAGAGCTCGCAGAACTCTTCGTCCAGCTGCACACCGTTGGTGTGGATCCGCAGGTCGAGCGCGCAGGACGGCTCGATGGCCGCCCGCAGCGCGGCCGCGATGGCGGAGAGCCGCCGCGCGCCCGCGAGCAGCGGCTCTCCGCCATGCAAGACAACCTGGACCTCGGGCAGGCGATGCGCGCGAGCATGCTCGGCGATCCGCGCGCCCGCCTGTGCCACGACTGCAGGCGAGATCACCTTAGGGCGCGCCCGCCAGCTCTGATCGGCGTGCTCATAGACGTAGCAATGGTCGCACGCCAAATCGCACCGGCTGTGCACCTTGATGATGAACTGCCGGAAAGGCAGGATGCCTCCGGGCATAGAGGGGAACCAGTCTAAATAGACGAATTGAACTTGTAGGCCGAAGTAGCCGAGTTGCCGCCTGCGCTGTCGCACATAATTTTCGCATATCCATCATTGTCTATCGGTACTTCCGCGGTGAGCGGGGCGCCGCCGAGATCGGGCAGCTTAGAGGTGATGACGTCATTCGCCACGTCCGCGGTCATGCTCAAATCGGGCTCCTCGGCAGGTGTCGGCGACACCGCCAACACGTTAAGTGATTTTTTAGCTCCTCTCGCTACCGAGAGTCACTAGGCATGGTTGGTAGTACCCTTCTGGGCGAACTTTAATGCCCAGAAGGGCGGCTAGCACAACCTAGGAATAAAAATAGTGGGTTACGAAAGGTTTCAAGTCCAATAACGAACGATCTAGCCGGAAAACTAGCTCGCATCGGGTTGCGATTTGGACGCGGTCTCGACGCCCTGAGCCCTGAGAATGGCGCCGTTTCGCGCATCTAGCGTCGCGTAGGAGGTGTTTTCCGCCTCCGCGTATTCGATCGTCCCGATCTGGTCGCCACGCGCGTCGACTTCCGCCCGCCAGACCACCGTGGCATTGCCCTCGAGCACCGGGTACCAGGCCCCGTCGCGGACCTCGATGGACGCCGCCGCCACGCCGCCCGCGTTGCGCATCACTAGGCGCTCGGCCGGGTCGAGGCCGGTCAGCCGGGAGTAGGCGGCGCGGGAGGCTACGACGCCGGAGCCGCAGGAGGGGGTGAGGCCGGCGCCGCGCTCGAAGGTTCTGACGAAGACCTCGCCGTCATCGAGGGACTGCAGGAACGAGACGTTGGCGCCGTCGGCGAAGACCTCGTCGGCGCGCTTGCCCAGCTCGATCAGGTCCGGCTCGCTGTACGCGCCGACGACGGAGATCACGTGCGGGTTCGGCACCCGGACGGAGGTGAACCCGGCGAAGGGAACGGGCAGCTCGGCGTCGTCGAAGTCCAGCGGCGGCAGCTCGATCACGACCTGCCGCACCCCTTCCGGCGTCGACGGCGCCCGGTGCACGGTGTAGTCCCGCCCACCACTGGCGACGATTTCGGTGTCGGTGCCGCGCAGGTCCAGGATCAGCCGCCCGAGCCCCCGCATCCCGTTCCCGCAGAACTCGGCCGATGACCCGTCCGGGTTGAAGAACCACGCCTGCGCGTTCGGCCCGCTCGCGTCGTAAAGGTAGATCCCGTCGCTTCCGCCGGTCCACGAGTCCCGGTCGCACACGCTGCGCACGAACGCCCGCAGCGCAGCGTCCGACCCCCAGTCGCCGGGCGTCGCCTCCAGCGCGAAGATCTCGTTCAACGACCCATGGGTCTTAATCAGCCTCATCAGCTGACGAGCCTACCCGGTGGGTGAGGACCTGTCGGCTACGCCATCGACCCGAAACGAGCCCTGTCGGCTACGCCATCGACATCGCCTATTGGTGTCGGCGGCGTAGCCGACAGGCGCGCGGGCCTGTCGGCGGCGTAGCTGACAGGTGAGGGGGCCTGTCGGCGGCGTAGGTTACAGGCGCGCGGGCGCGCTGAAAGAGACGCAACGGTCCGTTCGATATACGGGGCCTTTGACTTTGACTTTGACTTTGGGCTACATGCCGAAGGCCGGGTACGTGGAGAAGCGGGCGCCGGCCGCGTAGTTGCGGACGGCGACGCGAGCGCGGTCGATCATGTTGGCAGGCAGCTCGGTCAGCGGGTACCAGCCGAAGTCGCTGTAGCTTCCGCTGCCCGCCAGCCGCGCGGCCGCGTCGACGTCGCCCGGGCGCTCCCAGCCGTCCGCGGTCAGGAAGAACGCCATCCGGCCGTGCCCGGACACGTCGTGCATGACGTGCGCGAGCGACACCCGGGCGGAGTCGAGCTCGATCCCCACCTGCGCCCCCGCCACCCGGACGGCGGCCTCGACGAGGGTCTCGCGCTCGGCCAGGCGGTCGGAGGGCGGCTCGTAAGCCCCGTCGCCGTAGCCGGTGTTCGCGCGCCTGCCAAGCAGCAGTTCGCCGTCGCTGAGCAACAGCAGGTGCACATCGACGATGAGCTGGAAGTGGCGGTTGTTCCTGGCCGTATCGGCCATCGGATGCATCAGAGTTCTGGTCATGACTTGATGTCCTGCCAAGCTTGCCATCGTGTTTCCCCGGTCCCCGCGGTGTCGCGCGCCAGCCGGCGCGCCACTTCCCCGGGACAGGAAACGTACTCCACGCTGGCTGTGGATCACCATGTGCGTAACCGGTGGGTAACTGCCTCTGGCCTGTGGAACACCGGCCTTTTTGGGGGCGCGGACTGTGGACATCGCGGACCGGTTAGCCGTGCATGCACGGAGTATGCGCTGTGGACAGTTCGACGGCGGCTGTGGACGATCGGCCTTTGTAAATTCTTCGCGTCAGACCTGGCTCTTGGTGCGCTCGCTGATCTTCTGGGTCTCCTCATAGATGCGGAAAACCACCATGAACGCCTCGAGCACCACCCGGTACACGCCGAGCGTCAGCAGCACGTAGATCGGCACGACGACGATCAGCACGAAGAAGCCGGCCAGCGCCCCGCCGGTCCTGAAGCTGATGATCACGATGAGCAGCGAGACCAGCGCCGTCCAGATCGTGAACAGCACGTACAGGACCTTGACGATCTTCGGGGTGACGAAGCTGCTGAAGGAGAAGTCGAACAGCGAGCCGACGAACCCCTTCTCGCCCTTGGCCCTCGGCTGAGCCGGGTGGGTGGGCGGCATGCCGCCGGGCAGCTGCCACTGGCTGTGGTCCTGGCCCGCGAACGTCTGCTCCTGGCCAGGGTAGCCCTGCTGGTCCTGGCCCGGGGCGGCGTAGCCCGGCGGCGGGTAGCCCGGCGCCGGCTGCTGCGGGTAGCCGTAGCCGTCCTGCGCGGCGCCGCCCTGCGGGCTGAAGGAGGGCTGCTGCGGCTGCTGCTGCTGAGGCGGCGGTGGCGGCGGCCAGGAGGCACCGCGGGCCTGGGTCTGGTCCTGTCCGGCGGGCTGCCAGGAGGGCTCGGGTGGCTGTCCAGCCATTGCGTGCTCCCGGGGGGTTAGGCCACTGGCGTGGCGATAAACGGGCATCGCGCTTTGTCCACGTTATCCTGCCAGACACTTGTTCGGGACCGTTGAGCCTCGCGGCGGTTTCCCGGGGGCGGCGGCGGAGTAGCGCATAATGTCCGGCATGAGCGATCTTCCCGGCGGGGCAGGCGGCGGCCATAGCGGCGATGGCGGCGTGCGGGGCCGGACGTTCCTGGTGACCGGGGGCAACACCGGGATCGGGCTTTCCACCGCGACCGAGCTCGCCCGCCGGGGCGGGCGGGTCTACATCGGCTGCCGCTCGGCGGCGGCGGGCTCGGCCGCGGTCGACGCGATCAAGGCGGCCTCGGGCTCGCAGGACGTGCGGCTGCTCCCCCTCGACCTGGCGTCGCTGGCGTCGGTCAGGTCGTGCGCGGCCGCGTTCCTCGCCCTCGACGAGCCGCTGCACGTGCTCGTCAACAACGCCGGCCTTGGCGGGCAGCGCGGGCTGACCGCCGACGGCTTCGAGCTGCACTTCGGCGTGAACCACCTCGGGCACTACGCGCTGACCTTGCTGCTGCTCGACCGGCTGACCGCCAGCGGTCCCGACGCCAGGATCGTGAACGTCTCCAGCGCCGCGCACTACGGGGCGCCTGGAATCGACTTCGACGCACTCCGGCGTCGCACGGCGTCCTTCACCGGCCAGCGCGAGTACGCGGTCTCGAAGCTCTGCAACGTGCTGTTCACGCAGGAGCTGACGCGGCGGCTGGCCGGCTCCTGCGTGTCGTCGTCGGCGCTGCACCCTGGGGTGGTCGCCTCCGACATCTGGCGGCGGGTGCCCCGGCTGGTGCGGCCGCTGATCACGGCTCGCATGCTGACGACCGAGCAGGGCGCGGTGACCTCGCTGTACTGCGCCACGTCGCCCTCGGTGGCGGCGTCCGGCGGTGGCTACTACGACAAGTGCGCGGTGCAGGAGCCGAACGCCGTTGCCACGCCGGGGCTGGCCGAACTGCTGTGGCAGCGCAGCGCCACCTGGACCGGGCTTGGCTGAATGCGTTTGACCAGCGCGCAGGCGTGACAGGCTGGGGGGTATGGACCTTCCGGTGATGCCGCCCGTGGCCCCGATGCTGGCCAAGCCGGTGGACGCGATCCCGACGGGCGACTTTATCTTCGAGCCGAAGTGGGACGGGTTCCGGTCGATCGTCTTCCGCGACGGCGACGAGGTGGAGATCGGCAGCAGGAACGAGCGGCCGATGACCCGCTACTTCCCCGAGCTCGTTTCGGCTTTTCTCTCCCAGTTGCCCGCCCGTTGCGTGATCGACGGCGAGATCGTGCTGCCGGACTGGGACAGCGGGCGGCTGGACTTCGAGGCGCTGCAGCTGCGGCTGCACCCGGCCGAGAGCCGAGTGCGGCTGCTGGCGGCGCAGACGCCGGCCCACTTCGTCGCGTTCGACCTGCTGGCGCTGGGCGACACCTCTTATATGGAGCTGCCGTTCGGCGAGCGGCGGGCCGCGCTTGAGGCGGCGCTGGCCTCGGCGGCGCCGCCCGTTCACCTGACCCCGGCGACGATGGACAACCCGACCGCGGCGGAATGGTTCAGCCAGTTCGAGGGGGCCGGGCTGGACGGGCTGATCGCGAAGCCCCGGTCCGGTATCTACTCGCCCGATAAGCGGGTCATGTTCAAGATCAAGCACGACCGGACGGCGGACTGCGTGGTCGCGGGCTACCGGCCGCATAAGACCGGCGACGACGCGGTCGGGTCGCTGCTGCTCGGTCTGTACCGGGACTCCGGCGAGCTGGCCAGCGTGGGGGTGGTGGGGGCGCTGCCGATGGCTACCCGGCGGGCCCTGCGGGCCGAGCTCGACCCGCTGGTGACGACGTTCGACGGGCACCCCTGGAACTGGGCCAAGTCGGAGGAGGCCGGCACCCGCACCCCGCGCAGCTCCCAGTACAGCCGGTGGAACGTCGGCAAGGACCTGTCATTCGTGCCGCTGCGGCCGGAGCGGGTGCTCGAGGTGCGGTACGACCACATGGAGGGGACGCGCTTCCGGCACACGGCGCAGTTCGTCCGCTGGCGGCCCGACCGCACGCCCGCGTCGTGCACGTTCTCGCAGCTGGAAGAGCCGGTCAGCTACAGCTTGTCGGAAATTCTCAGTCAAGATCAGTTATGTCGAACGGACCGGGGTGACTGCGGTGGCGGATGCGAAGATCGTCGTCGAGGCGGCGGGGCGCTCGGTGAGCGTGTCCAATCCGGGGAAGGTGTTCTTCCCCCGGACCGGGCACACCAAGCTCGACCTGGTGCGCTACTACCTGGCGGTCGCGGACGGGGCGCTGCGCGGGGCGGGCGGGCGGCCGATGGCGCTGAAGCGGTTCGTCAACGGGGCGGAGGCGGAGCCGTTCTTCCAGAAGCGGGCGCCGAGCTCGCGGCCGGACTGGATCTCCACCGCCGAGCTTCGCTTTCCGTCCGGTCGCACGGCCGACGAGGTGGTGCTGACCGACGCGGCCGGGCTGGCGTGGGTGGTCAACCTCGGGTGCATCGACCTGAACCCGCATCCGGTGCTGGCCTCCGACCTCGACCATCCGGACGAGCTGCGGGTCGACCTGGACCCGGTGCCGGGCGTGGAGTGGCCGCAGATCGTCGCGGTCGCGCTGGTGGCGCGCTCGGTGCTTTCCGATTTCGGGCTGACCGGGTGGGCGAAGACGTCGGGGTCGCGGGGTATGCACATTTACGCGCGGATCTCGCCCTCGTGGTCGTTCACCGACGTGCGGCGGTCGGCGGTCGCGGTGGCGCGGGAGATCGAGCGGCGTTCCCCTGATCTGGCGACGTCGAAGTGGTGGAAGGAGGAGCGGCACGGGGTGTTCGTCGACTACAACCAGAACGCCAAGGACCGGACCGTCGCCTCCGCCTACTCGGTCCGGCCGCTGCCGGACGCGCGGGTGTCGACGCCGCTGACCTGGGACGAGGTTCCCGGATGCGATCCGTCTCTGTTCACCATCGACACGGTGCCCGCCCGGTTCGCCTCCGTGGGCGACCCGTGGGAGGGGATGGACGTTGCCGTCGGGTCGCTCTCGGGGCTGCTTGAGCTGGCGGCGGCCGACGAGGCGGCCGGGCTGCCGGATGCGCCGTGGCCGCCTAACTACGAGAAGCAGGCCGGGGAGGCGCCGCGGGTGCAGCCGTCTAAGCGGCGGGCGTCCTCGGGGGCTTCTTCTGACGCTTCTTCGGATGCTTCTTCGGATGCTTCTGATGCTTCGGGGGCTACGGATGCTGCCGCTGGCGTTGACGTGGCGCCGAGCCCGACTGGGCGGCGCAAGTCGACCAAGCCGCTGATCGAGATCGCCCGGGCTTCGACGAAGGCGGAGGCGGTGGAGGGCCTGGAACGGTGGAAGGCGCGCCATCCTGACGTCTGGCCGCTGCTTGAGGCGCGTGACGTGCTGACCGATTCGATGCGCGGCCGCAGCTCGACCTGGACCAGAATCCGGCTGAACCTGGAGCACGTCCCTTTGGACCAGCGTCCGCCGCAAGAGCCGCTCGAGGTCGACTACGACCCCTGGGCCGGCTTCCAGCCCTGAAACACGGGGTGATAATTCGTCACACGGCTGTAACGTCCGCCCTGACTCGCGGGGTTATCGTGCTGGCATGCTGATCTCCCCCCATGAGCAGGAGCGCCTGCTGATCCACGTGGCGGCGGGACTCGCCCGGGACCGCCGGGCGCGCGGGCTGCGGCTGAACTACCCCGAGGCGGTCGCGCTGATCACGTCGTTCCTGCTCGAGGGGGCTCGGGACGGGCGTCCTGTGGTCGAGCTGATGAGCGCCGGGCGGGCGGTGCTCAGCCGAGAGGACGTGATGGACGGGGTGCCCGAGATGCTGACCGAGGTCCAGGTCGAGGCGACCTTCCCCGACGGGACCAAGCTCGTCACCGTGCACGAGCCCATTCCATGATCCCGGGCGAGATCCTGTGCGGCGACGGGCCGGTCGTGTTGAATCTTGGCCGCCCGGTGGTGACGCTGGTGGTCGCGAACACCGGGGACCGGCCGGTCCAGGTCGGCTCGCACTTCCACTTCGCGCAGGCCAACGCGGCGCTGCGGTTCGACCGGGATCTTGCCTGGGGGTGTCGGCTGAACGTGCCGGCCGGCACTGCGGTCCGGTTCGAGCCGGGCGTCGAGCGCGAGGTCGCGCTGGTGCCGCTGGCCGGGCGGCGGGTGGTTCCCGGGCTGCAGATCGGCGGCCGGCGGCTTGCTGGCGCGGAGGACGAGGCTAGTGAGTGAGCTGAGCCGGGAGCGGTACGCGCTACTGTACGGGCCGACGGCGGGCGACCGGATCAGGCTGGCCGACACCTCGCTGCTCATCGAGGTCGAGCGGGACCTGTGCGCCGGCGGCGACGAGGCCGTGTTCGGCGGCGGGAAGGTCATCCGCGAGTCGATGGGTCAGGCGGTCGCCAGCCGGGCCTCGGGAACGCCCGATCTTGTCATCACCGGCGCGGTCATCCTCGACCACTGGGGAATCGTCAAGGCCGACGTCGGCGTCCGCGACGGCCGGATCACCGCGATCGGCAAGGCCGGCAACCCCGACATCATGAGCGGCGTGCACCCGGACCTGGTGATCGGCCCGTCGACCGAGGTGATGGCGGGCAACGGGCTGATCCTGACCGCTGGCGGCATCGACTGCCACGTGCACATGATCTCGCCCACGCAGTTCCCCGAGGCCATCGGCAGCGGGATCACCACGCTGATCGGCGGCGGCACGGGGCCGGCCGAGGGCACCAAGGCGACCACGGTCACCCCCGGTGCCTGGAACCTCGCGCGGATGCTCGAGGCGACCGACGCCTGGCCGGTGAACATCGTGCTCCTCGGCAAGGGCAACACGGTCTCGGAAGAGGCGCTGTGGGAGCAGCTGCGGGCCGGCGCGGCCGGGTTCAAGCTGCACGAGGACTGGGGCACGACGCCGGCCGCGATCGACGCCTGCCTTTCCGTGTCACTGGCGGCGGGGGTGATGACAGCCATTCACACCGACACGCTCAACGAGGCCGGGTTCGTCGAGGACACCCTGGCCGCGATCGCCGGCCGGCCGATCCACGCCTATCACACCGAGGGGGCGGGCGGCGGGCACGCGCCCGACATCATCACGGTCGCGTCGCAGCCGAACATCCTGCCGTCATCGACCAACCCGACCAGGCCGCACACCGTCAACACCGTCGACGAGCACCTCGACATGCTCATGGTCTGCCATCACCTGAACCCGGCCGTGGCCGAGGACCTGGCGTTCGCGGAGTCGCGGATCCGTCCTTCGACCATCGCCGCCGAGGACATCCTGCACGACATGGGGGCGATCTCCATGATCGGCTCGGACTCGCAGGCGATGGGGCGGATCGGCGAGGTGGTCATCCGAACCTGGCAGACCGCGCACGCGATGAAGGAGCGGCGGGGCGCGCTGGGCGGCTACGGCTCGGTGTCCTCGGACGTCGGCGGCGCGCGCGGCGCGGACAACGCGCGGGCGCGGCGCTACGTCGCCAAGTACACGATCTGCCCGGCGATCGCGCACGGGCTGGACGCGCACGTCGGGTCGATCGAGCCGGGCAAGCTGGCGGACCTGGTGCTGTGGCACCCCGCGTTCTTCGGCGTGCGGCCGCACGTGGTGATCAAGGGCGGGTTCGTCGCCTGGGCGGCGATGGGCGACGCCAACGCCTCGATCCCCACCCCGCAGCCGGTGCTGCCCCGGCCGATGTGGGGCGCCTACGGCGCGGTGCCCGCGCGAACGTCGCTGTCGTTCGTCTCCCCCGCCGCCCTCGAGGCCGGCCTGGCCGACCGGCTCGGCCTCGCCCGCGCCCTCGTCCCGGTCGCCGACGTGTCCGGCCGCGGCAAGGCCGACCTGGTGAACAACGACGCCAGGCCGGACATCGCGGTCGACCCAGACACCTTCACCGTTCGCATCAACGGCGAGCCGGTCGAGGCCGCCCCGGCCGCGGAGCTCCCGATGGCCCAGCGCTACTTCCTGTTCTGATGACGGCCCCGTCCTGCTGCGCACACCGCCCAGCCACCACCATCGTGTGCTGTCGGGGGCGCTATACGAACGGTTTGAGCGAGGCCCATGGCGTTTCCGGTGCCAGAGTCCCGGTAACGCCATGGACTTGTTTGATCTTGCTACGCGGCCGGCCTATGGGAGGTGCGCCCGTGGCCCATGGGGCTGCAACGTGCTGGCCGGGTGGGCCTCGGGGCCGTAAGGCGGGAACCCGATGAGCGTGTCGGCGTTGCTGCTGTCGGACTCGCGGTTTCCGGCTGGGGGGCATGCGCACTCCGGGGGCGTTGAGCCGGCGGTGACGGCGGGTACCGTCAGCGACCTGGCATCGCTTGAGACGTTCCTGCTCGGGCGGCTGCGGACTGCGGGACTGGTGGCGGCCGGGCTCGCCGCCGCCGCGTGCGCATGCGCGGGTCGCGCCGGGGGTGCGGAGCGTTCCGGGGGTGCCGGGGGTGCGGAGCTCTGGGATTTGCTTGACGCTGAGGCGGATGCGCGCACGCCGTCACCGGCTCAGCGGGCGGCGTCGCGGCGGCAGGGGCGGGCGCTGCTGAGGGCGGCCCGGGTGGCCTGGCCGGATGACGCCGGGCTGGCTGTGCTCGCTGTGTCCAGCGCGACTGCGCGGGTCAACGCGGGCGGGGGTCCCAACGCGGGCGGCCGGCGCGCGGGCGGCGGGGGCGCGGGCGGGGGCGCGGGCGGCGGGGGCGCGGGCGGGGGCGCGGGGTACCTCGGCGGGGCACATCATGCGGTGGTGCTCGGGGCGGCTGCGGCGGCGGCCGGGTGCTCCGTTCGGGACGCGGCGCGCATCGCCGCGTACCAGTCCGTGGCCGCGGCGGCCAGCGCGGCGGTCCGACTGCTGGCCCTCGACCCGATGCGGGCCACTGCGGTGCTGGCCCGGCTCACCCGCGATGTCGATCTGATCGCCGAGTGCGCCGCGGCGGCCGCGGACGGCCCGCTCGAGGAGTTGCCCTGTCCGTCCGCTCCGGCCCTTGACCTGCTGGCCGAAGCGCATATCCGAGCGGAGGTGAGACTCTTTGAGTCTTGACCACGATCACGGTTCCGGTGCGCATGAGCACGGGACGCACGAGCATCCAGTACCGCCGCGGGCTGGTAGGGCACTGCGGATCGGCATCGGCGGGCCGGTCGGCAGCGGCAAGACCGCGCTGGTGGCCGCGCTCTGCCGGGCGCTGCGGGACGAGATCAACCTCGCGGTGGTGACCAACGACATCTACACGACCGAAGACGCCGACTTCCTGCAGCGGGCGGGCGTGCTCGACGTCGACCGGATCACCCCGGTCCGCACCGGCTGCTGCCCGCACACCGCGATCCGCGACGACATCGCGGCCAACCTGGACGCGGTCGAGGATCTGGAGGCGCGCTTCGGCGGGCTCGACCTCGTACTGGTGGAGAGTGGCGGCGACAACCTCACCGCCACGTTCTCGCGAGGCCTAGCCGACCAGCAGATCTTCGTGCTCGACGTGTCCGGCGGCGACAAGGTGCCGCGCAAGGGCGGCCCCGGCGTCACCTTCTCCGACCTGCTGGTGATCAACAAGACCGACCTCGCGCCCATGGTCGGGGCGTCGCTTGAGGTCATGGCGCGGGACGCGTCGGCGGTGCGGGATGGGCGCCCGGTGCTGTTCACGTCGCTACGGGAAGATCCGCTGGCGGCGCAGGTCGCGGACTGGGTGCGGGCCGCCGTCCGGTCTCCGTCCTTCCTCTAGCCGAACGGACGCGTGGTTTCACTGGAGGTCTCAGGCCGTCCCGGCACGCTCGGGCGGAATCGGGTCAGCGCGGCGGCGGAAATCGTGGCGGTAGCCGGAGCTGGCGGGCGGACGCGGCTGCCGGTGCTGTCGTCGCAGGTGCCGCTGGTGTTGCGGCGGACGCCTGAGGCCGTTTACGTGGTCGGCGGGGCGGCCGGGCCGATTGGCGGGGACGAGCTCGAGTTGCGGATCTCGGTCGGCCCGGGGGCGTTCCTGCGGGTGCGGACGGCGGCGGCGTCGATCGCGCTGCCCGGGCCCGACGGGCTTGAGTCGGCGCTGCGGGTGACGGTCGACGTGGCGGCCGGGGCGCGGCTTGAATACCTGCCTGAGCCGGTTGTCGTGTCGGCCGGGGCGCGGCACGCGACGATCATCCGGGTGACACTGGCCGAGGGCGCGTCGCTGTTGCTCCGCGACGAGTTGCTACTCGGGCGGTACGGCGAGGCGGGCGGCGCCTGCCGGACGGAGCTGCGGGTCACCTACGCGGGGCGTCCGCTGCTGCGCCAGTCGCTGGAGGTATCGGGCACGGATGCGGCCGACCGGGGGCCGGCCGTGCTGGCCGGCCATCGCGGGGTCGGGACGCTGCTGCACGTCGAGTCGGCACTCGACACGCATCCGGCCGGCGCCAATGACACGCCGGCCGGCCAGGCCGGTCGGCAGACCGCGGCTGCCGTGAAGGTCCAGACGACTGCGGCCACCGTGGTGGGTCAGCCGACCGTGGCCGTCATGCCGTTGGCTGGGCCGGGGATCCTGGTGACGGCGCTGGCTAATGACGCGGTGACCCTCCGTCGCCGCCTGTCGGCTACGCCATCGACCTGAACCGCAACCTGTCGCCTACGCCGTTGACCGCGCCTATTGGGGTCCCTGGCGTAGGTGACAGGTGCACGATCCTGTCGGTGGCGTAGGTGACAGGGGCACGGGCTGTCGATGGCGTAGGAGACAGGGTTGGGGCGGGGCCAGGGGGTCCTGTGGGGCGAGGGTGATCGGGGCAGGGCGGGGTCTCGGTCCTGTGGGCGAGGGTGATCGGGGCCGGGCGGGGTCTCGGTCCTGTGGGCGAGGGTGATCGGGGCCGGGCGGGGTTGGGTGGCGGGGGCGGGTTAGAACTGGGACTTTAGGGCTTCGATTTCGCGGGTGTGGGCGCGGAGTTGCTCGAAGGCGGGGCGTTCGCGGATGCGGGCCAGGGCCCAGCGGACGGCGTCGGCCCGGCTGCTGGCGATGCCGACGGTGATGAGCATGTCCAGCGTGTCCAGGTCCTCCGGGCCGAGCCTGGCCATGACCGGGGTGAGGCCGGGCCCGCCGCCGCCCGGGCCGGCCGGGCCCTGGCCTAGCTGGATGACCGGCCTGGGCTTTCCTTCGCCGGGGGGCATGTCGGTCGTGAACTGGAGAGTCACCCGGGTCGGGAGCCGGTCAAGCTCGCTCCTGAGCTCGTGCAGGGCGTCGCGGTGCTCGTCGTGGAACGCGTCGAACGCCTGCCGTCGCTCCGGTTCGTCGTCCGGCGTCTCGATGATCACCCGGGCCAGCAGCTGCCCCGGCTCGATCTGCGGCTCGTCACCGTACTGGAGCACCTCGACCCGCTCGATGGGCGCGCCGGGAAAGCGCTCGTGCACCTTCTGGTCGAACTGCTCGCGGATGCGGGTGAGCTCGGCTTGTTCCATGATCGCCTCGACTCTGAGCTACGTGTGTAATCAGCGTAACTCGCGTTTCTCGGGCAATCAATGGAGTTGTTCCCGCGCGGGAGGGTCAGGCCGGGATGGCCGCCTTGGCCGTCGTCGAGGGGAGGCCGACCGGGCCCGGGCGGACGTGCAGCAGGCGGCCCGCCAGGGGCTCGGCCGCGAGCTGGTCTTCTGTGAGACCGACGCGGGCGCTGGTGATGTAGAGGTCGGCCAGGTCCGGGCCGCCGAAGGCGCAGCTGGTGGGCTGGGAGACCGGGACCGGGAGCACGGCGTCGGGCTGTCCGTCGGGGGCGAACCGGCGCAGCGCGCTGCCGCCCCACATCGCCACCCACACGCAGCCGTCCGCGTCGACCGTCAGCCCGTCGGGGACGCCTTCGGCACCGGTCAGGTCGGCGAAGGTCCGGCGGGCGAA
>Ga0208220_1000207_pt1 | contig 24149 bp, 14 predicted proteins | sample NGESurdeep092012_9_FD_184484 | JGI IMG/M metagenome (GOLD analysis project Ga0208220, IMG submission 184484) | Arctic peat soil microbial communities from Barrow, Alaska - NGEE Surface sample F53-1 deep-092012 (SPAdes) | ecosystem: Environmental > Terrestrial > Soil > Wetlands > Peat ...
GGGCCGCCTTCAGGAATTCGGCATCGGTCCCAGATCTCCGGCAATAGGTCAGCCGCGAGTCTGTGACGTGCCATTTTGTCTGGGGATCTCCTGTGCGTCATTTTTAAATGTTTGGTAGGATTGTGGCATGTCAGCGGCGGTTTCGGCCATCCTGGAGGGCATGCCAGAGCCCCGTGACCTCCGCATGCACCAGCACGATGGCCGGTGCGTGATCACGGCCGGGCCGGTGGTGCTGTTCGAGTACGCGGCCGGGGACATCGTGATGCGGAACATCGCGCTGGCGGCGCTGCGGCAGCTGGGGTTCCGCGGCCGGGTGGTCGCGGCGGTGCTCGGGCTGACGGAGAATTACGTCGCGACGCTGCACAACGCGGCGAAGCGGGACGGGTCAGCGGTGCTGATCAGGCAGGACCGGCGGGGCGGGCCCGGGAAGGTGACCGCGGCGCAGTGGGAGCAGGCCAGGGTGTGGCGGGAGCAGGGCGCCAGCGACGCGGAGATCGGCCGGCGGCTGGGCGTGGCGAATACCACGGTCGGCCGCGGCCTGGGCCCGCGCGGGCAGGCGCCGGCCCCGCCCGACCAGGCCGGGCGGCGGGCCTGGCAGCTGGCGGCCGCGGCGGCCGGCCCGGACGAGGAGATCGCCGTCGCCCTCGAAGGCGCGGCCGCGGGATTCCGCCAGCGCGGCGGCGACACCGGGGCCCTGGCCTGGTATCAGCGGGCGGCCGAGCTCAGCGCCGACCCGGTCGCCAAGGCCAGGCGGCTGACTCTCGCCGCCGAGACCGCCGCCGGATCCGGTGACCTCGACCAGGCCGCCGCCCTCGCCGCCGAGGGCCTCGTCCTGACCATGGCCGTCCCGGCGCCGGAGCGCGCCTGGACCTGGAGCGCCCGGGCGCTCCAGGTCCAGGCGACGGTGGCGTTCCTGCGTGGTGATCCGGCGGCCGCGCACCGGCGGCTGCTCGAGGCCAGCGAGCTGATCGCACCGGCCGACCAGGAGCAGGCGAATGCGCTGCTCATCGAGGCGGTGCACAGCGGCTGGTACGTCGGCCAGGACGAGCTGGCCGAGGGCGTGACCCGGCTCGAGGGACTGCGGCTGCGGCCGACGGCGCTGGAGCAGCTGCTGCTGCGCGCGGTGGCGCCGATCCTCGGCCGGCCCGTCGACGGGTCCGATCCTGACAGCGCGCTGGCCGAGGCCAGGTCGGCCGCGGCCGGGAACGCGCCCGGCCTGGTGCTGGTCTGCGGGCTGGCGCTGCTGCTCGGCCAGGACCGGGCCGCGCAGCAGATCGGCGACGAGCTGAGCCGGGAGCTGCGGGCGGCGGGGCAGATCGGCTGGCTGCCGTCAGTGCTGTTTTACGCCGGGTCCGCCCAGGCGTACGGCGGGCGCCACGAGGAGGCGGTGCGGACCGTCGCCGAGGGGCTGCGGCTGGCCCGCGACACCGGGCAGCAGCGCTGGGTGGACGCGCTGGCCGAGCCCCTCGCGCTGCTCGCGGCCGCGCGCGGCGACGAGCAGCTGTGCCGTCAGCTCGCCGACGAGGCGCTCAGCCGGACCAGCCGGCCCGCCTGGAGCGTGCCCTGGACCGCCTCCACCCTGGGCCTGCTCGACCTCGGCCTCGGGCGCGCCGAGTCGGCCCTGGCCCGGCTGGAGACGCTGGCGGAAGGGCGGCGGTTCTTCCACATCCCGGCCACCAGGTCCACCCCCGACCTGGTGGAGGCGGCGGTACGGCTGGGACGGCCCGAGGCGGCGGCCGAGCCGCTGGCGCTGTTCGAGACGTGGTCGCGCAACACCGGCCAGTCCTGGACGACGGCCCTCGTGCGGCGCTGCCGGGCCCTCCTCGACGGTGACGAAGACCTGTTCCTGGCGGCACTCGCCCTGCACGAGGGGGACAGCCGGCCGTTCGACGAGGCGCGGACCCGGCTGCTGTACGGCGAGTGGCTGCGCCGGGAGAAGCGCAAGGCCGACGCCCGTGCCCAGCTCCGCATCGCGCTCGAGACCCTCGAGCGGATCGGCGCCGCCCCGTGGGCGGAGCGCGCCAGGGCCGAGCTGACCGCGACCGGGATCACCGGCCGGGCCGACGACCACGGCCCGTCGGGCAGCCTCACCCCGCAGGAGCTGCAGATCGTCCGGCTGGCCGCGCAGGGGCTGTCTAACAAGGACATCGCCGCGCAGCTGTTCCTCAGCGCGCGAACCGTCGGGCACCACCTGTACAAGGCGTACCCGAAGCTCGGCGTGGCCTCCCGGGGCGAGCTCGCCGACCTGGTTCTCGGCTGAGGCAGCCGCCGACCCGGCCGGTTCAGCCGGGCAGTTCGCAGCGCACCGGAAAGTTGACCGAGTTGGCGATGAAGCAGAGCTGATTGGCGCGCTCGTGCAGCTCCGCGGCGCGCTCCGCGTGCTCGGGTGACGCGAACCGGACGTCCGGGCGCAGCGTGATCTGTTCGAAGTGGCCGCCGCCGTCGGGGGTTTCGACCATGGTGCCTTCGGCCTGATCGCGGTAGTCAGTCACCACCACGCCTGCGGCCGCGCAGACGTGCAGGAACGAGAGCATGTGGCACTGCGACACGGACGCGACGAGCAGCTCCTCCGGATTCCAGCGGGCCGGGTCGCCGCGGAAGGCGGGGTCGGAGCTGCCGGGGATCGTCGGCTTGCCGGACCCGCTGATCTCATGCGTCCGCTCGTAGTCGCGGTAGCCGCTGGTGCCGGAACCGGTGTTGCCGGTCCAGGTCACGGTGGTCTGATAGCGATGGCTGATGGGCATGATCACGCTTCCTTGGTGTGTGACGGATTGGCGTCTGGTGGCCTGGTGCCTGCCGGTGCCTCGCCGACCTCGTGCGCGGTGGCGCTGGCGTGGCGGCCGGCGATCTGGCAGGCCCCGGTCCGGTCGCCGCGCTTGATCGCCGCCAGCAGATCGCGGTGCTCGGCCGCGACCGCGTCCGGGCGCCCGGAGGGCGCCAGCGAGGCGCGGGTGGACACCGTGATCTGGTTCCAGAGCCGGTCGAGGATCTCCGCCGCGATGGGGTTGCCCGCCAGCTCGGCGATGCCGTGATGAAACCGCCGGTTCAGGGCGGCCGCCCGCTCGAGGTCTCCGGCCGCGGTGATCTCCTCGAGCTGCCCGGCCTGGGCCTCGAGATCCGCCAGCACGGCGGGCGCCAGCCGTCCGGCCCGCTGGCGCTCGGCCGCCAGCTCCGCCGTCAGCGCCTCCAGCGCTCCCCTGACCGCGTAGGCGTGCTGCAAGTCCGGCGTCGACAGCCCGGCCACGGTGACGCCACGGCCTGAGCCCCGAACCAGGCCGTCGCTCTCCAGCCGCCGCAGCGCCTCGCGCACCGGAGTGCGGCTCACCGCGAGGGCGGTGCTCAGCGATACCTCCGGCAGCCGGTCGCCCGCCCGGTACACGCCGGAGATGATTTGCTCGCGCAACTGGCGATACACGGTGTCCGCGTCCATTCGCATCTCTCCTGCATGCAATGTATACATTGCATGCAGGAGGGTCAAACCAGCTGGGCGCCAGCCGGGCTGACGTGGGCCTACGTAACATTCCGTTGACCTCATCTCACCCTCGGCTTATGCTCCAGGCAATCTAGGGAGAGCGAGCCCATGCCTGACTACGATCCGAGGAGCGCCACCGGGATTCCAACCGAGCCCGTCGGCTCGCTGCCCCGCCCGAGCTGGCTGCAGCAGGCGTACGCCCGCTACGACGCGGGGGAGATCACCCGTGCGGAGCTCGACGCGGAACAGGACGAGGCGGTCGCCGACTCGATCGAGCACCTGGAGGCGACCGGCGCGCCGATCATCTCCGACGGCGAGCAGCGCTGGTCGAGCTTCGCCACCTACGCGATCGCCGACACGCTGGCCGGCACCGGGCTGGCCGACCACCTGGCCGGGACCGGCGGCCAGTACTTCGCCATCTTCGCCGACGGTCACAACCGGCAGCTGCCCAGGCTTACCGGCGGCCCGTTCCGGTACAAGACCTACGCGGCCGACACGCTCGGGAAATCGATGCCGATGGCGCACACGCCGATGAAGCAGGCGGTGATCGCGCCGTCGATGCTGGCCCTGCTCTACCCGCTGGACGAGGAGATCCCCGGCTACACCCAGCAGCAGTTCGAGGCGGACCTGGTCAACGAGTGCGAGAAGGACATCAGGCAGGCGTTCGCGGCCGGGGCGGCCCGGGTGTCGGTCGACTTCACCGAGGGACGGCTGGCCACCCGCAACGACGCCCGCAACCCGTGGACCGGCCGGGGCATGCTGCCGCACTTCATCGAGCTGAACAACCGGGTGATGGACCGGTTCACGGCGCAGGAGCGGACCAGGATCGGGGTCCACACCTGCCCGGGCGGCGACCGCGACTCGGTGCACAGCGCCGACGTGCCCTACGGCGACCTGCTGCCGTCGATGTTCGGCATCAACGCCGGCTACTTCCTGATTCAGCTGGCCAGCGAGCGGGACAAGGACCCGATCTACCAGATGATCGGGGAGAGCCTGCGCGACGACGCGAACGGCGTCGCCCAGACCGCCTACGTCGGCGTCATCAACCCGCTGAACCCGCGGGTGGAGAGCGCGGAAGAGGTCCGGGACGCGCTCGTCCGGGCGGCCAACTTCATCCCCAGGGAGCAACTCGGCTCGACCGATGACTGCGGCTTCTCCCCGTTCAGCATCGACGAGAAGCCCAACCACGGGTCGCCCGACTTCGCCCGCGAGACCGCCTGGCAGAAGATCTCCAACCGGGTGACGGGCACCAGGCTAGCCGCCGAGAGGCTCGGCATCGGCTAACCGCCCTGCGGCGGCGCGGGTAACCACGATAAGTTTCTCGCGGGGGGTGACAGCCTAATGGCGCCCGAGTCGTATCAAGGCGTAGTGGCCGACGGTGCATATCACCCTCGCGTGGAGCGATCCAGAGTCGAGCTAATACGGCTGCTCGGCGAGCACAGCGCCTGGAAGGAGCGCCGCCGTCATGCGGTCGGCGCCGAACGCTACAAAACGCAGCTCAATGCCATTGACATGCTCGTCGAGGGCGGCGGGGGACAGCTCGAGCAAGCGCTGGGCTCGATGGACCTGTCGTTGTCCGAGGGAGCCATCTACGAGTCGTGCCGCACCTTCGACCTACGCGTGCTTTGGCTGCGCCGGGTATGGCAGTTCTTTCAGGAGAAATTTGACCAGCGCGACGGCGAGCTTGCCGACACGCTGAGGGCCGCAGACGAGATCGTCTGGAGCTGCTACCACCATGTACTCGCGCGTGCCAGGAAGATGGGGCTGGCGGAGAAGACCGGCGCCTCCCCGCTTCCATTTATCGAGTCACGTTATTCTCCGTCAACCTTCCCAGCCGACTTGGTGCCGGTCGGCCTGCAGAGCGAGATCGATAAGCCCTTTCTGAGAGAACACCTGAATCGCCTCCCAGTTCCCGTGGTGCGACTACAGCCCGGGTGCGTTAGCGGACCGTGGTGGCTGGTTTATGCGGCCCACGAGATCGGCCACAATGTCCAGTACGATCTGCTTGAGGGGCAGGCGCTGGTCAACGGCTACCGCGAATTGGTGACGGCGACCGTCCGCGGTTCCGGCGGAGGCCCGGCCGATGTGACGCGCTGGGGTGATTGGTCTCGGGAGATATTCGCGGACATCTTCTCCGTGCTCATGATGGGTCCGTGGGCCATCTGGGCCATGGTGGAACTGGAGCTCCAGGGCAACGTCGCGATGACGGAACGACGCGAGCAGTACCCCTCCGGCGCGGTGCGCCTGGCGCTGCTCGCCGCCACTGCCAGAGCCCTCCACCTGGACGTCCGGACCTCGTTGCGCGGGGTTGACCCGGTGGGGATCGCTGACAGTTCAGAAGCAGGCCGTCATGACATGACGTTCATGGAGCCCGTGGTGGCGGCGACCCTGGAGCCAATCTCGTTGATAGGCACCACGCTGGCTAAGCTGTGCAACTTCAATGTGAATGAATTCCAGGGGGGCTCCCAGATGAGACCTCCGCGGGTCGAGGCGCTGCGCAGAACGCTTGCGGCAGACCGGGACCCACTAGCATCAGCCACCCATGAGGGCCCGCGTATCGGTGCCGCCGCCTCGCTCGCCGCGTGGTCCGATGTGATGGAGACTGATGATGAGCTGCGCCATAACCGACTGCGCGAGCGTTCGCTGAAGCTCGTCACAGCCAGTGGGCCGCCCGGCACCAGAGCCGCGGAGAACATGTCCGAAGCGGCCGATGCGGCCGATGCGGTGGCGGGTTTTATGCGCTCGCTGCTTGCCGCCGACGGCCATGACCTGGAGACGTGACCGATTTCCTGAGAGCATGTGCCAATCCATGAAGAGGAGCGCGCCATGACCCTGCGTGAGACGCTGACGAGAATGTTCCGCCGCAATGCGAGCCAGTATTTGTACGTTGCGATCGCCGCCGATCACGTGCGCGGCGGTCAGCAGGATCAAGACGCTCTTGTCGAGGGCAGGGACTACTTCCGGCTCTGGCTGACAGAGATGTCGCTCAAGCACGATCGCGACTGGTTCAGAACGTGGCATCCCGCCGTGCATTCGCTGGTGCACTTCCAGTTCGGAGACGAACTAGTAGACGTGCCGAACATAGTGGGCGAGGGCGGACTGAAGAACATCGACAGCGCCCACTTGGAACGGAACATCTCGCTGAACCATCCTCTGACTACCCTTATGCCATTTAGCGGCGGCGTGATAGAGGTGACGGTAGCGCTGATTGCGCTGCAGGGGCAGGACTACCTCAAGCGATTCATCAAGGTACTGAGCGACTTCGCCGGACTAGTCGCCGTGCCTCAGCTGTCGACCGCGCTCACGGTGGCGGGGCCCCTCGCGACCGGCATCGAGGAATTGCTCGGGGGCGGCGACGGTGAAATGCACCTTGGCCTGCACCAGGCGTACGTGCACAAGGGAGGCGGAGACAACGAGCTGAGGCCGACTTACTATGCGGCGATACGGGCGACCGAGGCTCAGATCGCTCCCGCTACCCTCTGGGTCGTCGATGGCCGCCTGCGCCGAGGCGACTCAGCAGAGCAAAGCGTGCCATTCGGCGGGTACGCGTATATGCTTCTGCGTGCGCAGAAAGAGACCGTCCGTGACGACTGGGAAGGCCTGGCGTCGTTCACGTGGCCATTCGAGGCGGCCATCAAGGAGATCAGCCTGGGTCATCAGGACTCGGCCGATTTCCACTACCGGGCGGCGATGGCAGCTGTGCTGTCTTCGGCCGACCTGACCCAGGCCGATCGGAGACGGTTTGCCGAGGTCCTGCGCGATCGGTTCAGTCAGGCCAGGGACCTGGGCCTGGGCGCGGCCCCGGTCTGGGGGCCGCTCGCAGCCGATGTCGCCGCCATCCCGGTCGAAGAGGCTCTTGGTCAGGGAGAGCCCGAGATTACGGAATTCCTACCGGAAGCAAGGACGGGATGGTCTCCCTCAGGCTTGGGTGACTAGACAACAAGCTGAGGAGAACGCGCGGACCGCAGTGGAAGTTCGTGCGGATCTGCGCGATTCTGTCATCAATGAACGATTGATGACAGGAGCTTCCGTTGTCGTGTCTCGTTACTGCAGCAGGTTTATGATTGCCCAGAGTCCGCATACCGGACATCGATCACTAGATTTCGGCAGATCTTCCGTTATGAAAAGGTCGGTCTGGGTATGAGTCGGGCACCTAGCTCTTGTAGTCGCGAGGTACCAAGGGGATACTCAAGCTGGGCAGAGCGGCCTTAGGTCCGAGCTCGTGGGGGACTGGCATGAATCGTGAATCGGCCTCGGAGCCACTGCACCGACGGTTTGCATTCATTTCTTTTTTCGGTGCCGCAGCAGCCCTAGCCGTGCTGGTCGTCGCCCTGGTCATTACTCATGCGCCGTTTTGGTCGGTTTTGATCGTCGCGGCCGGTTGCGCCGCCGGAGTACTGCCCACGCTCGTCTGGCGCCGTACGATGCCTTGGCCTAGACGCCGACGTGGAGGCGAGGCCGGCGGTGGCGGATCGTCACGCGAAGACTTCATCGTTCCTGTAGAACCACCGGCGCCGCGCCTCAAATTTGAGGGGCGCGTTGGCGAATTGAAAGCAATTCACGATCGTTTGAAATCTGCAGGCAAAGACAGGTCGGCGATCGTCTGCATCACCGGGGCGCCGGGGATAGGAAAGACGGCACTGGCCGTCCAGTACGCGAGCAGCTATCGTAACTCGTTTCCCGATGGCCAGATATACACAAGTTTCGAGCATGCGCCCGATAGCGACTCGGCGGTATACGAGGTGCTCGGTCAATTCCTAGTCGCGCTGCAGAGGCCCAATGAATCAGTTCCATCGAGCCTTGAGAGCAGGAGATCGCGATATCTCGAGCTAACGGCAGGCCGACGTCTGCTCGTTATCCTGGACAACGCCTGCCATCCCCATTGCGTGCGGGGACTCATGCCGGGCGGCCAGAGTAGCGCGACAATAATCACGGCCCGGAATATCGACCAGGTTCTCGTGACCGATGTCCTGTCCCGGGCGCTCTCGATCGAGCTTGAGCCGCTGTCCAGGGATGCGGGAATTCGGTTGCTTGCGTCGGAAATCGGTGCGAGCGAGGTCGAGTCGAGCAACGGTGCAAGCGTGAAGATGGCGGGCAGTGGGCATCCACTGGCCATCCGTCTTGCTGCCATCGCGTTGACCCGTCGTCCGTACTGGTCCATCGACGACGGGTCGGCGGCTGAGGCAGACATTGACGATGAAACGGCCGTCAATGCAAACCTCGAGCTGATCTATCCGCTCCTTACAGCAGAAGAGCGCAAGGCGTTGCGGTGCATGGCCCTGCTCGATAAGCCATCTTTCGCCGCCTGGGAAATAGCCGCGCTGGCAAAGATGGAAGAGCCTGACGCCGTTAAAGTAGCCGACAACCTGGCCCGTGTCGACCTTGTCCGGCGCACAAGCGGTGGCCCGGTCGGTATCGTCAGGTTCAAGGTAAATGATCACATCCTGCCCTACCTGCGAGACAAGGTATCGGCCGATACCTTGGCCCAGAAACGAGCCGATGGGCGAGAAGTGCTGGAGCGGGCCGCCGCTGATCGCAGACGCGATGGCAGTGAAATACTTTTTGATTTGAACTCGACCGCATGGGCGCTGAAGGAATCCGGAAAAATTCCCGCTGCCTTCGACCTCTTGCGCAGCGCAGTTGCCAGCGCTCAAGAGAACAGGCAACCTCAGGTTGAGGCGCTCGCACTCGCGACAATTTCCGACCTGCGCCTTGAAATAGGGAACATGTCGGGGGCGCGCGAACTGGCGGAAGCCGCACTCAGGGCAGATCAAGGTACCGGGCCGGCTCGTGCACTGCGGTGCCTGGGAGTCATCAGATGGCGGCAGGGGGAACTCGGCGCCGCCCGGGATCTCCTCGACGGGGCGCTTGGCGAGGCCCGCCGGATCCGGGATGTGACCGAGGAAATCAAGATCCTCATCGAGCAAGCCGGCATGTTCGCGCTCGCTGCCGATAAAAGCGACAGCCTGCTGGCGGCTGACCGAGCGGTTGAGCTATGCGCCGTGCACGACGACTATGCAGGCTTGCTGCCGCTCGCGCTTTACGGAAAGAGCAGAGCCCTCCTGGGATGCCGAAGGCCGGATAGCGCAAAGGTGCAGCTAGATAGGGCCGTCGCAATCGTTTCCGTTGACCAGCCGCTCGCGCGAGCGTGGATGGATCTGCTCTACAGCGAGGTAGCGCTTAAGCTCGATCGGCGCGAGCTCGCGATTGCCTCGAGTTCCAGAGCTATTGATGGCTTCGGCCTTATGTCGCACCGTTACGGGGTGGCGTGCTCTCGTCTCGGGCTGGCAAAGGCTTATGCGGCCGGCGGCGATGACCATCTTGCCGAGGCTCTGGCGGCGGTCAGGGATGCTCTGGAAACCTTGCAGAATTGCGAAGACCCGGTGACCGAGCGCAGCGCCGAGCGACTGCTTGCGGAGCTTCTCGGCCGCGGCGGGCAAGCCGACGATGACCTCACCCGTATTCAGGCGATCGCCGCTCCATTCAGGAAGCTAGGCGATGGCACTCGAACTCGAGCACGCGGCGACGAACTGGCCTCTAATTACCTAGCGTCCGCGTTGCGGCACCTTCGCTTCGACAAGCCGCGACAGTCCGCCCACTGGCAGCGCAGCGCCGGTTGACCATGCCGCGCCGTCCGACTCGGGCCATCTGGCTCATCTCCCTCTTGATGGTTGCGTTCGCCGGGTCAGCGACGGCGCTTGGCCTGGCCGCCTACCGTCCTGCGCATTCAGATGTCTGGCTGGCCGTGCTGAGCTTCTTCACTTCGGCGTTGGCGGTGGCGATCTCGCTGACCGCGCGGGCCCCGGTGACAGGTCGGGCGCTCGTCGCGATACCAGCGCAACTACCAGTGCGGCTAGAGGAATTCAGGGGCAGGGAATTCGAGCTGGAAGAGCTGACGCGGGGTTACCATCGTCGGCGCCGCGAACTTCGACGATCCTGGCGGCGGCCTCAGCCGCGGACCGGTCCTACGATTCTTTACGTCGAGGGTATGCCCGGGGTCGGCAAGACCGCGTTGGCGCAGGTACTGGCGCATAGGATCGTGGACACGGGTGATGTTGCCGACGGTCAGCTGTATGCCAATCTCGGCTTTGCGGGCGGTCGCCGACCGCCTGCTGATGTGCTGCACGACTTCCTGAGTGCACTTGGCATTCCCGATGATGATATTCCGCCCGATACAGTCGAGCGGGCAAAGCTGTTTCGGTCGCTGACGGTTAATCGCCGTCTCCTCGTGCTGCTCGATGCCGCCAGGGGAAACGATCAGATTCGGGACCTGTTGCCGGCCGGAGACCGGTGCGTGGTCATCATCACGCGAAGATCGAGCATCGGGCCCGTGCACACCGCCGCTGTCTACCGACTCAAGCCGCTGGACACGGGCACCTCGCTGGAGATCCTGGGCGCCTTCTCGCGCAGTAATGCCATCGAGGCGGCTGCGGACGCCGCTCAGATCGTCGATTATGCCGGAGGCCTGCCACTTGCCCTGCGCAGCGCCGGCGAGCAGGTGGCGGGCGGGCATTTCACCATGCGCACGCTCGCCGACGAGCTCGCGAAGCCCGCCAATCGGCTCGAGAGATTTCGGTATCGTGCCCGCGATATTGGTGCGCGCATCGAATCGGAATATGACAAATTGATGCCAGATGAGCGGCGCGCACTCCAGCTACTTTCCATCATTGAGTCGCCAACCTTTGGTCCTTGGGCGCTGGCGCCGCTGATGGACGTCGGTGAAATCGAAGCCGAAAAGCTGGTCGCCAGACTCGCTACCTATAATCTGGTTGAAGAGAGAAGCGGACGGCAAAATACCGGACTAACGCGATATCGTCTGCATCCCTTGGTGTGGCTGGTGGCGAGGAACGCACTTGCGGCCGCACTCCCCTTGGAAGAGCAGCTGGAGGCGAGACAGCGGCTGAATCGGGCCTACCTGGGGGCTGCCAGCCGGGTCCTCGACTTGCCGACGCCGGACGAGAGCGTCGAGCTGTGGGCTCGCCTCGAACCGAGATGGCTTCCGCAGGTGCGCGACAAGCTGGATCACTGGGTGCGGGCTGAGTACTGCGCGCTACTGGGCGTGATCCGGTTCGCCTACCGTATCGAAGCCTGGGACCTGAGCTGGAACATCGCTGCTCGCCTAGGGGCATGCGTAACCACCGAACTGCCGCCGGATCGAAGCATTGAGGCATTCGACGACGCTCTACTTGCGGCCGATAGGGCGCGAAGTCAGCTTGGCCGGATCGAGGTGCTGCTGGCGCGCGGCTCTTTCCTGATTGCGGTCGAGCGTTTCGGCGAGGCGTTCGCCGATCTTCGTGAGGCGCTGGAGGCAACCGACGCCGCGCTGGGGGACCTGGGACCGCTTGAGAGCCGCCGACTGTGGGCATCGGCACACCGGCGTAAGGCCGAGGGCTGGCTGCAGTTGGGTGCTTACGCCAGCGCCAACAGGGAGCTCGAAGTCGCACGGGCCGCGGTCAAGGGGCTGGACAACACCGGTGCGACGGGCGCCGAGGTGCTCCGCATCAACCTGCTCGTCAGCGCGAATGACACCTGGCGGGTGCCTGCTAAGTGGCTGGACCAGAAGGCTCAGGTTCAGGCCGAGGCGGTGCACGGAAGCTCACCCGACGACGGGATCAAATTTCGGTCCGGCCTCGACCTCGCCGATCAGGCGCAGCGTATGCGCAACTGGGCGCGGGCAGTCGATTTCCTCCGTCAGGCGTATTTTGAGAACTACGGTGACGACCGGCGCATCGCCAACGTTCAGTACCGGACCGCACGATTGCTGCTGAATCAGAGCGGGGACCGCACGCACGATGACCGTGCAGGCCTTGGGCGCAAGGCGGTGGGCTACGCCAGCGACGCGGTTCGCATTCATCGGAAGATGGGGAATCGGGTCGGTCTCATTCGGGCGGAGACCCTGCTCGCGAGCGCGTTGCGGGTCGCCGGGTACAACGCTGCCGCAGCGGAGCTGTCCGGCCGTCTCAAGAGCGAATTGGAGGGGTTCGACCGGTCGGATCCCGCTCGGCGGGCGCTGCAAGCACGCTCGCAGCGTCTCGAGGGAGAAATTCTCACCGACCAGGGCGACCATGACCGGGCAGGCGCGATCCTTTTCGCCGCCGCGTCGCTCTTCTTCGACGAGGGCGACTGGCGCAGCGCGGCCAAGGCATGGCTGAAGGCGGCCGCGGCCAGGAGAGCCGCAGAGCAGTGGGACCTGGCCCAGCAGGCTCTCGACCTCGCCTTGGGCGCCTGCACAGAACAGTGCCAGGATGAAGCGCTAAAGCAAGAGGTGGAGCGCGAGAGGCGCACTACGAGGCTGATGTACTTTCCCGTCCAGCCGGGATTTCCCGGCTAGGAAAGCGTCCGGCTCATCACCGTCAGCTCATAGCCGAGTTCCCTGTCCGCCTCGGTCGTGAGCAGGTCTCGTGCCTCGGCCACCGCATCGCTCAGGTCCCTGGCCGACGGGTAGTCGCCGGGCCACAGGGACTCGGTGAGATTGCCAAGCACGTGCGCGGTCACCACACTCGGCGCGTTGGGCACGACGATGACGGTCCGTGCGCCGGCCTCGATCAGGTCGGCCGCGCAGGTTCGGAGCGCTGCGACCGACTGCGGGGTGGAGGCCCGGCCGCGTCCGCTGCGGGGCTCGCCCGCCACCACGATCGTCAGATCGGTCAGGACTGCCTCGTCCGGGTCAATGATGAGGTCATTGTGCCGGGACTCCCCGTTGTGGACCACCAGCCGCCGTCCGGCCGAGGTGCTGATCGCGACCGCGACGATCACGAGGACATCGCCTGGGGAGGCATCGGGGAACTGCGAAGGGAAGTTCACTAGCGCGGCCGGCAGAGCCTTACTGATCAGGCTGCCCCAGCGAGGGGGGGACATGACCCAGTAGGAGGAGTCGCGCCGCCGGGTCGTGGTCTCGGGCTCGTTGAAAAGCTGGAGGTAGGGCCGCTGCAGGCGCAGGTCGATGTCCGTGAGCTCAGCGCCTAGCCACGATTCCCAGGAAACCCCGACTAGAGTCCGTGCCGCCAGCAGCGAGACCGGCAGCGGATGACCCGGGCTGGCGGTTTCGCGCAGCAGTTCGTGGATCTGGGTCTGTCCCTGAGCCGGGATCGAGGGCCGTACCATCTGCAGCCGGATTTCTGTTTTCTGCACCTTGGATCTGACATGCCATCGCCTGGACGCGAGCACCCTCATCACAACGGAAACGGAGGCCGCAGAGGGCCCGGGGTTGATCTCGACCTTCGCCCAGCTCTTGTGCGGGCCGGTCGTCATGACGTGCAAGCCGACCGCGGCAGCGATGACGGTTAGCCCGGCGACCAGCATCCATGTGATCGGCAGGCCGCGCGCAGCGGTGGTCAGGTTGTAAACGGACCATCCGAGCAGGGCCAGGTCGAGCACGGCCGAGCCGACGACAATCGTCCGGTGTCCGGCCCCGGTGCGCTGGCGCGATCCTTGGCGGGCGACGGCGAGCTTGGCCCGCACCGTCCCCGGCCGGTTCTGCCTGACGAGGCTCTTCTGCTCTCGGATGCGGATCTCAGGGGGAATCGCCGTCGTCCTCGGATCAAGTCCCAGCCAATTCTCCGGGGCCCCGTCGAGTAGCCAGCGCAACCGCAGCAGCCAGCCCTCCCAGGCGGCGAGGTTCGGCTTCGGCATGTCAGAGACGGCTTCCGCGTAGTGCGTCTCCAGCCTGGCCCAGCTGGGCAGGGCGGGAATCTCCCTGCGCGCCCGTTCATACGTGTCCCCAAGCCCCGCGAGCGCGCCAGCCTCTGGGCCTCTCTTCGTTGATCTGGCGCTGGCCAGCAGCTCGACGGTGTGCGCGATAAGGGCGCCGAGGTGGTCATCGGCTTTTATGAACCATTCACGCGCCAGTTGCAGCAGTCGGATTCCCGCTTCTGGCACACGCAAGGCCAGCAGTTCGCCCTCGTCCAGTGCCAGCTCGGCCAGTCGGCGAGGAGCTGCAAGCGGCAGCACCGAGACGATCATCCCAAGGCGCTCACTCGGTGGCAGACTGCCGTGGCTGGCATTTATCGCGCCCCAGGCAAGGGCGGACTTGCGAAGGCCGAGCCGCAACAGTTCTTCGTCGCTCTGCGGCGGCCAGCGGCGGGGGGCCCCCTTCTCCGGCAGGGGCACAGTCGGGTGCCAGCCAGGAAGGCTCTGCCCTTCTCGCTGGGCGTTTTCGACGTGGTCGAGGCGAATTGCCTCTGCCAGATACGGCCGATCGGGCGAGCACCATTGGAGCGCGACGCTGAACGCGTTGTCCCGCTCTTCGTACGGGACTCGGCCTGGGGCCGCTTGCGCGCGCCACCAGGCATGGAGGTGTTCGGGCGGCCGGAAGGTCTCGGGTTCTGACGACTCTCCCTCGCCGAGGAGCGACATCGCCTCATACAGCCGGGGCGCCTCGATCGGGGACAACGCCTCGCTGAGCTTGCGCCGCGTTCCCGGGTCGCTCTTCGGCAGTCGCATGCGCCGCGCGATCTCCACCCGCGCCAAGTCAAGCAGTCGGTGCTCGGCTGCGGCTTCGGCGAAGTCGCGCCGACCGAGCACGCTCTGCGCCTGGGTGACGTCGCCGAGGGCCAGCCAGGCGCTGGACAACACCACGCGCAGCGGAGGTACTGCGGCCTGGGCCGATGTCCTCGCGGCGGGCAGCGGCAAGGTCCCGATTGCGGCCTCGATGAGCGCGAGGCGGGCACGCGACACGGGTGCCTCATCCAGGAGACGGCCGAGCAACAGGGCCGCGAGCCGGTCGCTGTCGGGGTCGGCCTCCCGGAGATCGCCGGTACCGGCGCTGCCCTGCGGGTTGGCATCAAGGCGGGCGCGGGTAGCGGCCCCGATCGCAGCCACGGCCTCATTAAGCCAATCCTCGCGGACGTCCCCGGCCGGTCCAGTCTCAGGCCGGCTCACCAGCGCGGCTTCAAACCGGACCCAGTCGCGGACGTTGTCAGGGATCGCCCCGTCCGCGGCCGCCTCGGCGGCCGGCGTTGGATCGCGGGTGAGGTCGATGGCGATGCGGAATTGCTCGGCCGCGTCGCCCGGGCTCCCGGTCATCAGCAACAGGCGGGCAAGGAGGACCCTGGCCGCCGCCAACACGGGCGATGCGAACCCATAGCCGATCAGCTCGCGGAGCGCATCCTGCCAGTCAGCGATGGCATCCAGGTCGCGTTCGGTCCCGGCGTCCTCGGTCGCCTTGCCCACCGCAGCGAGAATGGCCCCGGCGAGCCATGCGGCGTAGGGAGCATGGCCGTTGGCGCGCTGCTCCCGAACCACGCGCATGGCGTCCGCCAGGCGGCCGACGTCGAGCGGGTCGGCCAGGATGGCCGCCCGGCTGGCGAGCCACCGGGCGATGGCCGGTCGCGGATGGTTCGTGGCGGCGGCGGCGACCAGCTCCCACTGAGATTTCAGATCCTCGCTCGGCTTGACCTGTGACAGAGCGGTCACGTGCAGGGCAATCGCCGATGCGGCGGCCGGATGCTCAGCCGCGGCGAGCGCGCCGTCGGTCCCGAGCACCCGGCTGAAGACGTAGTACGCCCACATCCAGTGTCGAGTGTCAGCGGCCACGCGAAGGCTCAGCCCGTCGCATAGATCGGCGGCGTCAACGGGCTCCAGGCAACGTAGGGCGGCATCCACGTGATCGACGGTCAGTTCTGGCAGCGCCCGACTTCGGACGATGCCCGCCAGCCCGTTGGCGAGGAGCCGCCGTGCCTGCTCGTACTCGGCGGGCTGATCGACGGCGAAAAAGGCCTGGAGTCGCTCAAGCATCGTCCGATCGACTTCCATGAACGCGGCCCGTCGCACCGACTCGTAGTCGTAGTGCGTGCTGATCCACTCGATCGCGCCGAGCTCTTGCCACGCCTCGGTCGAGGTGATCATCAAGCCCATGCCGGTGATGGCCTCCCCCAGCATGTCTTGATCGAAGTGGCGCATGATGACCACGGCGGGCAGCAAGCGGGCGGCATTCGTGGTCAGCCGATCGGCGATGCGGTCCCGCACGTACGTCGCGTAGGCGAGGTCCCGCGACGCGTAACTCAGGTAATTCGGGTCCTCTCGCAGCGCAGCCGCGTATTGCGCCAAGTCGAAGGGGATATAGCTGACGCTGCCGGCCGGGTTCGGGCCGCCATCGTAGTCGGGCTCATTCGGGCCGCTACGGCTGCGCTTGAGCAAATCCTTGACTTCATCGCCGCTTAGCGTGAGCCCTTCCATGTCCCTCAGGTACTCCGTGGCCTCGGGTTCGGTAAAGCCGGTGACCTGCTGCACCATCAGGTAAGGCTTCTCGTCGGGTATGCCGCTGTGCGGTCTGCGCGTTTCCCGAAGCCGCCCGTTGTGGACTTCGTACGCTAGCGGCCGCCGCCCGGCGAAAATGACGAGAACAGACGGCAGCTCCTCGTGAATCCGCTCAAGCAGCCGGAAGGCCGCATCTACCTGCGGAAGGACGGCGCCGGCGGATTCGAACCTAGCCAGTTCCTCGCAGGTGTCGAGGATCAGGACGATGCGGCGGTCGAGAGCCTGCAGATAGGCGCAGAAACGCTGGATGGCGTCGTCCATCGCCTCGGACGTCGGGGCCGCGCTCGAACTGCCCGGCAACTGATCCTGGTATGTGAGGACCTTGCTGGCTTCCTCGTACAGTTCCCGGGTTTCCGGGCTGGCATACACCTCGAGCTGCTCCAGCATCGTGAGGAGAAGCAATCCGGGTCTGCGTCGGGGGAAATCCGGGTTGAGATGGTCAAAATCGACTCGCGCCACAATCAGCCGCTGTTGCGGGGCCAGCTCAGCGCTGATGTGTCGCAGCAGTATCGTTTTTCCGACTCCCCCGCCGCCCAGGTAATGCAACGCCCATGGTGACTCACCCGGCGGGGTCGCCAGCAGCCGTCTGAATGCGTCGAGCGGTTCCCTCCTTGGCAGGAAGCGCTGCAGCAGCCGCCGGTCATCCGCCGTCCGGTGGCTGAGTTCGACCCTCCGGGCGGCGATGAGCAGGCTGGTATCGAATTCCCCCTTGATCACCGTGAGCAAACTGCGACCAGTCTCGATCCAGCCCAGCGCCTCCGTCGTGAGGCCCGACTGGAGCAGGCCGGTCGTCTCGGTGAGGATGGCCTGGCCGGTCTTGACGCCGACCTCGTCAGTCCCGTCGCCGAGGGTCGCGGCTAGCTCCGCCCACTGCCGCATGGCGGGCGGCACCAGGATGTCCCTGCTGAGCTTCTGCACTGACCGGCCAATCGCGGCCGCTTGCGCGCGGAGCCATGGCAGTTGCTGCAGGCGTTCGAGTTCGGCCAGGATGTTGGCCCGCGCACCGTCAGGCACCCAGAACGCGGCCCCGGGTTCGGCGGGCTGCAGCGCCTCGATGATCTCATTGACCACGCGACCCAGTTGATCGGCCGGGAGGTACGTCGCGAGTCGGGAAAGCGCGCGGGCCCGCTCGGTTGCGTCCGCTATCTTCCTGGCGGCCGATAGCGCCTGGGCTACGCGCCTGGCCCGGTCGGCTTCCGCGAGCACGGGAAGAACGCGGGTCAAGCCAGCCGCCCTGGCGGTCGGCTCCGTGAGCCTCTTGTCGGCGGCGTCGACCGCCGCCTCGACGAGAGCATTCGCGTGGCGCGAGATGGCGTGACCCCCCAACCGGATGGAGGCCGCAAGCTTGACCAGCGATTCGATATCGGGCGCGGTCAGGCGATCGGGGTGGAGTCGTTTCATGATGACGACGATGATGGGCGTCGCGAGATCGACGGCATTAGCCTCGGCCAACTGGGCCACGGCGTCGGCCCCGCCCGTGAGGTCCACACCCTGGCCGTCGACGATGGTCCTGGCGATCCGATTGACGATATCGGGAATCAGCCGACTCTTCGGATCGCGCGCCACGACCCCGGCCAGCATGCCGAGGGCCTGCGCCCGGAGTCTGTCATCGAGAAGCCGGTCGCAGAGGTCGAGAGCCATTACGCCGTCGTCTGCGTAGCCGGCGGCGACTGCCAGATTCGCGAACGACGCCTCGGGACCTCGCCGGTCGCGGTCGACAAAACGGCGGATGTAGAGCACGAGGGAACGGGCGGATTCGCGTGACAGGCGCGTGAGGATATCGCGGAGGATGCCGGATGCCACGCGTGGCGCTCCGTGAGAGGCGATCAGCCGGATAGAGGATTCCAACACCGTGTCAGGCAACTCGTCGAGGTGCCGCAGCACTATCCGTTGCAACTGCGCCGGCCTTGCCGCCGCGAGGAATTCCTGCAGCTCGGCCCAGGCATGCCGGCTGATCAGCTGCTCGGACGGGTCGACCGGCTTCAGCGAAGGCGATCCGGATTCGGCGCCGGGCACGTACGCGCGTACCGTGTCGGCGCCGGCCAGTTCGATGAGTCGGTTCAGCAGCGAACGTCGCAGCGCGGATGCGTCGACCTGGCTGATGGCTTCAGCCGCCGCCTTAATTACGTTCTCCCAGGCACGGGTGTCCGTGGCGGCCGCAGAAAGCATCCCAACAAGGCTCGTCAGTATTTCGGCCGCGTCTTCCCGTCGGCTTGCCATGGGAACAGGCCTGCGAACACACCAGCCAAGTTGCTCGCATCTCGCGAGAAAGGCCTGTCGATCAAGGCGATCGTCCGGAAACCCGGCCCGATTCGCCAGCTCATCGGTCCAGATCGGCGGCAGCGCGAGCCAGGCTAGCGCACTGAGGCCGAGTTCCTGGACAGTCGCCTGTCGCCTTGCCGAAATTGCATCCTCGAAATATCGTACGAGGGCCGCCTCGTTGCCAAGTTCTGCTTCCTGAAGGGTCACTGCACCAACTCCGACCGAATGTCTTCGTCGGCGCGCTTCAGCATCTCAAAACGCACGGCAGCCTGCAGATACGTATCGAATACGTCTGCATTGGTAAGGGACGTTGGCAGTCCTTTGAGTATCGTCCTGGTAAGATTTACATTTCTCAACCATTCGTCGGGCTGCAGATCGCGGTTGAATACCCATGGTGTTTGCATGATTCCGCTACCGCTCTTAAATGGATTCAGCAGGACACGTTCGTATGCGAGCATGTCCTCGCCGCGTTCATCAAAGGGCAGGAGCTTCTTCGTGACCAACCAATCACGCTTTATGTCGCCTCCGTCAAGCTGTTTGCGAATTCCTTTCCTTCCATCGGTCAGGACGACAAGCGCTACGGGAACTGGATTTTCCTTCGAGACCCCGAATCCATAATCAATGAGCCCTCTCCCGACTCCTCGAAATTCAGCGAAGAGCGCTTCGAGTAGCGGCTCGCTCTCGAGATCGAGGTTATCGATCAAGACCACGACCCGGCTTGCTTCTGAGAAAAGCGAACCATACTCCCGGATGGCCTCGGCGCGAAGTTCATCCGAGTCGCGCGCTAGCGCATCGGCTAGATAAGCCACTGCTTGGCTGGACGGCGGGGGATCATTGCTAAATAGTGCTCTCAGGCCGCTGCCAAAATCCTCACCTACGCCGAGCACGGTAAAGGCGAGAGATTCCATGGCCTCGCCCATCGCTTTGGCGAGTTCTCCCACATTGCACGGTCCTTTGTCCATGCCGATCATGAGCGGCAGGTGGCCGTTCTGCAGGGCCTCCTTGGCCATCTGTTGAAGCAGTCTCGTTTTACCCACCCCGGCCTGACCGGAGTCTGCTAGCGCGACGAGGACTGATGGATGGTTTCCCCGTTGTGGCTCCCAGCCAGTCCGGCCCGATTCGCCTGCCCGGTCGCCGAGCATGGCCCAGAATGCCTGCAAGAAGTGTTCCCTCGCGCAGAACACCGGGCCGATGTCCAATGTCGCCGTAGCCATCAGGTGATTGATAGCCTCTGCGGCCGGATCAGAATCGCGCGTTACCTGCTGAGGTTCTACTGCGGCTGAAAAAAAGATGGCGGGCAGCGCCCAGTCGGAGTCGTCAGGCTCGCCTTCCGTGAACGCGAACCTGCGTGCCTGCGCGGTGGCGGTGACAAGCGACTCGCCCGCCGCGAGCTCGCGGGCGAAGTAGCGACTGAATATGCGGGCGGCCCGGTCCGAGATCTTTCCTGCCATGGCGACGACGACCGGGATCCCGCCGTGAACGAGCTCGGCTGCTAGGGGAGCCGTTCGGGCCGGCCCGAGAAGCACCTCACCCGCAGTGTCGCACGCGCTCAGGACGACCACTGACGGCAGCGAATGATCTGCCCCGAGAGCCTCAAGCAGCTGACCAGCGTCCATCCATGTATCGCGTTTGCCCTCGTCCGCCTTCAGCTTGATGCGTCCCCGTCCGTACTGGTCGAGGTCGCCGTGGCCGATGAAGTGCACTATTTCCGGCTTGAACGTCCGCATCGCCTCGCTCAGCATCCACGGTTCGGCGTTCTGCAGAATGCGATGCTGGATTCGGCAGCCCGCCCTCCGGAACTCACGCACCAGGGCAAGCATCTCGGCGCCGGCTCGTACCGCCGGATCGGCTACGTGAGCGCCCACAACAAACAGCACGCGGGGCGGAACGGGCAGCCTCCGCATCTCGGCCGTCGTGCCTGCGACGACCCGGGTGACCGCCACGCTCAGTCCATGCTCGCTTGGGCACAGGCAGCGGTTGCTGCCGTTTCGCATCAGCTCCCAGGGGAGCTGTGACAGCGGCCATCCAGTCGATGGGTCCGGCTCGCCCGACGCATCGTAATAAGGCCACGTCAACGCCACTTCGATAACCTCGCGTTGGAGGCGTACGCTCATTTCTACGATGGCAGTCCAGTCGGCGCTTAGCAAGATGTCGAACAGATACCTCCCAATGGCATCGCCGGCCACCCCACCGCCGTCGGCCCGGGAGTCGAGCAGGTCGAGCAGGTCGACGACGGCGTTTGGCGGGGACTGCGCGCATAGCCGATGCTCGCATCCCGGTCCACAGGCCCTGCGCGGTATGGGATAGCGCGCCCATCCGGGCTCTGAGAATGCCCGAACTTCACGCACGCTGCGCAAGCGCCCTTCCGGGCAATCCAAGGTGAAGAGCCAACCGGTCTCGGTGGCCGCCGGGGTGACCTGGACTCGGATTGAGTCTGTCATCCGGTGTGACCTCGTGGGACGAGCGCCGTCTCGGGCCTTGGTGGTTCCGCAGAGCGCCGCCAGCTCGAATAAGGCCGGAACCTGGGTTTCAGCGATTTAAAAGTTTCGCCGAGAAGGTTTTCGATTCCGTCCCGCGACCTCTTTGCACGCAGAATAGACACAACCATTGGCTCCCCCCAACTTCCCCCCATTATGGCATGAAAAGACGTCAGGTACAGCCTCTGGCAAACAACATCATAACGGTCTGATAGCCGACCCGCAGATCATGCGCTCGCTATATACTCGTACGCTGATGTAGCTTCAGCGAGCGTTACGGTCCGTAGGTAAGAGGCCGCGCGGATGTTCTCCGATGCAATTGCGGCGGCCGAAGGGCAATCAACTCCTTAATACGCTGGAGTTCCCGTCGCTGGCCGGCGACCGTCACACCCAGATATTGTCGTGGCGCAGCGCCACTGCCAGCCGCTCCGCGTCGCTCAGCGGGTTGTCGGCCAGCTGCGCCAGCGTCTCGAAGTACTCCTCGCGCGGCGCTCCAGGGGCGAAGAGGATCAGCATCGACGCCTCCAGCCCGGACTCGTTGCGGAACGCGTGAATGCCGCCCTCGGGGACGTAGGAGAAGTCGCCCGCGGTGGCGTCCACCCATTCCCTGCCGTCGTAGAGGCGCACGGTACCGGAGAGGATGAAGAACGACTCCGAGATCGTGCGGTGGAAGTGCGGCGAGGGCCCGCTCGGCTGGGCGCTGAAGTCCCAGCGGTAGAGGCCGAAGCGCCCCTCGGTGCTGGCTCCGGTCGCCAGGTAGTGCACCGCGTTTCCGGAGCGGTAGGGCAGCTCGGCCGGCTGGCCGGCGCGCCGGAAGGTGGCGCTGACCTCGCCGGTCTCGCCGGTGTAGCGGGGTTCTGGATAGGACATGTACGGCCTCTTTCTCGGTGGTCCCGCGCCTAGGCCAGCGGCCACGGACGGGCGATGGCCCGGAGCAGCTGCGGCTCGATCGCCAGCGTCGGAAGGTCGGGGAACAGCCGGGTGTAGCGCCCGCCCGCCAGGGGCGCGCCGTCGGTCCGCGCCGGGGCCAGGCAATGGTCGCGCACCTGCCGCATCGCGCAGCCTCCTCGTCAGCGGTTCACTCTTCCGTAGGATTATCGCCCAGCGGCGAATCCCGTTTGGAATGGGCCGATTGAGGCAGTTATGTTCAGGAGGGCTAACTGGCCTCGATGGAGCGAGTGTCTGCCGGGAGGTGGATGGCATGGAGATCCAGATGGCCCTTCACCTGCCCCGCGATGCGGTCAGCGTGCCAGTCGGGCGCCAGGTTCTCGACAGCTGCCTGGCGACGCTCGGAGTCGCGCCGGATACCCGCGCCGACATCGCGCTGGCGCTCAGCGAGGCCTGCGCCAACGTCATTCAGCACGCGGGCCCCGGCGAGGAGTACGAGGTGCAGGTGAGCGCCAGGAACCGCCGCTGCACGATCGAGGTCGTCAATGCCGGCAGCGGGAACGGCGAGCCGGCGCCCGGCGGGTTCGCCGTCGGCGGCGAGCTGCCGCCTGCGACGGCCGAGCACGGCCGCGGGCTGAGGATCATCGAGGCGGTGGTCGACAACCTGCAACTGACGGGCAACGGGCGCCAGGGCACGACCGTGCACTTCGAGAAGACCCTCCAGTGGGTGCCGGGAGCGCCTGGCCAGCACCTGTTCAGCGCCAGCGTCGACGGAAGCGATCCCGCCGTCCCTCTCGCCCCATCAGCCTTCGGGTGTCGGGATGGTGGCTCTGGGTAAGGTCGCACCGTGCGATCTGACGTCATTCCCGGTGGTACCTTCCCGGACTACGCGCTTCCCGACCAGACCGGCACCGTCCGAAGGCTGAGTGAGCTGCAGGGGCGAGATCCGCTGGTCCTCACGCTGGCGCGCGGCAACTACTGCCCCAAAGAGCACCAGCAGCATCTGGAGTTGGCGGCCAACTACTCGAAGATCGCGGTGGCGTACACCCAGGTCGCCACCATCGCCACCGACGACCACCACACCCTGCAGGAGTTCCGCGCGTCGGTCGGCGCCCAGTGGACGTTCATGGCCGATCCCGGTCGCACCGTCCAGCAGGACCTGGACATCCAGGAGTACACCGACCCCGAGCACAACCCGATGATCCCGCACACGCTGGTGCTCAAGCCCGGGCTGATCGTGCACAGCGTCTACAACGGCTACTGGTTCTGGGGCCGCCCGTCGTTCGCCGAACTCTGGCGTGACCTGCGCGAGGCGACCAAGGAGATCCGCCCGGACTGGGATCTGAGCGCCCCCGGGCTCCGCCAGGAATGGGAGAAAGGCGACTTCTCGCGCTTCCACGGCTGGGACCGGAAGGCTCCCGGGTCGATGCCGAACTCGTATGTCGAGCCGGGCAAGAGCGCTGGATGAGCGCGGTCCGCACACCGGTGTGCGAGCTGCTCGGGATCGACCAGCCGATCGTGCTGGCCGCCATGGTCTCGATTCCCGAGCTCGCGGCGGCGGTCTCGAATGCCGGCGGGCTCGGCATGCTGACGCTGACGTGGTCCGACGACGTGGGGGCGGTGGTCCGCGAGACGGCGGAGCTGACCTCGAAGCCGTTCTGCGGCAACCTGGTGCTCACCGAGGATCGTCACCATCGGCTTGACCAGGCACTTGAGGCCGGGTTGCGCATTGTCTCGTTCTTCATGGGCGATCCGAGCGGCTACGTCGATCGCGTGCACGACGCCGGGGGATC
>Ga0208220_1000208_pt1 | contig 24078 bp, 20 predicted proteins | sample NGESurdeep092012_9_FD_184484 | JGI IMG/M metagenome (GOLD analysis project Ga0208220, IMG submission 184484) | Arctic peat soil microbial communities from Barrow, Alaska - NGEE Surface sample F53-1 deep-092012 (SPAdes) | ecosystem: Environmental > Terrestrial > Soil > Wetlands > Peat ...
CCGCCCCTGGTCAGCTGCACGGCTGAAGGGCGCACGCGAGATGGCCATCCCCCGCCGGACCTTACCCACCATCGTCGTCTTCGCCCTGCTGGCCCTGCTCGGGCTGGTGTCCGCCGCGACCACCGCCCCGCAGGCGCATGCCGCCTCCGCGGCTCCACAGGCGCATGCCGCCGCTGCGGCCGGCACCACCATTGCCGTCAATGGTGCCAGCGCCGGCGCGGCATTCGGCGGCATCGGCGCGATCAGCGGCGGCGGCGGCAACTCCCGGCTGCTGACCGACTACCCGGCGGCCCAGCAGCAGCAGATCCTGGACTACCTGTTCAAGCCCGGTTACGGCGCCGACCTGCAGATCCTCAAGGTGGAGATCGGCGGCGACACCAACTCCACCGACGGCTCGGAGTCCAGCCACATGCACAGCGCCTCGACGGTGGACTGCAACACCGGCTATGAGTGGTGGCTGATGGAGCAGGCCAAGGCGCTGAACCCGAGCATCAGGCTGTACGGGCTGGCGTGGGGAGCGCCGGGCTGGATCGGCGGCGGCAACTTCTGGTCCACCGACATGGTCAACTATCTGGTCAGCTGGCTCGGCTGCGCTAAGTCGCACGGCCTGACCATCAACTATCTCGGCGGCTGGAACGAGCGCGGTTACAACATCGCCTGGTACGAGCAGCTCCGCTCCACGCTGAACGCCGACGGCTACTCGGCCGTGCAGATCGTCGGGGCCGACAGCGACTGGAGCATCGCCGGCGACATAGCCTCCAACCCCACTTTCGCCGCCGCCGTCTCGATCATCGGCGTGCACTACCCCTGCCAGGGCGGCGACGGCGGCAGCGCCGACACCTGCCCGGGCAACGCGACCGCCACGAGCACCGGCAAGCCGCTGTGGGCCAGCGAGAACGGCTCGCAGGACCTCAACTCCGGCGCCCCCGCGCTGATCCGCTCCATCACCCGCGGCTACGTCGATGCCGGCCTGACCGCCTACATCAACTGGCCGGTGGTCGCCGCCGTCTACCCGGACCTGCCCTACAGCACCGACGGCCTGGTCCTGGCCAGCCAGCCGTGGTCGGGCGCCTACAGCGTCGGCGAGAGCCTGTGGGCCACCGCCCAGGTCACCCAGTTCACCCAGCCGGGCTGGCAGTTCCTCAACACCGGCTCCGGGTACCTGGGCGGCAGCGAGTCCAACGGCAGCTACGTCTCGCTGAAGTCCACCAACGGGTCCGACTACTCGACGATCATCGAGACCACGACCGCGACCGCCGCGCAGACCGTCAACGTGAACGTATCGGGCGGCCTGTCCACCGGCACCGTGCACGCGTGGGCCACCGACGTGAACGCCCCGACCGCGGCCAACACCTTCGTCCAGCAGGCCAGCATCACGCCGTCCGGCGGCTCGTACTCCCTCACGGTGCAGCCCGGCTACATCTACACGCTGACCACCACCACCGGCCAGGGCCAGGGCACGGCGGCCAGCCCGGCGCAGAGCACCATGGGGCTGCCCTACTCCGACAACTTCGACAGCGACACCGTCGACCAGCAGCCGCGTTACCTGTCCCAGCAGCAGGGCGCCTTCGAGGTCGAGCCGTGCGCCGGCGGCCGGTCCGGGCGGTGCGTCCAGCAGCAGGCGGCGGTCCAGCCGATCGAGTGGGACGGCAACTCCAACCCCTATACCGTCGGCGGCAACCTCAGCTGGGCCAACTACACCGTGTCCGCCGACGCCCTGATCCAGCAGGCAGGCGCGGTGCAGCTCCTGGGCCGCGTCGGCACCCAGCACAGCTTCGGGCCGGCCGGCATCAACGAGTACTACCTGCAGGTCAGTAACACCGGTGCCTGGTCGATCGTCCGCAACAACACCAGCGACACGCTCACCACGCTGGCCAGCGGCACAGTGGCCGCGCTCGGCACCGGTACCTGGCATCACCTGGCCCTGACGTTCAACGGCACCGCTATCAGCGCGGCGATCGACGGCACGACCGTGGGCAGCGTCACCGACGCTGCCTACCGCTCGGGCATGATCGGGCTCGGCACCTCCGGTTACCAGACCGACCAGTTCGACAACCTGTCCGTCGCCCTGGTCGGCTCGGCGACCACCGCCGGTCCCATCGTCGCGGGCGACGACACCGCCGAGTGCGTGGATGACAACGCCGGCTCCAGCGCCAACGGCACCGCGGTGCAGATGTGGGACTGCAACGGCAGCGCGACCTCGCAGAGCTGGACGATGGAGAGCAACGGCACCATCGGCATCAACGGCAAGTGCATGGACATCACCGGCGCCAGCACCGCCAACGGCGCGCTCATCGAGGAGTGGACGTGCAACGGCGGCGCTAACCAGCAGTGGCTGGCGGTGAACGGAGAGCTGGTCAATCCAGGTTCCGGCAAGTGCCTAGACGATCCGGGATTTAACACCACCCAGGGCACCCAGCTCGACCTGTGGACGTGCAACGGCGGCAGCAACCAGCAGTGGTCGGTGCCCTGATCGATCCACTGGCAGCCTGCGGACCGCCCGCTGGTCAGAACGCGGCCGGCGCGGTCCCGGTGACCAGGATCTGGTCGATCTGCTCCGGCGCCGCGACCCTCGGATCGGCGGTCAGCAGCGTCACCCCGGCGGCCGCGTCGCTCCTCGCCGCGAACGCCGTGGCGACGCTCAGCCGAGACCGCGGCGGCGCGCCCGTCGCGGAGCCGAAGCTGGCGCGATCCGACCGTCCCCGGACCAGCCGGGCCAGGCCCACGAGCGGCGGCGATGGCGGCCAGGTCGCCGCCCCAGGCCAGCTCGTAGCCGTCCAGCACCGTCACGACCGCGCGGTCGCCGATGGCGTGCGTCGCGATCCGCCAGCCTGCCTCGATCAGCGGTGCCGCCCGGACCCAGGGCCCGCAGCAGGCTGCGCGCCGGGCCTCGAGCTCGGCGGCGGTGGCCTCGGCGGCCAGCCCGCTAGCGCCCGGACCACGGGCGCCGCGACCGGCATCGCGAGGCCGGCTGAGTCCTTGAGCAGGTGGGAGTGGCTGTCGACGAAGCCCGGCAGGGCCACCGGGGCGTCTTGGGTGATCGACTGCATGACTACCGTCCCGTCCCTGGAAGCTAGCCTGAGGCTCGGCCGGTATGGCCACCTCCGGCGAGAGTGAGTGAGAGTGCCCTACCAGACTCCCGACAGCGACATTGTCTCGATCATCGATGCCCCGCCGACGCCGCGGCCGCAGCTAGCGCCCGGCGGCAACTTCGTGGCGCTCGTGCATTACGAGGCATATCCGCCGGTGGCCCGGCTGGCCCGGCCCTACCTCTCGCTCGCCGGGATCCGGATCGACCCGGTCATCGCCGGCCGTCAGCGAACCCGCCGCCTGGCCGGCCTGTCGGTGATCCGGCTGTCCGACGGCCAGGAGCGGCAGATACCGCTGCCCGACGGGGCCTCGGTCAGCGTGCCGACGTGGGCGCCCGATGGGTGCAGGTTCGCGTTCACCGTCGACGAGCCAGACGGCCTCGGCGTGTGGGTCGCCGACGCGGCCACGGCCACCGCCAGCCAGGTCCCGGGTCTGCGCGTGCGCGACATCCTCGGCGGCGACCCAAGCTCCGCCGCCGCGGCGGTGCGATGGTCGCGAGACGGGGTCACGCTGCTCGCGCTCGGCGCGCCGCCCGGAGCGCCCGACCTGCCGGCCGCCCCGATCGAGCCGCAGCTAAAGGAGGCCGCAGGCAAGCGCTCGCAGATGGCCACCTTCCAGGACCTGCTGCGCACCGAGGCCGACGAGAGCACCTTCGAGACCCTGGCCACCACCGTTCCGCTGCGGGTCCACCCGGCATCGGGCGCCGCCAAGGAACTGGGGCCGCCCGGGCTCTACCGGCACCTGGTCGAGTCTCCGGACGGGGAGCATGTCCTCGTGCACCGGCTGCAGCGGCCGTTCTCCTTCCGGGTGCCCTACCACTACTTCGCCCGGCGGGTCGAGGTGTGGTCCGCCGACGGCGCGGTGGAGCGAGCGATCGCCGACCTGCCGGTCAGCGACGAGGTGCCCCGGCAGGGCGTGCCAACCGGGCCTCGCGGAGTGTCCTGGGTCGAGTCGGCCCCCGCCAGCCTGCTGTGGGCGGAGGCGCTCGACGGCGGTGACCCCCTCGCCGAGGCCGAGCACCGGGACCGGGTCATGCGCCTGGCGGCCCCGTTCTCCGCGGAGCCAGCGGCCTGCGTCCTGGTCCAGCACCGCTGCCTCGGCTGGCTCGACCTGAGCGACCCCGATCGCGTCCTGCTGACCGAGCACGACCGGGACCGGCGGTGGCTCACGACCTGGCTGTCCGACCTATCCCGGCCGGAGGCCAGCCGGACCATCTTCGATCGTTCCGCCGACGACTCCTATGCTGACCCCGGCACGCCGATCGTGGCACTGCGTCCCGATGGCACCCGGACCGTCCTGCAGGACGGCAACCTGATCTACCTGCGCGGTGATGGCGCCGGGCCGGCCGGCGACCGTCCGTTCCTGGACCGCCTCGATCTCGCGACCGGGGCGACGACCCGGCTCTTCCGCAGTCCCGACGACGCCTATGAGGTGATCCTCGGATTCCTGGGCGGCGGCCGCGAACGGGTGCTGATCTGGCACGAGAGCCGGACCGAGCCGCCGAATCTGCTCGCGGCCGACCTGTCCGGCGCCGACCGCGGCCAGCTCACATCCTGGCCGGATCCACATCCGCAGCTCACCGGGCTGGACAAGCGGCTGGTCACCACCGATCGCGGTGATGGTGTGCAGCTCACTGGGATGCTCTACCTGCCGCCCGGCTACGACCGGCAGCGCGACGGCCGGCTCCCGCTCGTCGTCTGGGCCTACCCGCTCGACTACGGCGATGCCGCGACGGCGGGCCAGGTCCGCGGCAGCACGAAGCGGTTCACCCGGCTGCAGGCCTTCGACCCGACCTGGTTCGTCCTGCGCGGCTACGCGGTCCTGGATGACGCGACGGTGCCGGTGATCGGTGATCCGGACACCATGAACGACACCTACGTGGAGCAGATCGCCGCCGCCGCCGCGGCGCACATCGGCGCGCTCGACGCCGAGGGCATCATCGACCCGGGCCGGGTGGCGGTCGGCGGCCACAGCTACGGCGCCTTCATGACGGCGAACCTGCTGGCGCACACCGACCTGTTCTCGGCCGGGATCGCCCGCAGCGGCGCCTACAACCGCACCCTGACCCCGTTCGGCTTCCAGTCCGAGCGCCGCAGCTTCTGGGAGGTGCCGCAGGTCTACGACCGGATGTCGCCGTTCCGCTACGCCGACCAGATCAGCGCGCCCATCCTGCTGATTCACGGCGCGCTGGACGCCAACTCGGGGACCTTCCCCATCCAGTCCGAGCGGCTCTTCCAGGCCGTCCAGGGCACCGGCGGAACGGCGCGGCTGGTCGTCCTGCCGCACGAAAGCCATGGCTACGCTGCGCGCGAGTCGGTCCTGCATATGCTGGCCGAGCAACTTGACTGGCTAGACCGCTGGCTCGGGGGCCGCCGACAGTAGCTCCGCGGCCCCCGAGCGTGCTTCTTAGTGCAGCAAGCGCAGCGTATTGACCGCGTCGTCGACGTAATAGACACCGTGGCCGAACGGCGCCACCGCCAGGCCGAACAGGGCCCCGGCGCCCTTCGGGCTGCCTGAACTGTCCAGCAGCTTGGTGGCGATCTGCGTGCCGCCCAGGGTCGTCTCGACGATCTTCCCGTTGTTTCCGTTGACGGTGAGCACGTCAGCGTTCGGGGCGATGGCCAGGCCCAGCGGATTGGACAATGCCCCGCCGTGAGTGAGCACCGAGCCGGTCCCCGCGCTGGTGTTCCGGACCGCCGCGTGACGGATGGCCGTGATCCGGTTCGCCTGGGTGTCGGCGACATAGAGGGTGTCATCCCGGCCCAGCCCGACCCCGGTCGGCCCGAACACGAACGCCGCGGCGTTGGTCTGCTCGGCGAACCCGGAACCGATCTTCGTTACCGCCTGGAGCTGCGGCGGCCGATGGCGGAAGACCCGCAGCAGCAGCCGCAGGACCGTGCCCCGGTGCACGACGGCGCCGTTCGCCGCGACCGTGCCGTTCAGCACGTTGGTCACGAACAGCTCCGCGTGCCTCGCACCCAGGTTGAGCGATGTCGCGTCCCACGGGCCGTTGATGCCGTGACCGGAGATCGTCTCCCTAACCCGGCCCCGGCTGCCCAGCACGATCAGGCAGCCGGCCTTCGCGGTCGATGCCATGCCGTTGGTCGACGGTGTGCTGCCGACGACCACCCAGCCGCCGGGGAGTACGGCCAGCGCCGTGCTCAGCCCGACCCCGCCGGGGCAGGCGCCGGGCAGCTTGCCGATGCTCGCGAACAGGGTGCGATGACCGCTCGGGCTGATCTCGACGATGGTCTTGCCGGTGCCCTGCAGGTTGGCCTTGTTGTTGAAGTTGCTGATCAGCACGTCGCCGGCGTGGAGCCGGCCGCGACTTTGACGGATGACGACGGTGCCGTAGGGGTTGACGTCCCCGTTGTGCGGCACCGTCGAGGCGAGCGTCTTGAGCTTGTGGAATTGTCCGATGAAGGAGGAATGCGGGCTGGCCAGTGCCTGCGCCGCTGGCGCGATTGCCAGTCCGGCGGCGGCCCCGGCCGCAATGGCCGCGGTGCAAAGCCGATGAACTGCCGACATACGATGCCCTTTCCAGAGCCGGTCGGCTGCGTCCGGCCAGCCACGAACTGGCCTGGCGCGACTCAGCCGGCGCCCCGGCGGGGTGCCGGGTCGCTGCCCCTGGAACGGGCGCATGGGCCGTTAGGTTCAGCCATCGTTCAGTTAAACCGCAGGTAAATCGTGGTGTCCGCAAATTGCCGTTTTGCCGTGGCGGATGACCGCGCAAACCGCAGCGCGGCTAGTGCACGTACTGCTCGCCCGCGGTCGAGTACTCGTGGATCTCGTCCTTGGCGAACCAGACGTCGATCTCGCGCACGGCCTCCTGCGGGTTGCCCGAGGCATGCACCAGGTTCGCGACCGCCACCTTGTGGCTGTTCGCGTACGCCTTGCTCATGTGGGCGAAGTCGCCGCGAATGGTGCCCGGAGCGGCCTCGTCGGGGTAGGTCGCGCCGACGATCTTCCGTGTGCAGGCGACCGCGTCGACGCCCTCGAGAATGAGGGCAATGACCGGGCCGGTCTGCATGAACGCGGCCATGGCGTTGTAGACCGCCGGGCCGAACCGGTCCTCCAGGTCGAAATAGTGCCGCCGGGTCAGGTCGGCATCCAGCGACACCATCTTGGTGGCGACGACCTTGAGCAAGGCATTCTCGAAGCGGGTCAGGACTTGCCCGACCAGGCCTCTAGCCACGGCGTCGGGCTTGAGCAGCACGAGGGTGCGCTCGACTCCCGTGACGTCACTCATGCTGATCCTCTCGGTGGGCGGCCGGGCGGGCCGGCGTTGAGTCGGCACAGCTTAGCGACATTGCCGTTGTCCGACCGCCAGACCGGCCCAGAAGTGTCGCATCCCTACCGGTAAGGCCGTCAATATCGCTCCTGTGGGCTAGTCTCCTATTCCGCCAGGGATCTGCGCCCCGCGCTCGCGCGGGGCGCAGCAGACAATCACAGGAAGCGGCCCCGCGCTGGTCAGCGGGCCACCGGGTTCCGGTTAGGCAGCATGCAGTGCACGACACCTGGGCGACCCGAGAGCTGCCCGTACTGGACGCGACCGTCCGCCTGCTCGAAGAGAGTTATATGGTCACGGTCAGTGATATCGCGGCTCAGACGCAGCTCGACGTGCCGAGCGTGGCGCGAGCGCTCGAGGCGCTCGACCCGGCCTACGTCGACTTCCGGAAGACCACCACCGGCGGCGACCCTACGTTCTGGTATGTGCTCAAAGTCACCCCGCAGGCGCGGCGCGCCGTGGGCCAGTGGCCGACGCCCGACAGCTTCGTGACCCGGCTCGCGGAGGAACTGTCCGGCGCCGCCGCCCAGGAGGAGGACGTCGAGCGCAAGGGGCTGCTGTCGTATGCCGCCCGGCTGATCGGGGACACGCTTCGCGAGGCGGTGGTCCGCGCGGCCGGCCAGGTTCTCGCGCCATCCACGGACCTGCCGTCCGCCGGCGAGGCCGATCCGGAGCAGGTGCGGGAGCGCTAGCTGCCGGGCCTGTCTGTACCGGCGCCGCCCATGCCGGCGCCGCCCGTGCCGGCGCCGCCCGTGCCGGCGCCGCCCGTGCCCGTACTGTCCGTGCCGGGGCTCTCCGTGCCCGTGCTCTCCGTGCCGGGGTGGTCCGATCCGGCGGCGTCCGCGCCCGTCCTGTCCGTGCTGGCCTGGCCGCCCTTGGCCGCCGCGGCGGCCGAATTGTCGGTGCCGTTCTTGGACGGGCGGCCGAGGCCCGGCCGGAACGGCGGGATGGACTCGCCGGGTATGCGGCGCGGACCTGACCAGAGGGCCGGCACGGCGTCGACCGCCTCGGCGATGGCGTAGGCGGCCTGCTCGTAGTTGACGCGCCAGCCGACGAAATCGGGCCAGGCATCCGCCGGGTCGCGCTCGATCGGGAAATCCACCTTCCGCATCCGCTGCACGGCGTCGAGGAATTCCTCGTAGGTCACGCTGATCCCGTCGCCGGGATCGGGCTCGTCCGGCACCTCGAACCCCATGGCCCGGGCGATCTCCCGGAAGCACAGGAAACCGCTGCGCAGGCAGAGCCGGGCCGGGACGACTGGTGCCCCCTTCGGGGCCAGGACCAGGAAGAGCGCGGCAGAGTCCAGCACCGCCAGCAGCGCCGTCACCCAGGAGGAGAGCGGCCTCGGAGAGCGGAACCGCACGAGGGGCAGGTACGTCGTGTGGCTCTCGGTCATGTCGGCGGCCAGCCGTTCCCAGTCGGCGTAGATCTGGGGGAGCGTGTTGATGGAGGAGACCCCCGAGCCCAGCGCGTAGTACGTGCGGGCCAGCAGTTCCGGTCCCCACGAGGGCACTCCAGCCCGGGCGTTCAGCAGCGCGACCTCAGTCTCCCGACGGTTGAACTCCGAGTAGAGCGTCGGCAGGTAGGCGATCTGGAGGGTGACCGTGATGAGGCCGGTCAGCGCGGCAATGTCCAGGACGGCCCGCTCGGCCGCGCCGCGCTCGCTCGACGAGCCGAACTCCCAGAGCGCCGACCCGGCCGTGGTGAAGGCGGTGGTGATGCCGTCGTGGATCAGCGGCCAGAGAATGAGGGAGAAGCCGACGAAGAACATGCCCAGCCAGACGATGATCTGGCAGATCAGCAGGGCCGCCGCCTGCCCGGACAGCAGGCGGTCGCGGCGGCGGTAGTCGGCGACGCGTGCGGTCGCCATCAGGAACGTGAGGTTGACCAGCTGGTCGATCCGGCGCGTCAGCCAGCTGGCTACCGCCCGGGGCACGATCAGGGTGCCGATGACGCTGCGGCCCGAGGTGACCACCATGAGCAGGCCGACGACCGCCCCGATATAGCGGACGAACAACGGCACGGCCATGTCTCTCCTGATGCGGCAAGTACCTGGGGATGACTCACGGGCAAGCAGTGATCATGCCCTACTCTGCACCGCTTCTACCACCGGAGGCAGGCGGTCGCCGGTAGTGAACGGGCCGGGGCTTACGTTGCACGCGACGCACTTGCGGGCGTGCCAGCAGCGTGCAATTCTCATTGTGCACGAGACATGCCCGTTTGCTGCTGTCATCGGAAGCGAGCAGCGATGGCCCGTCAGCGGCCGCCTGGAGGTGTTCCGGTGAATACCCTGGAATACCAGCAGGTCGTGGGCCGCAGAGTCGCTCAGGGACGCCGTCGGCACGGCCTATCTCAGCCGGAACTCGCCGCGCTGCTCGATCAGCCGGTCGCATGGGTCTCCGAGCTGGAGCGCGGCATTCAGTCGGTCGACCGCCCGGAGCTGCTCGCGACGATCGCCGATGCCCTGGAGCTCCCGTTCACCGAGCTGACGGCGGGCCAGCCATCAACCGGTCTGAATGCCGACGGCAGCCGGCAGGACCAGCACGGCGGGCGCGGCCCAGGCGGCCAGCACGGGCGGGGAACCCCTGATGGCCAGCACGGCCGGGGAACCCCCGGAAGCCAGAACGGCCGCGGCTCCCCGAGCGGCCAGAACGGCCCGGGCCGGAGGAACAGCGGGGGCAGCGGACCCGAGGGCGCCGACGGGCTCCGGGTGATCCTCGCCGGGGCGCACTCACTGTGCGCGATGCTCGGCGACCAGCCCGCGCCGTCCTCCGCCTGGCTGCGGGTGCGAACCGACCGGGCCTGCGCGCTTGCCCGGGCCGGCCGTTACGGCGAGCTCACCGACCTGCTCGCGGAGCTGCTGCCCGGCCTCGAGGCCGCGGTCCGGAAATTCCCCGAGGCCGAGCAGCCCGACGTCTATGAGCTGATGGCCGTGGCCTATCAGTCCTGCTCGGCGGCGCTAGCCAGGCTGGGCGAGGCGGAGGCCGCCTGGATCGCCGCCGACCGCGCGATGGCCGCCGCCGAGCGAGCCGGCAACCTCCTGCTGATGGCTGCGAGCGCGCACCGGCTGGCGTCGGTTTTCCTGAGCGCGCGGCGCGACACCCTGGCCGAGGAGACGGCCCGGACCACCATTGCCGCGCTACAGGGGCTGGCCGCGCTCGGCGATCCGGACGCCGTAGCCCTGTGCGGCGGGCTGACCCTGCTCCGCGCCGTCGTCGCGGCCCGGGCCGGCCGCCAGGCCGCCGCCTACGGTCAGCTGACGCGGGCCCGGCAGCTGGCCGCGCAGCTCGGCCCGCAGCGGGCCAGCGGTGCGCCCGAGTTCGGCCGGGACTACGTCGCGCTCTACGAGATCGCGATCAGCGTCGACCTGGGCGATGCCGGGCACGCCCTGCGGGTGGCCGCCACGGCGGATACCACGGGCCTGTCGCCCGGACGACGGGCCCGGATGCTCATCGATGTCGCCCGGGCCTTCGCCCTGCGCGAGCAGGTCGACGAGGCCACCGATGCACTGGCCCGGGCCGAGGCCATCAGCGCGGGCTACGTCCGCGACAGCGACCGCGCCCGGCACGTCCTTGCGCAGCTGCTGGCGGCGGGTGACCCGCCGCCTACGGCGCTGGCGGATCTGGCGACCCGGCTGGACGGCTGAACTGGTTGATCAGGGCCGCCCAGTCGGCCAGCGGTCCCAGGTGGCGCAGCTTGTCCTGGTTGACGACCGAGCGGAAGGCGTGCACCTGGCCGTCGGCGATATCGAGCGCGACGACGGCGGCCAGGGCGCCGTCGGAGTCGAGGAAAAGCGCGCCGGGCTGACCGTTGACCTGCGCCGGGCGGATCACCGCCCGGGCGGTGCGGGCCTGCCGTCCGAGGCCGACGAGCAGGCGGCCGACGCGGACGCGGCCGACGATCGGGCGCCGCCATGAACGCCGCATGCCACCGCCGTCGCCATAGACCGTGACGTCGGCCGCCAGCATCGAGACCAGGCCGTCCAGGTCGCCGTCGCCGACCGCCGCGAAGAAGCGGCGGGCTAGTTCCTCACGCTTGTCGCGCGAGGCCTCATACCGCGGGCGGTGCTCGCTGACATGCTGGCGGGCGCGCCGCGCGAGCTGGCGGCAGTTGTCCTGCGTCCGGCCCACGATCCGGGCCGTCTCGTCGTATTCGTAGCCGAAGACATCGTGCAGCAGGAAGACCGCCCGCTCCACCGGCGACAGGCGCTCCAGCACCAGGAGGAACGCCATGGACAGGGAGTCCGCCCGCTCGGCCGCGTCGGCCGGGTCCTGGGCCAGCTGAGCCGCGGCGACCTGAGCCGGGACGAGCCCGGCCTGGGGGAGGCCGGCGGCCGGCCCGGTCAGCAGCGGCTCGGGCAGCCATTCGCCCACGTACGCCTCGCGCCGGACCCGCGCCGAGCGGTAATAGTCGATGCACAGCCGGGTCGTGATCGCCGACAGGTAGGCCTTGGGCGACTCGGGCTCGCCCGTGCCTGAACCGCCCGTGCCTGAACCGCCCGTGCCAGTGAGGGCGCGGTGATAGCGCAGGAACGCCTCCTGCACGATGTCCTCGGCCTCGCTGACGCTGCCGAGCATCCGGTAGGCGATCGCGAACATGAGCGGGCGCAGGCTCTGGTAAGCCTCGCCGCTGGCCGCCACGTTCCCCATGCCGCGCTCCTGCCCTCTGCCTGTCACCTGCCGGCCACCGGACGGGCAGACGCCGCGGCATCGCTGAGGCCGCGGGCAAAACCATCTCGCCAGCTGCCCCAGGCCGGCTGCCAGTCGAGCTCGCGCCGGGCCTTGGCGTTCGACGCGCCGCGGATCTGCGTCATCAGCGACACTCCTGCCTCGCCCGCGGCGAGTCTGCCGAGCCACACCGGGATGCGCCGCGGCGGCTTGGCGCCGATAACTCTGGCCACCTCCGGCAGCCACTGCGCGGCCGCCGCCGGGTCGTCGTCGGTTACGTTATAGATCCCCGCGGCGCCGCGGTCAACCGCCGCGACCGTCGCCGTGGCGGCGTCGTCCACGTGCAGGAACGACCAGACGCCGGCGCCGGAGCCGATGACCGGAACCTGTCGGCGCCTGATCGCGTCGACGAAATCCTCCCCGGCCCCGGGGCCGTAGAGAAAGCCATACCGCAGCACGACCCCCTGCAGCGCGGCGCAGACGACCGTCCGCTCCACGGCGCGGGCCACGGCCTCGCCGACCGCGACAGCGTCGAGGCCGTCCAGCAGCACCGCCTGGGCGCCCGCGTTCCGCAGCAAGGCCAGCTTGTCGGGGCTCCGGGTCGTCGCGGTCACCTGGTGCCCGGCGGACACCAGCTTCGGCACCAGGCGCCGCCCGACTGCTCCTGTCGCCCCAGCCACTAGCACGCGCATCGTTATCTCCCTGCCCGTCGGATTCCGATCCTGAACTCCCAGACGAGGCAGCGGGTCTCCCCGTGACACCCCCGGCCATCACCCGGCCTGGCAGGTCGCAGTTCCCAGTCCCGGCTGGGTTAGCTGGTCTCGTCGGCGGCGAACTCGGCGCGCACGCCGAGCAACCGGACCGGGGTCCGGCGGGTGAACCGGTCGAGCGCGGCCAGCGCGGCCGCCTCGATGGCGGCCGGGTCCTGCGTCGGCTCGGCCAGCGCCAGGCCGCGGGTGTAGGTCATGAACGGCGCGTACCGGACCTTGACCACGACCCGGACGGCCGGCCGCTGCTCGGCCGTCACGTCCGCGGTGACCAGGTGAGCCAGCCGGCTGATCTCACCGCGGACCCGTTCCCAGTCCTCGATGTTCTCCTGGAAGGTGGTCTCCCGGCCGTGCCCGCGGGCCTGGTAGGGCTCGTCGGTGACCTCCGCCGAGGCCAGCCCGCGGGCGGTCTGTACCAGCCACGGGCCGGTGGCCGGCCCGAAGCTGGCCGCCAGCTCCGGCGGGTTGGCGGCCGCCAGGGCGGCCACGGTCTCGATGCCCAGGCCGGCTAGCTTCTGGGCCGTCTTGCGCCCGATGCCCCACAGCGCGTCTGTCGGCCGGCTGCCCAGTACCTCGAACCAGTTCTGGTCGGTCAGCCGGAAGATCCCGGCGGGCTTGCCGAAGCCGGTCGCCAGCTTGGCCTGCAACCGGTTGCGGCCGATGCCGACCGAGCAGTCGAGCGCGGTCGCCGCCTTGATCGTGTCCCGGATCTGGCGGGCCGCCGACTCCGGGTCGTCCGAGTCCACCGCGACGAAGGCCTCGTCCCAGCCCATCACCTCCACGACGTGGCCGAGCCCGCGCAGCGCCGTCATCACCGCGTCCGACGCCGCGTCGTACGCGACCCGGTCGACCGGCAGGAACACCGCGTCCGGGATCCGCCGGGCCGCGGTCCGCAGCGGCAGTCCGGAGTGCACGCCGTGGGTGCGTGCCTCGTAGGAGGCGGTGGACACCACGCCGCGCTTGGCCGGGTCACCGTCGCCGCCGACGACCACCGGCCGGCCCCGCAGCTCGGGTCGCCGCAGCACCTCGACCGCCGCGATGAACTGGTCGAGGTCGACGTGCAGCACCCATGCGGCCACGCTCTCAGTGTCGCAGGCGGTAGTCCGTCGACCAGCCCGGCATCGTGGATCCGGGAAGGGCGTAGGCTCACCCGGCGTGGCAGGACGTGGCACCCGGGCGACTGAGCTGCTGGCGCGGTTGGGCATCGACCATTCCGTGCACCGATATGAGCACGACCCGCAGCGCGGGAGCTACGGCCTGGAGGCCAGCGCGGCGCTGGGGGTCCAGCCGGAGCGCGTGTTCAAGACGCTGATCGCCGACGTGGACGAGCGCCTGACCGTGGCCGTGGTCCCGGTGGCCGGCAGCCTCGACCTCAAGGCCCTGGCCGTGGCGGCCGGCGGGAAGAAGGCCCGGATGGCCGATCCCGCCGCCGCGCAGCGGGCCACCGGCTACGTGACCGGCGGGATCTCGCCCCTCGGCCAGCGCAGGCCGCTACCGGTGGTGATCGACGCGACGGCGCTGGACTTCGGCACCATCTTCTGCAGCGCCGGCCAGCGCGGCGTGGAGATCGAGATCGCCCCCGGCGACCTCATCCGGGCCGCCGGGGCGACGGTCGCCCCGATCGCTCGCTCCTAGTACTGGCCGCGCCAGCGCCAGGTCAGCGGGCGCGCGTCGGGGTCGTAGACCGTCCGGTAGAGCGGGCTGGCCCACAGCCGGGTGAGCCGGCTCGTCGGCGCGGTCTGCAGCGGCCGTAGCCGGCCCGGCGGCCGCCGGCCGACGCGCCCGCCGTCGTGCCAGGCCTGCAGCGCGGCCGCCGACTGCGCGAACGCCTCGAACGTCTCGGCCGGGCCGGTCGCCTTCAGTTTGCGGTCGAGGTGCTCGCGGGCCAGTTCGAGCCTGAGCTCACGGGGATACCGGCGGACGCCATCGCGGGTCAGCGCGGTGTCCCAGACGGCCACGCTGAGCTCGGAGTCATGGGTCCAGGACCGGCGGTTGAAGTTATCCGACCCGACCGAGGCCCATTCGTCGTCGATGACGCAGACCTTGGCGTGGACGTAGACGGGCGTGCCGGCATGGTTCTCCACGCCATAGACCGCGACGCGGTCCGGCGCGGCCGCGCGGATGACCGACAGTGCGTAGTCCCGGCCCACCAGATTGGGTGCCATCGAGAGCTTGCCGTCCTGGTCGGGGTAGTGCGGGAGGACCGCCACCAGGTACAGGCCCGGCTGGCGGCGCAGCGCGGCCGCGATCTTGTCGCCCACCTCCCGCGACCAGAGGTACTGGTCCTCCAGGTAGATCAGGTGGCGAGCCCGGCTCAGCGCCTTGCCGTAGCCGCGGGCCACGCTGCGCTCGCCATTGCGGGCGAACGGGTAACCGCCCAGGCGCCGGCCGTAGGTCCGCAGCAGCTGCACCGCGTGCGGGCCAGCCGGCGGTGGCGGCGGAAGCGGCGACGGCAGGGGCGCGGGACGCCGGTCCGCGCCGCGGCGGCGGTCGGCCAGCAACCGGACCGGGCTGCGGCTGAGGGCCTGCGGATCCTCCCATCGCTCCCGGAACACCGTTTCCACGTCGCTGACCGCGGGCCCCGACACCGCCACCTGCGCGTCGTGCCACGGTGGCCGGCTGCCGTAGACCGCCGCCATCGGCTGCCGCTGCGGGTCACCCTCGTGCGCGGCATCGTCGCGGCGGCTGTGGCACAGGTCGATGCCGCCGACGTAGGCGACGTCCAGCTCCGGGCGCCCCGGGTGGCGCAGCACGACGAACTTCTGGTGGTGCGAGCCGCCGAAGCGCACCCGCATGTCCAGCAGGCAGCAGCCACCCGCCTGGTTGACCTCCTCGTCCAGGTGGCGGTTCTCCCGGGCCGAGAACCCCACGTCATCCCAGTGCGAACGCCACACCAGGCCGCGGACCAGCACGCCGCGGCTCGCCGCCCGGCTCAGCACCCGGGCTACCTCGCTGTCCGGCGAGCCGGCCAGCCGCTGGTCCGGGTCGCCGCGCCAGTCGACGAACATCAGCAGATCGCCGGGTCGCATCCGCTCGACGGACTGAGTCAGCTCGGCGAAATACGTCGCGCCGTGGATCAGCGGCCGGACCAGGTTGCCCTGGGACCAGGCCTCGCCCGGCGGATGCCGCTGGTCGAGGACCGTCGCGTCATTTCCCCGCTCGGCCGCCGTCAGGAACCAGTCAGCGGGCCCGTGCACAGCTGGAGCGGTCATGAACAGTCCCGTCGCGTCGTGGTCATAGTGATCGACAGCAACTGCCCGCCGCGCAGCCGGTTATGCCCGGCCGGCGGGGTCGGTGGCGCAGATAGTCGACGACCGCCCTAACGACGGCGACGTGCGGGAGCGGGCCGGCTCACATGTGGCGCGGCGTGACCGTCGCCCCGCGCGCGAGCGCCCGCTGCACCGCCTCCTGCTCATCGTTGATCACGTGCATGACCGCGTTGATCAGGGCGAGGTGGGTGAAGGCCTGGGGGAAATTGCCCAGGTGCCGCCCGGACTGCGGGTCGATCTCCTCGGCGTAGAGGTTGAGCGGGCTGGCGTAGGAGAGCACCTTCTCGCACAGGTCCCGCGCCCGCCGGTGCTCGCCGATCTCGGCCAGCGCCGAGACGAGCCAGAACGAGCAGATGGTAAACGTACCCTCCTCGCCGTCCACGCCGTCATCGGTCTGCGAGACGAGATAGCGCTGAACCAGCCCGTCTCGGGTCAGCTCGTCGGCGATCGCCAGCACGGTCGCGCGAATCCGCGGATCGTCGGCCGGCAGGAACCGCAGCAGCGGCATCAGCAGTAGTGAGGCGTCGAGCGCCCTCGTCTCGTAGTGCTGGCAGAAGACCCCCCGCTCATCCAGGGCGTTCGCGCAGATGTCCGCGTGAATCTCGTCCGCGGCCTTCTGCCACCGGGCGGCGGCGTCGGTGTCCTCGCGCATCCGTGCCAGCCGGGCCCCGCGGTCGGCGGCCACCCAGCACATCAGCTTGGACGAGGTGAAGTGCCTGGGCTCGCCGCGCACCTCCCAGATGCCGCGGTCGGGCTCGCGCCAGTGCTCCAGCGCTTGCTCCACCTGATGGCGAGCCAGCTGCCACACCCGCTCGTCCAGCCGGTCCCGCGACTTGGTGTGCAGGTAGAGCGAGTCCAGCACGACGCCCCAGACGTCGTTCTGCTGCTGGGAGTAGGCGCTGTTGCCGATGCGGACCGGCTTGGCGCCCTGGTACCCGTGCAGGTGGTCCAGCGTCTGCTCGCTCAGCCCTGACCGGCCGTCGATCCCGTAGACGATCTGCAGGTCGCCGCGATCTCGCTCCACCGTCTCGGTGAGGAACGCGAAGTAGTCGCTGGCCTCCCACTCAAAGCCCAGCGTGTAGAGCCCCCACAGCGCGAAGGTGGCATCCCGGATCCAGCTGTACCGGTAATCCCAGTTGCGCGCGCCGCGCGGCGTCTCCGGCAGGGACGTGGTGGCGGCCGCCGCGATCGCCCCCGTGGGGGCGAACGTGAGGCCCTTGAGGGTCAGCGCGCTGCGCGTCAGGTAGCTGCGCCAGCGGTGGTCGGGGAACCAGCCCCTGGCCAGCCAGTGCTGCCAGTGGTGGGCCGTCCATACCTGGCGGCTCGCGGCGTCCTCGTAGTCGGTGGGCGGCTTGCGGCTGCCCCAGGACAGGGCGCAGAAGCGGGTCTCGCCCTCCGTCAGCCTGGTCCGCGCCCGGGCGCTCGGGCCCTCCAGGCCGATCCGGATGTCGGAGGTCAGGGTGAGCGTCAGGTCCGCGCCCTCCGGCGAGATAACGGCCTGGTGGTATCCCTGGCCCGTGTGGTCCCAGCGGCCGCGCTGGCGGCCGTAGTCGAAGGCCGGCTCACAGTCCATGCTCAGCTGCACCGAGCCGTTGACGCACCGCACGGTGCGCAGCAGCATGTGCTCGGCGTCATAGTCGGTCGGGGGCCTGCGGTGCGTGCTGCGGTCGCGGTGCTCGTGCCGCCACGGCCCCATCACCAGGCAGTCGCGGACCACGAGCCAGCCCTCGCCGCAGTCCCAGCTGGTTTCCAGGACCATCGTGCCCGGCAGGTACCGCCGGTCGGCCGGCACCATCATGTCCTCCGGGCCGAACCGGAACCACCCGGCGTCGCGGTCCAGCAGGGCGCCGAAGATGCTCGGGCAGTCCATCCGCGGCAGGCACATCCACTCGACCGCACCGCTCGGCGCGACCAGCGCGGTCACCTCGCAGTCGGACAGGAAGCCGTAGTCGGCGATCGGCGGATACGGGGAGAAGTCGTCGTACTCCTCGCCCAGGTCCCGCTGGCCGTCGGACAGCGCGGGCCCGTCGTACCCGAACCCCAGCCCTAGCCCGGACAGTTGGCCCACGTCCGGGCCGGCCGTGGCCGGGCCGTCAGCCTCGCCGCCCGGCTCGGCCACGCTGGCACCGTCCGCCCTGCTCGTCCCGCCAGCCTTGCTGTCTGCCATAACGGTCCTGCCAGTCTCATAGGTCCTACCAGCCCCACTAGTAACGCCAGTTTTGCCAGATCCCTGCTGCCCCGTCATCTGCGTTCCCGCCCCCCTGGTTGCGCGTGATCGTCATTCTCCCGTCACGCGCCGTTCACATGTCAGCCGGACTGCACTCTTGGGCCGGCCGGCCCCCCATAGGGTTCAGTTCCCTCGGGGGGGCCGGGAATGACGGATCTGGCCCCTGGGTTTGGGTGGAGGCGGGACACACAGGGACACTGGGTGCACGCTCCACGGTAATGGGACGTGGGAGGAACTCGCCATGACGGACAGCGCGCGGGCCGCTGCCAGCGGATCACCGGCCATAGCGGAGCTGCGGCCGCTGCAGATCGAGGCCAACGGGATCAACGTGATCACCGACGCCGAGCGCAAGGGCAGTCCGCGCAGCCTGTTCTGGCCGTGGTTCGCCGCCAACGTCTCGGTCCTCGGCCTGAGCTACGGCTCGTTCGTGCTCGGATTCGGGATCTCCTTCGCCCAGGCCCTCGTCGCCGGGGTGATCGGCATCGTCGTTTCCTTCCTGTTCTGCGGCTTCATCGCGGTGGCCGGCAAGCGGGGCTCGGCTCCGACCATGGTGCTGGGCCGGGCGGCATTCGGCGTGCGCGGCAACAAGCTCCCGTCGGTTATTTCCTGGCTGCTCACCGTCGGCTGGGAGACCGTCCTGATCATCCTGGCTACCTTGGCCACCGCGACGGTCTTCGAGCGGCTCGGCTGGGGCGGCGGCACCACCACCAAGGTGATCGCCCTGATCGTGGTGACCGCGCTGACCATCTTCGGCGGGGTCATGGGGTTCGACCTGATCATGCGGATGCAGTCCGTGATCACCGTCGTCACCGCCATCCTGACCGTGGCATTCATCGTGCTCGTCGCCGACAAGATCCACTGGCACTCGGTCGCGGCCATTCCGTCCGGCTCGCCGGAGAAGCTCATCGGCGCGCTGGTCTTCACGATGACCGGCTTCGGGCTCGGCTGGGTCAACGCCGCCGCGGACTACTCGCGGTACCTGCCCCGCCGCGCGTCCGGCCGAGGGGTGATCGGCTGGACCACCATCGGCTCCTCGGCCGCGCCGATCGTGCTGCTGGTCTTCGGGCTGCTGCTGGCCGGCTCCTCCGCCAAACTGAGCAGCGCCATCGCCGCCGATCCCATCGGGGCGCTGACCACGCTGCTACCGACCTGGTTCCTGGTCCCGTTCGTGATCGTGGCCGTGCTTGGGCTCGTCGGAGGATCGGTCCTGGACATCTACTCCTCGGGGCTGGCCCTGCTGACGCTCGGGCTGCGGATTCCCCGGTACGCGGCCGCCCTCATCGACGGTGTCGTGATGATCCTCGGCACCATCTACGTGGTCTTCATCGCCAAGAACTTCCTGAGCCAGTTCGAGGGCTTCCTGATCACCCTGGGTGTCCCGATCGCGGCCTGGTGCGGCATCATGCTGGCCGACATCGCCCTGCGCCACCGGGACTACTCCGAGCCGGATCTCTACGACCCGAAGGGGCGCTACGGCGACGTCCGGCTGCTGCCGCTCGCCCTCATCGTGGTCAGCACGGCCGTGGGCTGGGGCCTGGTGACCAACACCAACGCGAGCTGGCTCACCTGGCAGGGGTACCTGCTGCAGCCGCTCGGGCTCGGCAGCAAGGTCACAGGAGCCTGGGCCTTCGCCAACCTGGGTGTCCTCGTAGCCCTGGTGATCGGCTTCCTGGGGGCGTTCATCTTCAGCCGCTCGGCCGTGCGAGCCCAGGAATCGGCTCCGGCCGTGGCCCCGGCGGCGGCCGCGGCGCAGGCATGACCGGAGCACGGGCAATGACCGGAGCACGGGCATGACCGAGACCCCGGTCGGCGCCCCCGTCGGCGCGCCCTGGCTGGCGGTGATCGATATGCAGCGGGTATTCGCCGAGCCGGACAGCCCCTGGCTCGCGCCGAGATTCGCCGAGATCGTGGGCCCGGTCCAGCGGCTGGTCGGGGCATTCGGCCAGCGGGTGACCTTTACCCGGTTCGTCGCTCCCGACGTCCCGGTCGGGGCGTGGCGCCGCTATTACGACCAGTGGCCGTTCGCCCGGCAACCGCCCGACGCGCGGATCTACGAACTGGTCGACGACTTCGCCCCGGCTGCGGGCCCGGGCGGATCGACGCTGGCGGCCACGACGTTCGGCAAGTGGGGTCCCGAGCTGGCCGCGAGCGTCGGCTCCGGCCCGCTGGTGCTGGCCGGCGTGTCCACCGACTGCTGCGTGCTGTCCACCGCCCTGGCCGCCGCCGACGCGGGCGTCGGGGTCCAGGTCGTAGCGGACGCCTGCGCGGGGATCAGCGACGACAGTCACGAGAAGGCCCTGGACATACTCCGGCTCTACGGGCCGCTGATCGAGGTCGTCAGGCTGGCCGACGTCGTCGGCCCGTGATGCGGTCGTGACCGCCCAGGCGAACTCGCAGCAGCCGGTCGACCGGCTGCTGCATCTCGGCAATGTCGTCGTTGACCTCGTGCTGAACGTGCCGGAACTGCCAGAACGCGGCGGCGACGTGCTGGCCGCCGCTTCCCGGGCCACCCCCGGCGGCGGATTTAACGTGATGGCCGCCGCCGCCCGGCAGGGACTGCACGTCGCCTACGCGGGCGCCTACGGCAGCGGTCCGTTCGCGGCCCTCGCCAGGTCGGGCCTGGCGCAGGAGGGCATCGACCTGCTGCAGCAGCCCAAGGCTGGCCTGGACACCGGCGTGGTGATCAGCATCGTCGACGATGGCGGAGAGCGGACCTTCGTGACCGCTCCGGGCGCGGAGGCCAGCCTGACCGCCGGCGATCTCGCAGCCGTGCAGGCCCGCGCCGGAGATGCGGTCTACCTGTCCGGGTACGGCCTCGCGCATGCCAGCAACCGCCCAGCCCTGGTGGGCTGGCTGGAGCACCTCAGCGATTCGAACATGGTGATCTTCGACCCCGGCCCGCTGGCCGAGCAGATTCCGGCGGCGGCGCTGGACGCCGTTATCCATCGCGCCGACTGGCTGACCTGCAACGCCCGTGAGGCTGGCCTCCTGACCGGCCACGCAGACCCGGTCGCCGCCGCCCGAGCACTCGCCGTTCGCCGATCCGGCGTCAGCGCCGGGCGAGCCGGCGCGGACCGGGCGACCGCGAGCGGAGCGACCGCGGGCCGGGCGAGCGTCCGTAGGGCCAGCGTCGGCGGCATCGTCGTGCGGACCGGCCCCGATGGATGCCTGCTGGCGCATGAGGGCGGCGAACCCGTCCGCGTCCCCGGCTTCCCGGTGGCGGCGACTGACACCAACGGCGCTGGCGATACCCATACCGGCACCTTCGTAGCCGCGCTGGCCAGGGGAATCGGGGAGACCGAGGCAGCCCGGCTGGCTAACGCCGCAGCAGCCTGGTCGGTGACCAAGCCGGGTCCAGCTACCGCCCCGACCGCCACCGAGTTGGCGCGCTTTCTGGCCCGCGGCAGCTAACCGGCCCTGCCCTGATGGCTATGCGAGGCCGCCTGCGGGTGACCTCAGCTGACCCCGCGGGGCCGGAACTGGACGCTGATCCGCGGTCCGACGGCTCGCGCGGTCTTAGGGATCGCATGCTCCCAGGTTCGCTGGCAGCTTCCGCCCATCACGATGAGGTCGCCATGGCCCAGATCGTGGCGGATCGCGCGGCCCCCGCCGCGCGGTCGCAGCAGCAGCGACCGGGGCGTGCCCAGGGAGAGGATCGCGACCATCGTGTCCTGCGTGCGGCCGCGTCCGATCGTGTCGCCGTGCCACGCGACGCTGTCCTGGCCGTCCCGGTACAGGCACAGTCCCGACGTCACGAACTGCTCGCCAAGCTCCGCGCTGTAATGCTCGTTGAGCGCGTATCTGGCCTCCTCGAGGATCGGATCGGGCAGCGACTCGCCTTCGCCGTAGAAGCACAGCAGCCGCGGTACGTCGACCAACCGGTCATACATCTGGCGGCGCTCGCCGCGCCACGGCACGACGTCGCGCAGCCCCTCGAACGCCACATCCGCGCCTGTGAGCCAGCCCGGCCGGACATCAATCCAGGCGCCGCGGGTAAGCACAGTACGTCGCACGGAGGTCCGCAGCTGGCCGAGCCCGGGCTCGGCACACAGATCCAGCAGCGAGCCTTGCCATGCTTCAGACATGCGTTCTAGCTTATACGACATTTTCAAATACGCGTTCTATCGACAAGCGCTGGGGTGCGGGTCGGGAACCCGGTGGGTGGAGCCGCCGTCAGGCGGCGTCTGCTGCCGGGGTGCGGCGCGACCACAGAGCCCAGGGAGCTATCGATGGCGCATTACGAGGCAAGCATTGAGTCGCGGCGCTCGGCGGCCGACACCTTCGACTACCTCGCCACCTTCAGCAACGCCGCCGAATGGGACCCGGGAGTCGTCGCGGGCGAGCAGCTTGATCCCGGCCCGGTCGGCGAGGGCACCCGGTTCCGCCTCGAGCTGGCGTTCCTGGGCCGCCGCGTGTCGCTCACCTACCTGATCACGCAGTACGTGCCAGGCCGGGAGGTCGTGCTCGCGGCCGAGGGTCGCCTGCTGAAGTCGACCGACCGAATTACCGTCACGGCGCAGGGCGCCGGCGCGCGCGTCAGCTATGACGCCGATGTCCGGCTGCAGGGACCGCTTAAGTTGCTGGACCCGCTCCTGAATCGCGGCTTCAAGACCGCCGCTGACCGGGCGGCCGCAGGACTTGCCCGGGAGCTCTCAGCGCAGCGGGCGCCGCAGGCCGGGTAGCAGGGGCGGACCGGGTAGAAAGGCAGCATGACGACCGAATCCCTGCTGCCCCGTTCCCTGCTGCGCTGCGGCCTGGTCGGCACCGGCCACTGGGCGCGGATCACCCACGCCGCCGCGCTGGCCTCCACACCCGGCATCGAGTTCGCGGCGGTGTGGGGACGCGACGCCGTCGCGGCTCGGGCGCTCGCCGACATTCATGGCGCCGTGGCTTACCCCGACTTGAGCGCGTTCCTGGACAACGTCGACGCGGTCGTGTTCTCCGTTCCGCCCGATGTGCAGAGTGAGATTGCCGCGCGCGCCGCGACCGCCGGCAAGCATCTGCTGCTAGAGAAGCCCGTCGCCCTCACCGAGGCGGCCGCGGACGGCGTCGTGCGCGCCGTCGAGGACGCCGGGGTCGCGTCGGTCGTCTTCTTCACGGGCAGGTTCCAGCCCAAGATCAGGGCCTGGCTGGCGGAGGTCACGAGCAGCGGCCCCTCCTGGTCCGGGGGGAGCGCGGCCTGGCTTGGCTCCGCCCTGGAGGAATCCAACCCCTTCAATACGCCATGGCGCCGCGAGAAGGGCGGCCTGTGGGATCTGGGGCCGCATGTGGTGTCGATGCTCTGGGCCGCCCTCGGACCCGTGGTCTCGGTCAGCGCGGATACCGGATGGGCCGACGTGACCCATCTGGTCCTGCACCACGAGGGCGGGGTGAGCAGCACGGCTACGGTCACCCTGAGCGCGCCGCCGGCCGCCGCTTACGTGGATCTCTACCTGTGGGGTGAGGCGGGACGCTGCATCGCGCCGATGGACAACGATGACGGCGGCGCGGTCGCGGCGCTGCGGATCGCCCTGACCGAACTGGCGGACAACGCCAGGTCCGGCCGGATCGAGCATCCGTGTGACGTGCGGTTCGGCCGGGATGTGGTCCGGGTGCTGGCCGAGGCTGAGCGGCAGGCCTGGGCGCGGTCGGCTGGCCGCCTCAGGTGAGGGGCGCGTGGCGGCCGCCGGACGCGGCATTAGGCCGCGGTGGCTTCTGGTGGTCCGTGGCTGTGGAGGGTGCGGGTGTGGTCGGGGCTGGTGGCGGTGGTGGTGCCGTCGGGGTTGAGCTT
>Ga0208220_1000209_pt1 | contig 24045 bp, 27 predicted proteins | sample NGESurdeep092012_9_FD_184484 | JGI IMG/M metagenome (GOLD analysis project Ga0208220, IMG submission 184484) | Arctic peat soil microbial communities from Barrow, Alaska - NGEE Surface sample F53-1 deep-092012 (SPAdes) | ecosystem: Environmental > Terrestrial > Soil > Wetlands > Peat ...
CGGCAGCCACATCCCGTGGTAACCGCCGATGAGCACGCCGTCCTCCGGTGCCGCCCCGCACAGGTCGAGCACCTCGCCGAGCGGCAGCCCGGTGGGCACCTCCACCACGGCCGGGCGGCTGGCCGAGCCGCTGACCGACAGCAGTACCGTCCCCGGCTCCTGCGGCGTGCCGACCGTCGCGTAGTTCTCGGGGCCCAGCATGGCCAGCACGGCGATCTGGGCGAAGGTCTCGGCGTTGGACAGCATCGTGGGGCGGTTGTCCACGCCGCTCTCGCTGGCCCGCACCCGGCGGCCGCTGGGCAGCGAGATCTTGCCGTTGATCGCGTTGACCAGCGCGCTGCTCTCGCCCGAGACGAACCGGTCCGGCACCTGGACGACCAGCATCATCCGCTTGAGGTCGGGCTCGGCGTTGGCCAGGGCGCTGACCCAGCGGGCCATGCTGCCGTCGCCGGACACGCCGACCACGATCTCCCGCGCCCGCAGAGCCCAGGCCACGACCAGGGCGCCACCGAGCACGAGGTAGGGCGATTTCTGCAGCAGCACCTTGTCCTTGTAGCTGCCCGGCTCGCCCTCCGTGGCGTTGACGACCACGACGACCTGCCGCTTGCGCGCCCGGGCCGAGGCGACGACGGCGCGCAGCTTGCTCGCCACCGGGAACGCCGCGCCGCCCCGGCCGCGCAGGTCCACCTGCGCGGCCATCGCGATGAGCTGATCGGCCGTCAGGCGGGGCAGCTTCCCGAAGATCGACTGATAGGCCGCCAGGTCAACCTGCTTCAGCCGGTCGAGTCCAGCCGTCAGCCGCGCCTGGCCGATCGACAGGGTCTCCGGCACCGGGGGCAGGGTCATTGCTGGTACTCGTCAGGTGACGTGCTCCAGCCGGGCGAGGTGGGCCAGTCCGGCGACGCCGGCCACTCCTGCGATGCCGGGTACTCCTGCGTCGCCGGGTACTCCTGAGGCGATTGCCATTCCCGCGGTGATCGCCAGCTACCCGGGTCCGTCATGTCCGTCGACACCGTCGGGCTGGGCCGCGTCGGGCTGGGCCGCGTCGGGCTGGGCCGCGTCGGGCTGGGCCGCGTCGGGCTGGGCAGCGGCTGGCCGGGCCGCGTTATCCCGGACACCTGGGCCGTGTGGGCCGGGCCGACCGGGCCGGCCGCCAGCGCGCGCCGCTGCGGCTGCGAGCCGAACTGGGCCGAGCCGAACTGCCCGGAACCGAGCTGGGATGAACCGAGCGGGGCCATGGCCACGCGTGCTCCGGGGACCAGTCCCTCGGTCGGCACGCTGAGCCGGTCCGACACCGGATGCGGGATCTTCTCGTCGTTGGTGCGCAAGGTGGCGACGTACCGGACGGCCAGGGCCAGGGCGACCAGGGCCAGGCATGCTCCGTAGCTCCAGTCGACATAAGGCTTCGCCGCCCGGCCGCCCAGCAGGCCGTGCACGATGCACAGGGGCCAGGCCAGATAGGCGACGGCGTGAATGGAGCGCCACGCCCACGGCCATCTCCCGGCGAACCGGCCGCGCAGGAAGCCCGATATGACGATCAGGACGAACAGGTCCGAGGCGATCGTCCCGAGGCCGATGTAGAGCGGGCGGTGCTGCGCCAGGAACGGCACGACGGCGTCGATGGCACGCGAGTTGTGCGCCAGGATCTCCAGGACGATATGGCCCGCGAGCGCGGTCAGCGCGGCCAGCGAGACGCCGCGGTGCACCGCCTGGGCCACCACCCGGCTGCCCGGCCGCATGACGATGCGATCGGTGGCCAGCAGGCCGACCCCGACGGCGGCCGTCATCCCGATCAGCGCGAAGACGCCCGCGTACTTGAGCAGGAACGCCTGCACGCTGCTGACGATCGACCGGCCGTGGCCGGTGCGCTCCGCGACCAGGGCTAGGGCGACGGTCACGACGATGATCACGAGCCAGGCCGCAAGCCAGCGTCGTGACGACGAGCGCTGGGCTGCTGGCATCGGCGGGTAGTACCCGCCAGTACGCCCGCGCCTAGCTGACAATGAAGCCTCCTGGGGGCAGCAAAGATGCGAAGAGCGCTAACATGCCCGTTCTCAACGAGCACCGGAAGTCTGTATCGCTTGCCTGGATGGAATTTTCAAGGCCCCCCGGCCGATGATCAGCATCGTATCGTCGCCGATCTCGTATCCGCAGCGAATCGGCGTAGTAACGGTAACAATGTCGCGTTTGGCCAGCTCAGCGTCCCTGCTCAGGCGAGTCGGACCGGTAACGGAGCGGATCACGCAAAGGGCGGTGAGTGGCGCGGCCCAGTAGCGGCGCGCATAGGCTTATGTCGCAGCGCGCACAGGCCTAGTCGTGGCGCCGCAGGAAATCATCCACCGCGGCCATATAGTCGTCTCGCTGTTCCCAGAAGGGCATGTGCGAGGACTCCTCGAGGATGACCTGCTCGGTCTCCTTGATGCCGGAGACGAGGTCTTCCTGGACCCGCGGCGTGGCCTCGTCGTAGGTGCCCGAGATCACCAGGGCTGGCACGCTGATCTGGCCCAGGCGCTCCAGCGCCGACCAGTCCTTGAACGACCCGATGACGTGGAATTCCGAGGGCCCGTTGGTCGTGTGATAGACGGTCGGGTCGGTGTCGATCAGCTCGAACGAGCGCAGGACCTCCGTCGGCCATTCGTCCAGGCGGCAGACGTGGCGGCTGTAGAAGACGTCGCAGGCCTCACCGTACTCCGGATTGCTGGTGGTGCCCGCCTCCTCGTGCCGGCGCAGCGTTTCCTCGACCTCCGGGGGCAGGTCCGCCCGGAGCCTGTTCGCCTCGACGGCGAACGCGGTGAACGAGGCGCCGGTGTTGGACAGCACCACCGACCGCAGGCCGGCCGGCTGGGTGAGGGCGTGCTCCTGGGCGAGCATGCCGCCCCAGGACTGGCCGAGCACGTGGTAGCGCCCGCCGATGCCCAGCTCGCTGATGAGGCTGGCCAGCTCGCGGACGAACAGGTCGACGGTGTAATAGTCGGCGCCGCGGTCGGGGAAGTGCGCCGAGTTCCCGTTGCCGGTCTGATCGTAGAAAACCACGGCCCGGCCGTCGGCCGCCAGGTCGGTCATCGACAGCAGGTAGTCGTGCGTAGCGCCGGGGCCGCCATGCAGCGTGACCAGCGGGGCGGGGCCTTGGCCGGAGCGGGCCGCAGCCAGGTCGCCGACGACCCGGTACCAGGTCTGATGGCCCTCGAACCCTGCGTATCCCTCATGGACGGGAATCGTCATCACCCCAGACTATGCAGCTCAATCAGGATGATGTAGCGGAAGCGGGACATTCCCCGGATGCCCGCCGACGGCCGCGACCTGGCGAGCCCGGCCGGCGGCTCTGGCGAAGCTGCCGGGCATCGAGGCCGATAACGGATGTACGGCGCCGTTTTTTACACGCACACTGACATAAGGCGCGAGATATCGGCTCGGGCCAGAGCCAGGGGCCCTCGAAGTGGAGAGCTAGATGCGAAGAAACGGGACTGACTCGACTGCGCGGACCTGGGTGCGGGCCAGGCTGGTGGCGGCAGCGGTCGCCATCGTCACCCTGCTGGCCGGCCTGACGGGCGCCGCCGCTTCCACCGGCGCCCCGGCCACCGCCGCCCCCGTCAGCGCCGCCCCATCCAGCTCGAGCCGGGGACTGATCGCCGCCACCCGCGACGGGCTCGTCCGCGGCCAGGCGGCCGGCGCGGCCAGCGAGTTCATCGGCATCCCCTACGCCGCACCGCCGGTCGGCGCCCTGCGCTGGCGGCCACCGCGGCCGGCCGCGCCCTGGCCCGGCGTCCGCGACGCCACGGCCTTCGCGCCGCACTGCCCGCAGCCCGCCTCGCCCTTCGGCGTCGCGAGCACGTCGGAGAACTGCCTGTACCTCAACGTGTACACGCCGTCCGGCTTCCGCGGCGACCTGCGCGGCCTGCCCGTCATGGTGTGGATCCACGGCGGCGCGCTGGTCACCGGGGAGAGCGACGACTACAACCCGGCCGCGCTGGTCAGCCACGGCGTGGTCGTGGTCACCATCAACTACCGGCTGGGCGCGCTGGGATTCCTCGCGGACTCGGCGCTGGCCCGGCGGCCGGGCGCCCCCACGGGCAACTACGGCCTGCTGGACCAGCAGGCGGCGCTGCGCTGGGTGCAGGCCAACATCGGCAGCTTCGGCGGTGACCGGCGCAACGTGACCATCTTCGGCGAATCCGCCGGCGGCCTGAGCGTCCTGTCACAGGTGGCTTCGCCGGCCGCCCGCGGGCTGTTCAGCCGCGCCATCGTGGAGAGCGGGACCTACGATCTCACGCAGGCGTCGCTGACCACCGCGGAGGCCGCCGGCCAGTCGTTCGCCGCCCAGGTCGGCTGCGCGGCCCCGACCGCCGCCCAGACCGCGGCGTGCCTGCGCAGGCTCCCGGTCGCCACGATCCTCGATAACGAGAGCTCTGCCGGTTACACGCCGGATATCGACGGCCGGGTTCTCGCTCAGTCCCTGGGCACGGCCTTCGCCAGCGGCCAGTTCAACCGCGTGCCGGTGATCCTGGGCACTAACCACGACGAGTGGCGGCTGTTCGTCGCCCTCGACCAGCTGGAGGGCGGGCCGGCACCCACCGCCGCGAACTACCAGGCCCTGATCTCCGCCACGCTGGGCGTGCCCGCCGCTGCGGCCGCGGCGATCGCGGCCCAGTACCCGCTCAGCGCCTATCCCAGTCCCGCGATCGCCCTGGGCGCGGTCGGCACCGACGCGATCTTCGCCTGTCCCGCGCTGACCGCCAGCACGGCCCTGTCCAGGTACGTGCCGACCTACGCCTACGAGTTCGGCGACGAGAACGCGCCGGAGCGGTTCCTGCCCCCGATCGGCTTCCCCTACGGCGCGGCCCACGCCTCCGAGATCCAGTACCTGTTCCAGATCACGACCAACATCCCCGGCGCGCTCACGGGCCCGCAGCAGCAGCTCGCGGCGGCCATGCAGGGGTACTGGACCAGCTTCGCCGGGCGCGGCTCGCCCGCCACGGCCGGCCAGCCCCGCTGGCCGCTCTTCGACGCCGCGAGCCAGCAGGTCCTGTCCCTGGTCCCGCCGCAGCCGCAGGTGGAGACCACCTTCTCCGCCGAGCATCACTGCGCCTTCTGGGCGCTCGCCGGCTAGGCCCGGCACCGTCACCTGCGGCGCTCCGCGTCGCTGCGCATATAGTTCAGGCCTGACGCGGGCCTGCGCCCGAGAACTTCGAGGAGTAGCCGATGCCTCAGCCGACACTGGTCCTCCGCGCCCTGGAGTGGGTCAGGGTTGACTTCGCCCCACGGCACCGCCCGCCGTCGGCGCTGCGGGTGGTGGCGGCCACGATCGTGTCGGTCGCCGGGTCGCTGCTGGCGGACGCGCTGCTAGTCGTGATCGGGCAGGCGGCGTTCCCGTCCACCAGGGGCTACGCCCACTTTCAGTTCGCTGACTACTCGAAGCTGACCATCGTGGGCGTCATCATCGCGTGCGCAGCGTGGCCGATCGTGACGCGCGTCAGCTCGTCGCCCCGGTGGCTGTTCCTCCGGCTGGCCATCCTGGTGACCCTCGCGCTGTACGTGCCCGACCTGTACCTGCTGGTGCTGGGCCAGTCGGCCAAGGCGGTCGCGGTCCTGATGCTGATGCATCTGGCGATCGCGGTGGTCACTTACAACGTCCTCGTGCATCTGGCCGGCGTCCGGCAGGACCGGGCGCCGGCCAGGCACGGAGCGCACCGGCAGTCCGCGGCCGTCGACTGACCGCGGCCCGGCCGTGACCGGGGGTTCAGGCCGGTCCTGCCCCCAGCGTCCAGGCGCCCGCGGCGATCAGCGCCATGACCAGGCCAATCAGGGGGATGAAGAAGCGGGGGCGCGGCAGCGCGCGGGGTAGGTGGGGCTTCATCTTCCGGACCTCCACGAGTTAGCCAGTTGTCGGATATGTGCCGCCCCGTCCAGCGGGCCCGACTATAGCGACCGTGACTGGCCGAGGGCCGTCGTTATTCGCGAAATGGGCTATTACGGTCGGCGATGCTGCGGTCGGCGCCATTCACCAGCCGTAACCTCCCGGAGATGAACCGTTAACGTTCCGGAGATATCGCGCCAAAGTCGTTGACAGTTACACGCACGCATTAATGCTGGCGACAGAACGTCACGACTAGCCCGGCTATTGGCCGGGAGGAGGAGGCTGGAGCGCTGATGCGACAGACTCGGGTCGACGAGACCATACCGGGAGGGACCCGGCGGAGCGGCGGCCATCGCGGCCGCCTGCACCGCTTGGGAATCCTCATGGCGGCTGCTCTCGCGGTCGCCTGGGCGGCCAGCGCCGGCGGGGTCGCCGCGGCCTCGGCCGCCGCCCCGCACCAGGCCGCCGCGGTCACGCCCGCGTCCACGCCCGCGGGAGCGCCGAACCTCGGCCCGAACGTCTACATCTTCAGCCCGAGCATGCCGCAGAGCCAGATCCAGGCGACCGTCGACTCGATCTCCAGCCAGCAGATCTCCAATCAGTTCGGGACGCAGCGCTACGCGCTGCTGTTCGAGCCTGGCACCTACGGGTCGGCCACCGACCCGCTGATCTTCCAGGTGGGCTACTACACCGAGGTGGCCGGGCTGGGCAGCACGCCGGGGGACGTCACCATCAACGGCTCGATCGACGTGTACAACCAGTGCTTCGCCGCTAACAACTGCATCGCGCTGGACAACTTCTGGCGCTCGATGTCCAACCTGACCATCAACGTCGCCGGCGGGACCGGCTGCCAGACCGCAACCGATTTCTGGGCCGTCTCGCAGGCCGCGCCCATGCGCCGGGTCCAGGTCAACGGCAAGGTGTCGCTGATGGACTACTGCAATGGCTCGCCGGACTACGCCAGCGGCGGCTTCATCGCCGACTCGGCGTTCTCCAGCCCGGTGATCAACGGCTCCCAGCAGCAGTTCATCGTCCGCGACAGCCACCTGACCGGCAGTCCGGGCTGGTCCAACGCTGTCTGGAACCAGGTCTTCTGCGGTGACGACAACGCCCCGGCGCAGAGCTTCGCCGTCAACGCCGGCGACCCTGGCGGCCCCGCCCCGTACACGACCCTGGCCACGTGCCCGGTGACCCAGGAGGCGCCGTTCCTGCAGACCGACGCCGCGGGCGCCTACAGCGTGTTCGTCCCGGCGCTGCAGCACAACTCCTCCGGCACCTCGTGGGGCAGCGGCCCGACGCCGGGCACGCCGGTTCCCATCGGGAAGTTCTTCATCGCCAGCCCGAGCACGCCCGTGCTGCTGATCGACGCCGAGCTGGCCCTGGGCAAGGACCTCATCCTGACCCCCGGCGTGTATGACCTGAAGGCCCCGATCCTGGTCTCGCGCCCGAACACCGTGGTGCTCGGCCTGGGCTTCCCCACGCTGGTCCCGCAGAATGGGACGGCCGCGATGCAGGTGCTGGGCGTGCCGGGAGTGAAGCTCTCCGGGATGATCTTTGACGCCGGGCCCAAGAACTCCCCGGAACTGCTGCAGGTGGGCGGGCCCCTGGCCTCCCTGACCGGCAGCGCGTCCGATCCCACGCTGGTGCAGGACGTGTTCTTCCGCATCGGCGGCGCCACCGCGGGAAGCGCCACCGACAGCCTGGTGGTCAACAGCTCCCACGTCATCCTCGACGACATCTGGGCCTGGCGGGCCGACCACGGCGCCGGCGTCGGCTGGACCGACAACACTGCCGACAACGGGCTCACCGTCAACGGCAACGACGTGACCGCCTACGGCCTGGCCGTCGAGCACTACCAGAAGAAGGAGGTCGTCTGGAACGGCCAGGGCGGCGAGGTCATCTTCTTCCAGAACGAGAACCCCTACGACCCGCCGAGCCAGGCCGCCTGGATGGTGAGCCCGACCCAGGACGGCTACCCGGCGTTCTACATCCCGAACAGCGTGAAGAGCTTCCAGGGCTACGGGCTGGGCAGCTACAGCTTCTTCAACCAGGGCGTGGACATCGAGAACGCGATGGCCTTCCAGGCCCCCGACACCCCGGACGTCGACTTCCACGACCTGCTGACGGTGTTCCTGAGCGGGTCCGGCGGCATCCAGTCGGTGATCAACGGCACCGGCGCCGCCGTGAACTCCACCTTCGGCGGCCCCAGCGACGTGGTCAGCTACCCGTGATCGGCTGACGCGGCAGGCCGGCCGCGGCCAGCGGCCATCGGGCTCCACCGCCGCGGGGGTGGAGCCCGATGCCGTCCCCCGGGGCCTCCCCGGGCCGCCGGGCCGGGCGGTGTGGTGAACTCTGATCGTGCCGCCCGCGAGTGTTCCCCCGCTGCTGTCCCTGACCGGCGTCAGCCGCAACTTCGGCGAGCGGCTCGCGCTGTGCCCCATCGATGTTGAGCTAGCGGCGGCGCAGTGCGTCGCCGTCCTGGGCGCGAACGGGTCCGGCAAGTCGACCCTGCTGCGCATCGCGGCGGGCCGGGACACGCCGACCACGGGCCAGGTCACTTACGACGGCCGGCCCCTGGCGGAGGACGACCTCGTGGTGCGGACCGAGATCGCCGTCGTCGGCGACATGGTCAGCGCCTACCCGGACCTCACCGCCCGCGAGCACCTGCAGCTCGTGGCCGTCGCGCACGGCGCCGGCGGTCGCGCCGAGGCGCTGGTGGACAAGGCGCTGGGGGAGTGCCGCCTCGGTGACCACGGCGGCGCGCTGCCCGGCTCGCTGTCCAGCGGCCAGCTGCAGGCCCTGCACCTGGCCGCGGTGCTGGTCCGGCCGCGCCGGCTGCTGGTGCTGGACGAGCCCGAGCAGCGCCTCGACCCCGCCGCGCGCCGCTGGCTCGCCGGCCTGCTGAGGGCCGAGAAGGAAGCCGGGGCGGCCGTGCTGCTCGCCACGCATCATGCCGAGCTCGCGGAGTCGGTCGCCGACCAGGTCGTGGTGCTCAGCGACGGGGCGGTCATCGCGCGGGGGACGCCGGCGGTGGCGCTGGCCGCGATCCGGTGACGGCCACCCGCGACGTGATCGCCGTCCCCGACAGCACCGCGCCGGCCCTCTCGCTGCTGCGAGAGCTGCGCCGGGACCACGGCAGGAAGCAGGCCGCCAGCGCCGCCTACTGGGTGTACCTGGTGGCGTTCCTCGTGCTCGTCTACGGCGGCTCGGCGATCGCGGCCGCCGTCCGGGCCCTGCGGCATCCGCCGGCGGCCACCGCCCAGACGCCGCACGTCCTGCAGGCCGCCCCGGCCGCGCTCGCCGCGCTGGCGCTGATCGTGCTCGTGGTGCTGCTGCGCGATGCGCTGTGGCGCGGCCCGGTGACCTTGCCGCAGGCCACCGTCGACTGGCTGCTGGGCACGCCGGTGGACCGGGGCGTGCTGCTGCGGCCCGGGTTCCGGCGGTCGGCGGCGCTGGCCGTCCTGGCCGGCGCCGCCGTCGGCATCGTGCCCGCCGCCGCCCTGGTCGCGCTGGGCCTCGGAGCCAGCGGTGCCGGTGGTGCCGGTGGTGGCCACGGGACCAGTGACGTGCTGCGCCTGACCGGCGCCTCCATGCTGTCCACGGCGCTGCTCTTCGCCTGCGCCACCGGGGTCGCCGGCCTGATCGAGCGGTACCCGGCCAGCTGGTCCTGGCTGCGCCGGGCCACCCCCGCCGCGCTGGCCGTGGCTGCGGCCCTCGCCGGGCTCGCCGCCTGGGCCATGCTCGGGCGGCCGCCCGCCGTCCTGACCGACATCGCGCTGTGGTCCGGACCGTGGGGATGGGCCGGCCAGGCCACCATGGCCGCGGTCCGCGGCGCGGCACCGCTGTGGCCGCTTGCTATCGGCATGCTCGGGGTGCTGGCGCTGGCCGCACTGGCGTGGGCGTACCGGGCGGCCGCCGGGGTTCCCGGCCCCGCGCTCCGGGCCCGGGCGGCCACCCTCGGGGCGATGTCGGCGGCCGTGCTGAACCTGGACACCCGCAGCGTCGCCACCGCCTACACCGCCGCCGGCCCGTCGCGCCGGGCCCGGTTCCGGCTGCGGCCGCCGCGGCACCGGCAGCTGGTCCTGTTCTGGCGGGACCTGCTCGCCCTGGGCCGGGCCCCCTCCCGGCTGGTGGGCGCCGTCGCGCTGGCGCTGCTGGCGGTGGGCCTCGTCGCCGTGGCCCGGCGCGGCGGCCACGATCCGCTGGTGCCGGTCGCCTGCGCGATGGCCCTGGGCTACCTCGCCGCCGCCTGGCTCTGCGAGGGCGCCCGGCTCGACGCCGACGACACCCGCCGCTCCGTGCATCTGCCGTTCCGGTTCGCGTCACTGGCCTGGTGGCACGCCGCCGTCCCGAGCCTGGTCCTGCTCGTGGTCGCGGGCGGGCCGGCCGCCGCGCTCTGCCTCGCCGCCGGCGACCCGCGGCTCCTGGCCCTGCTCGTGACCGTGCCGGTCCTGGTCGGCGGAGCGATGGTCAACGTGTTCCGCGGGCAGTACCCGCCGGACCTGTTCTCCGGGGTCGACACCCCCCTCGGGAACACCGCGGCGGTGCGGATCATCTTCTGGTACGGCTGGGGCCCGATCCTGGCGGTCGCGCCCACTGCCGTGCTGGTCTCCAGCGCGATCGGCTCGCCGGATCCCGGCGCGCTCGTCCGCGCGGCCGTCATCGGCGCCGCCCTGGCCGCCGCGCTCGGCGCCTACGCGGCCCACCGCGCGGGCCGCCTGCGCGCCGGGTGAGCCGCTGCCGGCGAAAGGCCAGCGGCTCAGAGTGGGACGTTGTAGCCGGCCAGCCAGTGTACTTTCAGCCAGAGCGTCACGGCTGCCCAGGTGCCGGTGACTTCCAGCAGGCCCAGCACGATGAGCATGCCGCCTCCGAGCATGGTGATCAGCCGCGCATGCCTCCGGGCGAACTCGAACGCGCGCATTCCTCGCTGTGCGGCCAGTGCCACGAACAGCAGCGGGAGGCCGACACCGAGACTGTAGACAAAGGCCAGGAACGCGCCCCGCGCCGCCGTGCCGGAAGTGAGGCCCAGAAAAAGCACCGCCTGCAGCGTCGGGCCGACGCAGGGTGTCCAGCCCAGCCCGAACATGACCCCGAGCAGCGGCGCCCCGATCAGGCCGGCCCGCGGGCGTACTGACGGTTTCACGATCCGGCCCGTGATGGTGAACCGCTCGAACGCCCCGGCGAGCATGAGCCCGAGCAGGATGGTCACCACGCCGAGGGCCCGGGTAATGACCTGCTGGTGGCGGAGCAGCAACGACCCGAGCGACCCGAATGCCAGGCCGTAGGTGGCGAAGAGCGCGGAGAAGCCGAGCACGAACAAGGTGGCGCCGGCCAGCATCCGGCCGCGGCCCGCCGGGCCAGCATCGTTCCCGGCATCTGCGCCAGACATGCCCGTTACGTAGGAGAGGTAGCCGGGAACAAGCGGCAGGCAGCAGGGTGACAGGAAGGTCAGGGTCCCGGCCGCTGCGGCGATCGGGATAGCCAAGAGCAGCGGCCCGGTGGTCACGGCACTCCCGACGCTCATGACCTCCCCGCTCCGCTCGCGTTCTGCACGGGGAGCCTACTACTTCGAAGTGTGCAGCCCAGCCGCCGGACCAGCCCGCTACCTGGAGAGGTGGCGCGCTTGATTCACTCCATCTCCTGTGCGAGCTAGCTCGTGCGGCGGTACATGCGCGCGGTGAGGACCGGGCCACTCCTTGCCACCTAGCCGCCGGGTGCCTGGGTAAACGTCGGCCTGCGCCGCAGCTTACTGGCCGAGCATCGCGCGCAGCGTCCGGGCATTGCGGACGGCGTTCGCGGCGCCGTCATTATTGAAATAGGCGAACACCGCGGTGTGCTGGCCCTCCCACTCGCGGATCCGGTCGGCCCACCAGGCCAGGTCATCGCCGGAGTAGGAACCTCCGTACAGGTGCTGGTGGTCCGGGCCGTGCAGCCGGACGTAGGTGAACGGCGCGGTCACGGTCAGGATGCACGGCAGCTGAGCGCCGCTCATGACGCAGTAGGCGGCACCGCACTCCCGGAGCAGGGCAAAGACATCCTCCTGATGCCAGCTGGGGTGGCGGAACTCCACGGCGACCGGTATCCAGCGGGGCAGGGCCCGCAGGAAGTAGGCCAGCCTCGCGTCGTCACGCGCGTGGCCGGGGGCGAGTTGGACCAGCAGGACGGCGCGCTTGTCGCCTAGCTCGTGCCACCCGGCGGCGATCCGCTCGATCCACCGCTCCGGCTCCAGCAGCCTCTTGCCGTGCGTGAGGCCCCGCGGCGCCTTGACCGACATGCGGAAGCCGGACGGCAGCCGTCGCTGCCAGCTCCGGAAGGCCGACGGCGGGGGCCAGCGGTAGAAGCTGCTGTTGAGCTCGACGGTCGAGAACGACTCGCCGTAACGGGCCAGCCGGCCCGCGGGGGGCAGGCCGGGCGGGTAAAGCTCTGGCCTCCAGTGGTCATAACTCCACCCGGACGTCCCGATGCTCGTCGCCATGCCGCCCTTGCTACCTCAGCCGCCGGCTCCTACTCCTGACGCCAGTCCTGATCACGCGGCCCGGCTAGCGAGACGACGACTGCGCATCTGCGTAGGCCGCGGGGGTCTGGCCGATCGCGGCCCCGAAGTCCCGGATCAGGTGGGCCTGGTCGGCATACCCGAGGCCGGCGGCTACTTCCGCCCACGACACCTGCTCGCCGTCGCGGACCGCCTCGGCCGCCTCCAGCAGCCGGTACCGGCGCAGCACCCAGGTCGGGGACACGCCCGCATAGCGCAGGAACATCCGTTGCAGGGTCCGCTGGCCCAGGCCCGCCACGTCGCACAGGTCGGCCAGCCGGCGTACCGTCCGGTTGACCTCGGCGAGCCTGGCGACCTCGGCGACCTGGGCGGCAGGGCCCACCCGCTCGTGATCCACCGCCCGCTCCAGCGCGGTCGCCAGCAGCCCGACCCGCGCTGCCTCATCCGGCTCGCCGGCGACCTGCCGGACCAGCGCCGCCTCGTCCGCGCCGATGGCTGCCCCGAGGGGGACGATCCGGTCGGTGAAGTCCGCCGCCGATCCAGCGATGAACGCCCCCAGTCCGCCGGGCCGGGCCAGCGCCGCCACCGTCCAGCCCTGCCCGACCAGGACGCGGCTGGTCAGGCCCCGTGCGACGCCGTTCAGGCGGGCTTCGACCGGGCCGGCCTCGGTGTCGCCGGGCCGGGCGTTGGCGTGGCCGACGCTGAAGTTGGCCCCCGGATGGGTCAGCACCTGCTGGCGGTGGGCCGTGCCCGGCGGCAGGTCCCAGCTCACCGCCCAGAAGCGGTCCACCAGCCCGGCCAGGGCGGGTCCCGCCGGGTACCTGGTCAGGCGGACCCGCTGGCGCAGCAGCCAGGGGTCGAGGATCCCGCGGCTGTCCTGCTCGACGGGGTCCGGCCGGGAGCTGCTCACGTCAGCGACCCTAGCGCTCCGGCCTGGACGTAAATCTTCAAGCCCGCAGGCCACCGGCGCCCCTAACGTCACCAGCATGGCTACATCAACCGAGAAGACCACCCAGTCAACCGAGAAGACCACCAACCTGCTGGTCATGGTGCTCGCCGACCTCGCGCCGGTCGTGGGCGGCATCACCCCGGGGCAGCTGCACGATCCGACGCCCTGCACCGACTACGACGTCGAGCAGCTCCGCGAGCACGTGCTGGGCTGGCTGACCACCTTCGCGGCCGGCTTCGCCGACGCCGGCGGCCAGGCGCCCCGGGCCAGCCTCAGCGGATACCAGGCGCCCGCCGACGCGGCCGCGGAGGTCCGCACAGCGGCCGGCACGCTCGCCCGGGCGCTCCGGGCCGGCGCCGCCAGCCGGCCGCTGCGGCTGGGGGACAGTGCCATGCCCGGCGAGATGGCGCTGGGCATGATCCTCTGGGAGTACCAGGTGCACGGCTGGGACCTGGCCCGCGCCACCGGACAGCCCTGGTCACCGCCTGCCGCCGCGGCGGAGGAATCGCTGAGCTTCGCGCCCGCCATGCTGACCGACGACTACCAGGGTGACGGCAAGGCCTTCGGCCACCCGGTCAGCGTCTCCGGCCAGGCGCCGCCCCTCGACCGCCTGCTCGGGCTGTCCGGCCGCGACCCAGGCTGGCGCGGTTAGGGGACGATGCACAGGAGGGCGATCTTCGCGGTCTGCCGCGGGACGACCGTGACCGTCACGGGCTGGGCGCAGCTGGTCTGGCGGCTGGTGCCGTCGGTGACCTCGACTATCGCGGGCGACCGGGCGGTGACGTGGTAAATGCCGGGTCTGGCCGCGCAGGCGGCCAGCGGCAGCGTCGCGATCAGTCCGAAGCTGGTCCGCATCCGTCTCATGGCGTCCCCCGTGCAGCTCGATTTCGGCGGCTCGACTGCACCTTGGACGCTTCCGGGGCGGCCCTCGTTCCCGCCGATCGCCGCCGCCCGGGAAGAACCGGCCGCGGCCTCAGAGCCGCCCGAGCATCTCCCGGTAGAAAGGCCGGAAGCCGCTTCGCTCGTAGAGCCGGACGGCGCCGTCGTTCGCCTCCACCACCCCCACCGACCAGTACCGGGCCCCCTGCGCCCGCAGGAGCTCGCGGGCAGCGTCCAGGAGCCGGGTGCCGATTCCGGCGCCGCGGGCGTGGTCAGCGACCGCGAGCGACTCCAGCTCCCCGACGACCTCGCCCAGGTCCCACGAGGGCCCGGGCTCCGTCAGCCGCGCCATCGCATAACCGGCGGGCGGGCCGGCCGGCGCTGCCTGGCTGACGGCCAGCAGCAGCCAGGCCCGGTCGCCGGCCAGCCAGGCGTCGTATTGGCGCCGCCGCCGATCCCAGGCCGCGTCGGCGTCGCGGACGGGCCAGTCCTCGCCCGCGACCAGCCGGTGATGCTCCACCATGGCCTGGAACAGCGGCCCCACGTCATCCAGCCTCGTCGCGTCCGCCACCACAACGTCGTAATCGCTCGTCATACCGCGACGCTACCCACGGCGCACCTAACCACGGCGCACCTAACCACGGCGCAGGGCGATCAGGGCGACGTCGTTCCAGCGGCTGCTCAGCCCGTCGGAGTGCAGGATCACCGCAGCGCCGGGCTCCACCGGCGCCTCGCGCACGGCGCCGATCGCTGCTGCGCCGCCACGGCGGCCAGCGGGCCGTGGCCGAGTCCGTCGCACAGCACGCCGGTCACCACCGCATCCGCGCGGGTGGCCGCGTAGCGGTCACCGCACTCGGTCTCCCGCTGATGGGCCTGATCAGTCCGCCCCAGTCGGCCGGTGACTGGGCCGCCGGGCCGGCGGGCTGGGCCAGGAAACGGGCGACCAGGGTCGTGCCGCGGTCCGGTGCCGATCGTCACTAGCTCGACGCCGGGTCCGTCGGTGTCGCGGCAGATGCGTAGCATCAGCGTTCCCTCGCGAGCATGCTTGAACAGGCGCCCATCAGCCGTGCGGCCACCACCGTCTTGAGCAGGTGCTGGGCCACCTCGGTGTCGACCGTGGGGACGCCGGTGGTGTCGATCACGGCGTGCTCGGCCCCGGTGGCCACCAGGGCGTCGAGCATTGACTCGGCCGAGCCCGCGGTCAGGTTGTAGACCACGTTCTTGAGGGAAAGACGCCGACCGCGGTCTCGCTCGGCGAGAAGCCGCGCCGGGCCCAGCTCCCCTAGGACGGCACGCAGCTCGCCGGGCTACATGTGTCTTCTAGGCGAACTGCTGCACGATCCGGGCGCAGAACGCCGGCAGGTCGTCGGGATTGCGGCTGGAGGTCAGGTTGCCGTCGGTGACGACCTCCTCGTCCACGACGATGCCGCCGGCATTGCGGATGTCAGTCCGGACGCTGGGCCACGAGGTGAGCATGCGGCCCTTCACTACATCGGCCTCGACGAGGATCCACGGGCCGTGGCAGATCACGCCGACCGGCTTCCCCGCTGTCGACGAACTCCCGCGCGAAGGCGACGGCCGCGCTGTCCTGCCGCAGGTGATCCGGGTTGGTCGTGCCGCCCGGCAGGATGAGCGCGTCGTAGTCCGCGGGTGCGGCCTGCGACACCACCCGGTCGACGCCGAACGCGCCGGCCGGCTCCACGTCGTGGTTCACGGACTGGATCTCGCCCGCCGCCAGGGACAGCAGCTCGGTGGTAGCTCCCGCCACCAGCACTGCCCCGGCTGCCGTCCTGAAACCTTCGGCCTAGCCGGGCGGCCGGACAGCGCGAGTGGCGATGTAGCCGGGCAGGTACCGCGCCGTGGCGTCCGCGTGATGCGGCGCCTCGACCAGATGAGTGAGGGTGAAGCCGGCCGCGAGCTGGCCGCCGATCTGCTCCGTCAGTGAGTGGCTGTACTCGACCGGGCCATCCGAGTAAGAGCGCCGGCGCTCGTCGTCGGACAGGTCAAGGGTCGAGAACGGGATCGGGTGACGCACCACGAGCTCGTCCCGGTCGTCCAGCGCGGCCACGTCGAAAATGAACACATCCGGGTTGAGGAACCCAGTCAGCAGCAGGCCGCCCGGCCGCAGGACCCGGAAGGACTCCCGCCAGACCGGAGCGAGATCCGGGCAGAACACGTTCGACACGGGATTGAAGACGACGTCGAAGCTCGCGTCCGGCAGCGCGCTGAGGTCGCGCATGTCGCCGAGGACGGCGCGGATGGCCAGGCCCTCGCGCTCGGCCACCTCCTCGTCCCGGGCCAGCTGCCGGGGCGAGTTGTCGAACACGGTCACGGTCGCGCCGGCCGCCGCCAGCACCGGCCCCTGCTGGCCGCCGCCGGAAGCCAGGCACAGCACCGCCGTGGCGCTCAGGTCGGGCGGGAACCAGTCGCGCGGCACGGGCTGGTAACCGATGAGGACCACCGACCAGTCGCCGACCCGGGCCCGGGCGATCGTCTGCGGCCCGACCGGCCGGGTCCACTCGTTGTCGTTGTCCACCTCGCGGTCCCACGCGAGCCGGTTATGCGCGACGGGATCAAAGTCTTCAGCCACAACAGCGCAGCATAAGCCGGGTTATCGCTCAGTGGTTCGGATTACGTGCCCGAGAGCGCGCCCGCGCGCCTTGCGCGCCTAATCCGAACCGCTGAGGGGATCGAGCAGTTTCTCGTAGCCGACGAGGCGCACGCAGACGGCCAGGCCGGTTATGGCCTGCTCCAGTTCGGTCACGGCGGGGTAGGTGGGAGCGATCCGGATGACGGCGTCCCGCGGGTCGTCGCGGTGGGGGTGGGTCGCGCCGGCGGGGGTCAGCGCGATCCCGGCCGCTGCGGCCCGGCGGACGACCTCCCGCGCGCAGCCGTCGGGAACCTGCAGCGAGACGAAGTAGCCGCCGCGGGGTGCGGTCCAGGCGGCCAGCCCGCTGTCGCCCAGTTCGGCGGCCAGAATGCGCTGGACGGCCTCAAACTTGGGTGCCAGCAAGCTGCGCTGGCGGCGCATGTGGGTCCGCAGCCCGGCCTCGTTTTGAAGGAAAAGGGCGTGCCGTAGCTGGTTGATCTTGTCCGGTCCGATCGTCCGCTTGGCCGTATGGCCCAGCAGCCAGGCCACATTCGCGGGGGAGGCCCCGAAGAAGCCGACTCCGGCGCCGGCGAAAGTGATCTTTGAGGTGGAGCCGAAGACGAGCGGCCGGTCGGGGTGGCCCCAGGCGGCGGCAGCGCCGAGCAGGTCGGCGAGCTGCGCGGGAGTGGCGGTGAGGTCGTGGACGGCGTAGGCGTTGTCCCAGAAGACCCGGAAATCTGGCGCCGCGGTGGTCATGGCCGCCAGCCGCTGCACGACCCGCTCGCTGTAGCAGGTGCCATCGGGGTTGCTGTACTTCGGCACGCACCAGATGCCCTTGACCGAGGCGTCCCCGGCGACCAGGCGCTCGACGACGTCCATATCGGGCCCTTCGTCGGTCATCGGGACGGCGATCATGGCGATTCCGAAGCGGTCGCACAGCGCGAAATGCCGGTCATAGCCCGGCACGGGGCACAGGAACGTGATCTTCTGGTCCGCCCACCGGGACGTGCCGCCGGGGACGATGCTGAGCATCGCGTGGACCAGGCAGTCGTGCATCAGCTCCAGGCTGGAGTTACCGCCCGCGACGAGCTGGCTGGCCGGCACCTGCAGCGGGCCGCTGAAGATCTCGCGCAGCTCGGCGAGCCCTTGCAGGCCGCCGTAGTTGCGGCAGTCGGTGCCGTCGGCCGCCCGGTACTGCCCGTCGGGCAGCGTGAGGAGCGCGGCCGATAGGTCGAGCTGCTCCGGGCTGGGCTTGCCGCGGGTCAGGTCGAGGGACAGGCCCGCGGCGACGAGGGCGTCGTAGTCCCGGCGCGCGCTGGTCAGCTGTGCGGTCAGCGGGTCGGCGGGCGAGTTGGTCAGCGGCATGCGTCCTGGCCTCGTGGCGATCGGGGGAGGGAGAAGCTTCAGCCTACAAGCGCGCCGGGGCGAGGAGCCTGAGCTGGGGGCGCCGGCGCGGCTGGATCAGGTCCGGCGCGCCAGCAGGTACGCGCGGCGCGTCTGGACCTCCGCTGGATAGTTGGCCCGCTCCAGCCGCGCCTCGACGGTGAAGCCCGCGCCTTCCAGGGGGGCGCTGACGACTTCCGGCTCGAAAAAGTGAAAGTCGACATCGACGGCATGGCCCCACCACTCGCCGGTGTGCCGGACCTCGGTGCCGACGTGGAACGCCACCAGGAGCAGGCCGCCTGGCCGCAGGACCCGGTGCATCTCGCCGAAGGCGGCGCCCAGCTCGGCGGGCTCGAGGTGGATGACCGAATAGAGCGCGACGGCCGAGCCGAACTCGGCGTCCGCCGCCGGCAGCGACAGGAAGTCGCCTTCGCGGAACTCCACCTGGGGGTGCTCCCGCCGCCCGATCGCGATCATCTCGGGGGAGAGGTCGATCCCGACCGAGGGGGCGCCGTGGCTGGCGAGCCACGCCGCCACGTGGCCGGGGCCGCAGCCCAGGTCCGCGACGGGCGCGCCGTCCGCCGTCTGCTCGATGAGCGCCGCCAGCAGCGCCCGGTCCAGCGGCTTACCGGCCAGCTCGTCGCCGAGGCGCGCCGCGTACTCCTGCGCCACCGCGTCGTAGCTCTCGCGGACACTGCGATGACGGGGCGCGGCAGGCATGAGGCATCATGCCACGCGGCCGGCGGGCGGCGGGCGGCCGTCTGGCGGCGTTGCGGCCCGCAGTCTGGTGGCGTTGCGGCGCTCCTGTGCGATATAGCCCGGTCGCCGGCCGGGCTCTCGTACGGTGTGGGCATGGCATGGCGAAGTAGCGAGCTGGTCACCGACGCCCGATGTCCCGGCCGGCGCGGCGAGGCGGCGCAGTGAGGACGGTCCTCGTCTCGGCCGCCGTGTCGCTGCTCATCGCGCTGTTCGGTACCCCGCTGGCGATCAGGCTGTTCACCCGGCGCGGCTACGGCCAGCTGATCAGGGAGGATGGCCCGGCGGCGCACGCCACCAAGCGGGGCACGCCGACGATGGGCGGCACGGTCATTGTCATCGCCACGGTGGTCGGTTACGTCGTCGGTCACGCCGCCACCGCGTTCTCGGTATCGGCCTCCGGACTGCTGGTCCTCGGCCTGATGGCGGCCCTGGGGCTGGTGGGGTTCATCGACGACTTCCTGAAGATCTACAAGCAGACCAGCCTCGGGCTGCGCAGCGGGGCCAAGCTGGCGGGCCAGTCCATCGTGGCCGCGGTGTTCGCGTTCGAGGTGCTGCGCTACCCGAACTTCTATGACATCACCCCGGCCAGCGCGTACATCTCGTTCCTGCGGGACGTCGGCCCGGTCATCGGCGTGCTGCCGTTCGTCGTGTGGATCGTGCTGCTGATCGGGGGCTGGTCGAACGCGGTGAACCTCACCGACGGCCTGGACGGGCTGGCCACCGGCGCGGCCCTCCTGGTGCTCGCCGCCTACGTGCTGATCGCGAACTGGCAGGTGCGCAACGCCTGCACGGGCGTGAGCGTGACCGCGCAGTGCTACGCCGTCCGCGACCCGCTGGACCTGGCGGTGGTGGCGTCGGCGGCGCTCGGCGCGTGCATCGGCTTCCTGTGGTGGAACGCGCCGCCGGCCAGGATCTTCATGGGCGACACCGGCTCCCTGGCCCTGGGCGGGGTCCTCGCGGGCCTGGCGGTGTGCACCCAGACCCAGCTGCTGCTGGTCATCCTCGGCGGGCTGTTCGTGATCATCACGCTGTCGGTCATCATCCAGGTCGGGTTCTTCAAGATGACCAGACGACGAGTATTCCGAATGGCTCCGCTGCAGCATCATTTCGAGCTGCTCGGCTGGGCCGAGACCACGATCGTGGTCAGGTTCTGGCTGATCTCCGGGCTGTTCGTCGCGCTCGGCCTGGGCGTGTTCTATCTCGAGTGGCTGCCGGGATGAGCGGGACGCGGCAGGCAGGCCGCATTCGGCATGGCCCGCGGTGATCTCGGGCTCAGGTAGTCATGCTGTGGTAGACGGCGATGAGCGCGCTCTTCTGGGTCTCGCTGAGCTTGCCGTCGGCGTGGATGGCGGCCTCGACGCTGTCGGCCGGGCTGGCCTGGGCCTCCTGCGGCTGCGCCTCGGGCGGCTGGGCCTCGTGCGGCTCGGCCGCGCCGGGGGCGTGGTCCAGGAGGCCGGCGTGGGCGAGCAGCATCTCGGCCGAGACGTTGAGTGAGGTGGCCAGCGACTTGAGGACGCGCACCGACGGCTGGTGCATGCCGCGCTCGAGCTCGCTGAGGTAAGGGTTGGACAAGCTGGTGAGCTCGGCGAGCTGGCGGAGGCTGAGGTTGGCGAGCTTGCGCTGAGTGCGGATGAAGGAGCCGAACTTCTCCATCTGCTCGTCCCACTGATGGGCCATTGCTCCACTCCCGATGGCGTGCTGCGGCCGGGTCTCGTGCTCGTTGCCGCCGTGCTCAGTATTACAGGCAGGCAGCCCGGCCGGAGAGCACAAGAGCGCGACGGCCCGCCTGGGGTCGCCGCGCAACTCGGTGCGGGTTTACTTGGCTGCGGAGCTTTCCTTCTTCGCCGGGCCGGTCTTGCCGGTCACCCGGGTGCCGGCGGCCATGAGCAGGTCGTCGGCGAACTGACGCTGAGCGGCAAGCAGCTGCTTGGCGAAGTCGTAGGCGCTGTTAACGACCTCGTGAGGCTTGGGCAGCTTGTCGGCGTAGGGCAGCTTGACTTCGGGCAGCTGCGGGGTGATGGACCGGATGGTGCTGGCCCAGGCCTCGACGGCCTCGACGGCTGCGGTCTGGTTCTTGCGGATGGTGCTCAAGATCTCGCTCTGCAGTTCGCGAGTCATGGTGCGGGTGTCGGTCATGGCTCCTCCTTGACGTCCTTCTGCTAACTATAATGAGCACACTTGGCTGTTTTGTCAAGCAGGGACAGTCGCTATCGGAGGTTCCGGCCGACCTGAGCTAGGCGCCGCGCCGGCCTGGCGCGCCGCTGTCGGCCGTGGTGCTGTCGGCGGTGGCGCCGCTGGAAGCTGCGCGGTCGCGCGCTGTCCCGTCGGCGGGGCGCGGAACTGCAGAGGCCGCGGAAGCGACCGAAGCCGCGGGGGCGACCTCCTGCCGGGTCGTGCCCTCGACGGTGTCAGTGGCGGCCTGTCCGCCGGCGAGGCCGGCCTGAGGCGCGCTGGCATGCCGCGTCTGAGGATGGGCGTCCGCGTAGTAGACCAGGGCCAGCCACGACCCGAGGGCGAGCAGGGCTACGATCGGGACGATGATGGGAACCCACATCGAGCCTGTCATAACTGAAGCTTCCTTCCCCCGTAATCACGCGCTTGACCAGCGAAGACATCTCTGTCCACGCCATCGCCGTGAGCTGGTGACCACTAGGGACCAACGGCCTATTTGGCCGGGGCTTCGGACCTGGAGCTGCTGCATCGGGGGAGCTGGCGCACCGGCGGGCTGCGGCGCCGGACTGCCACACTGTCGATAACCCGGTCGAGCGCCGGGGCCGCCTGTGGAAAGTCGGCCCTGGCGGGCGGGATGTCAGATGTTCTGGCCGCCGGATACCTCGATGCGGGTGCCGTTGACCCAGGAGAACGCGTCGGACAGCAGCGCGGCGACGGCGCTGCCGATGTCGTCGGGCAGGCCGACCCGGCCGAGCGGGATGGACGAGGCGATCGCGTCGTTGACGCCGGCGTTGTCGCGCACCGCGCCGCCGGCGAAGTCGGTCTCGATCGCGCCCGGTGCGACGACGTTCACCCGGATCTGGCGCTGGCCGAGCTCCTTGGCCAGGTAGCGCGTCAGCACCTCGATGGCGCCCTTGGTCGAGGCGTAGGCGGAGAAGCCCGGCAGGGTGAACCGCGCCAGGCCGGAGGAGACGTTGAGGATGCGGCCGCCGTCGACGATCATCGGCAGCAGGGCCTGGGTCAGGAAGAACGGCGCCTTGAGCTGGATCTGGACCAGCTCGTCGAACTGCTCCTCGGTCGTGTCCACGAACGGCGCGTTGATGCCGATCCCGGCGCTGTTGATCAGGAAATCGAAGTCCGGCCGGCCGAACCCGTCCTGCAGCGCGGCGGCCAGGGCCGACGCGAACGTCCCGAAGGAGTCGGTTCTCCCGGCGTCCAGGGGGAGCATCCGGGCCTGGCCGCCCGCGGCCTCGATCTCGGCGACCACTGAGTCGGCAGCGTCCTTATTGCTGTGATAAGTCCCGACGACTGTCACGCCCTGCGCGGCGAGATGCAGCGCCATGCTGCGGCCCAGGCCGCGGCTGGCTCCCGTCAGGACAGCGATCTTCTCCGCCATGATGAATACCCTTCCGGTGAGTTGGATCAGGGCCAGCACCTGCGGCGCCGGCCAGCGTCAGCCCGCGCATCGGCCAGCCGGCGCGGGCCAGCCCGGCGTCGGCTGCCAGTTGCCGGAGGAGACCTGCGGTCCCGGCTGGCAGTCTTCGAGCCTGCCATCCGCAGCCAGCTGAAGGACCTGTGCCTCCCGCTGCAGGCGATCGGCACGGTCAGCATGCCCCGCTCGCTCGTATTCTGACGCCGCGAGCTGGCGCTCCGCGGGGCCGGGCTGAACGGCTTCCGCATTGCCGATCGCGCCCAGCGCCGAGCGCAGCGCGGATGCGGCAACCTCGTCCCGCGCTCGCATGGCGTCATCGAGCGCCCGGCGGAGCCGCTTCCGCATATCAGCGCCGAGGTTCTCTTCCGGGCCGCGCGAGTTCACGACCGAACCCTACGGCCGCCCGCGGACTGGCCAGGTCCCGCCTGCCGAGATCGCCCAGCGGTCGCGGCAGCGACAACGGCGGCCAGCAGCGCCAGGGGCAGCAGCGGCACCAGTCTCGGCGCCTGGGCGGTCAGGACGCTGCTCCCGGCGGCGCCCAGGATCAGCGCGATCAGGATGACGACGCCGCGGCCGCGGTTAGCCGAGTCCCGGGCCGTGGCCAGGTCGCTCAGGACCGCGGTCAGCAGTCCGGTCAGGTACGTGGTGGACAATCCGGGGACGCCGAGCGCCCGGATGGCCGCGCCCTGGATGCCCATGACCCCCGCCGCGCCCGCGAGCAGCAGGAGCTGGGCCGCTCCCCGGGGCCGGCCCCCCGCGATCTCCCAGCCGACGGTCACGGCGACTAGCAGCACTGCCTCTGCAGTCAGGGCGGCGGTGACCCTGCGGGGCCACAACGCCTGCGGTTCCGCGGCCGCGGCGGTAAGCCGGCTGGTGATGAGCGTGGCAACGACGAATCCCGCCACGGCCGTTCCCACGTGCACCGCGAGTGCGCCGCTGCGCTGGCCCGCGCTCACCCCGAGCAGGACCAGGTTGGCGGTCATGACGCTAGTGAAGACGCCGCCGAGGCCCAGGAAGCTCATCGCGTCGGTCGCGCCGGTGGTCGCGGCCAGGACTACCACGAGGATGTCCCGGTGCCGTCCGGCAGCAGAGTCGTGTCCTGGGCCTCCCGAACTCGGTGCTGCAGCCATTGGTCGCGGATTGTCCTCAGGTCAGATGAGAAGGAAAGCTCGCCTGCCGCCCGGGGGAGTGAGGCCTGCCGGACAGCGGCAGAAGTACGCCGTCGGCGACATGGTAACCGCGTGGCGCACCAGGCCAGCGGTCCGGCCGGACATTTGGGACCACCAAGCTGATTAGAAACCACCGGTACGGGTAGTCCCGGGCCATGTCGATTGTCGGTACCGTCTCCCTGCTTGATAACCGGTACCGGCTGGACGAGCAGATCGCGTCGGGGAATTTCAGCGACATCTGGCGCGGAACGGACATGGTGCTGGCGCGCCCGGTAGCGGTCAAGCTGCTGCGCGCCGACTCCGCCGCGGATGCGCAGGGACTGGTCCGGTTCCGCGCCGCGGCCCGGCACGCCGGGCTGCTGGCC
>Ga0208220_1000212_pt1 | contig 23965 bp, 22 predicted proteins | sample NGESurdeep092012_9_FD_184484 | JGI IMG/M metagenome (GOLD analysis project Ga0208220, IMG submission 184484) | Arctic peat soil microbial communities from Barrow, Alaska - NGEE Surface sample F53-1 deep-092012 (SPAdes) | ecosystem: Environmental > Terrestrial > Soil > Wetlands > Peat ...
CAATGGCCGACTCGATAGGTGCTAGAGCCTGATCCCATTCGCCCGCCGCCAGCGGCACGAATGCCGACTCGAAGACAGCATGCTGCAGCCGGAACAAGTCGCCTTGGCGCCGGAGCAGCGGTTCGAGTTCATCGAGCACCGTGGCCAGCGCGCTGGTGTGGCCGAGGTAGGCATGAGCGGTCTTGAGCCCGTCGAGGCCCGCTGCCAGCGCCTGCTTGTCGGAGGCAGCCCTGCCCGCGGCAGCAGCGCGCTGCCCATAGTCGAGCGCAAGATCAAATTGCAGCCTGTTGGTGGCAATGACGGCAAGGCGCGCGAGCAGGTCCGCTGCCGTGGCCTGATCGCCCAGCAGTTCCGCGATGCGCAAGCCCCTGGCGAGATGAGACTCGCAATACCCTACCGGCATGCCGTGGGCCACGGGCACGTCCCCGCCCAGCTGGCGCAGGGCGAGCATTTCCAGGCGCTGGTCACCCGCCGCGCGAGCCGCTGCCGCTCCCTCGGAGAAGTCAGCCAGCGCCGCAGGGACTGCGGCCATCGCTTCGTGCGCCCGGCCCCGGATGACCCGGGCGCGGGCACCGGCCTCCTGATCACCGGCCCGTTCCGCCGCCTCCAGCGCCTGGGTGGCCAGAGCAGCGGAATCGGTCACCGCGAACCGGCGGAACGCCTCATCAGCAGCGGTCAGCAGCGCCCGCGCCGCCCGCGTCCAGTCGCCGCAGGCAGCCGCATGCCGGGCTATCGATTCCGGCTGGCTGGTCAGCAGATCAGCTGCGCGCCGGTGGTAAGCCAGTCGCGTGGGCTCTGGAGTAGTGGCATACAAGGCCTCGCGGATCAGGTCGTTGGCAAACTCGAAGTCACGCCCGGACGCCGCCAGGAGCCGCGCCTGCAGCGCCAGCTCACAGTTCCCCAGGGCGGCCGCATGGGGCACTCCGGCCACGGCCGCAATCGTCTCCGGGTCGACAGCGGCACCGAGAACGGCCGCTACGCGTAGCACCTGTTCCCCGGCAGGGCCCAGGCGGCGGACGCGTGCCTGCACGACGCTTCGCAGTGACTCCGGAAGGCCGCTGTCGCCTTCGGCCAGCGCCTGGAGCACCTCGACCACGAATAACGTGTGCCCGCGTGTCTGCCGCAGGATGCGATCGGCCTGGCCGGCCTGGCCGGCCTCGCCGGAGAGTTGCCTGACCGCGCCTGCCCCGAGCGGTCCGACCTCCACGCGGCCGGCCACAGCGGCGAGCGCGGCACCGACTTCCGCGTCGTTCTCAGCCCGGACCGTCGCGATCACCAGCAGCCGTGCACCGCCCGTGTGCCTGCCCAGGTAATGCACGAGCTCGACGGTCGACTGGCCTGCGTATTGCAGGTCGTCCACCACCAGCAGCACCGGGTTGCGTGCCGCAAGCTCACGTAGGAATGCCAGCACGCTGTGGAACGCCCGGCGGCGTTGCATGTCCATGCTCACCCGCTCGGCTGGCATCGGGCCCAGAACCGCGGCGGCCTCCGGCACCAGCGCGGCGAAGGCCGGCGCGTCCTCACCTAGCAGGCGCCGCAGCTCCGCTGCGGGCAGCCCGGTAACAGCTGGGAGCAGCGCCTCCACGACCGGCTGCAAGAACAGCGACCGCTCGGTCTCATAGCAGCGGGACTGCAAAACCACCGCACCAGTCGCCGCCGCGTCCGCCGCCGCTGCCTCAGCGAGCCTGGTCTTACCGATTCCGGCCTCCCCGACAACCAGGACAACCCCCGACTCATCACCGCCAGCCCGCGCCCACGCGGTGGCCAGCTCGCCAAGCTCCCGGTCGCGGCCGACCAGCCCTGCGCGGGCCGGCACGGAGCCAGCTACCAGGGCAGGCTGCAGGCGATTGGCGCCGCGCCCGTGGTGGCCCGCCCCGGGCCTGGCCAGGCGGCCGTCCTGCCAGCCCCGCTCACCAGAATGCTGCTCGCGCAAAATGGCGAGGTGCAGCTCGCGGGTGTCCGGCGCGGGATCCGTACCCAGCTCCTCCGCCAGCCGGCTGCTCAGCAGGGCATAAGCCTCCAGCGCCTTGGCCTGCTCGCCGGCCGCGGCGCATGCAGACATGTAAAGGCGGTGCGCCCCCTCGTCGAATGGGTCATCGGCCATGGCCTCGCCAGCGGCGCGAGCTGCCGCATGCGCATCACCGGTCGCCAGCAAAGCCCTGGCCAAGGCATGCCGGGCACGGCGCAGCAATCCGCGCAGCTCATCCCTGGCTGGCTCCGCCCAGGCAGCATACGGCTCCTCAGCCAGCGCCATTCCCGGCGAGAGCAACCCGGCTGCGCGCTCGGCCGCCGCCCGGGCCAGCGCGGGAGTCATCCCAAGCTCCTGCTCGGCGCGGCTCGTCAGCCTGGCTGCTTCGTCAAGATCGACCACGATCCCGGGAGCACTACCTAGCTGATAGCCCTGATGGCCGCCACAGATCACCGCAGTGCCCAGCGCCAGGCGCAGCCGGCTCACCAGCGTCGCTACACTTCCCGCCAGGCCGGCGGGCGGTTCGCCTGCCCACAGCGCATCGGCAATCCGGTCGACAGATACCAGCCTGCTCCGTTCAACAGCGAGTAGTTTCAGCAGCGTCCGTGCCTTGCGGCTCCTGGCCAGTTCCCCATCGGCGAGCCGGACACCCCCGCGAAACACGCCAAAGACGCCAGCCAGGTGCAGCTCCAGCTGGGCGGTAGCACCGGAGCCGCCATGCAGGTCCCTCCCCATGTGCTGTTTGTACTCGCGGTAAGCGGCCGCAGGCAAGTACCGGCCGAGACAGCCAAGCCCCTATGGCGGCATGTAGCGGTCGCACAGGCGCGCTCCCAGCCCGTGGCACATCAGAGCCTCGTCGCGTCCGATTGCGCAGGTAGCCAAGGAGCTCGGTATTGTCGAAGGCACTCTCGGGAACTGGGTGAATGCCTACAGGCGTGAGCACGACAGCGACGAGCCGCCCCTGACGATGAGCGAGCGCGTACGGCTTCGCGAGACCGAGCGTGAACTCCGGGAACTCAAGCAGAAAGTCGTCTTCCTGGAAAAACTTGCCGCGTACTTCGCCAGCGAGCCTCGGTGAGCGACAAGTTCGAGTTCATCGACGCGGAGAACGCAGCCAGCACGACTGCGAGCAACATCGAAGCGCCTTCAATTGTGAAGATGTGCGCATGGCTGGAGATCTCCGAGGAACTCAAGCTGTTCATTACCAGGGCGCAGGCGCAGCTCCCGGGATCTGCGCCTGAGCCTGGCTCAGCCCGGCGCCCCGGCAGGTCGCGCCAGCCATGTCGGCCCAGGTCAGCTGCGCCTTGTCTCTGATGTCGGCCAGCCCGGCTCTGGCGGGCGGCGCGGCAGGATGGTGTGCCGCGGGCTGGCCTGCCGAAGATGGCCGTGACTGCAGCACGCGGTTACCGCCGCGGACGAGAGCCTGATAAGACAGCAAGCCCAGTCGTGACGGCACGTAACGGATGGCGCGGCGGCTCACTTCCGATGCCCACGCAGATCGCCGATTACGGACCCCTGGCCTGCGGTGTCGGCAGGATTAGGTTATGTGTCCAGAACATTCGGATCCGCGCGATGGTCGGCGCATGTCGGTGGCTCGTCGCGTCGGACGGACTGAGTGACAGGGCCGGAAAGCTGACGAAGGTCTGTCCGCTTGAGCCGTGTCTTGACCAGCACGGTCAGCTGGCCGAGGTTGCGCTTTGGCCATGTTGGCCAGGGACCGCTTGAGGTGTGACCACACGGGCTCGACGGGGTTGAGCTCGTGGGCATAGGGCGGGAGCTGGCAGACGGTGAGCCAGTCCCGGGCGGCGATGAGCTCGGCCATCGCGCGGCTGTCGTGGGTATTGAGGTTGTCCCAGACGACGACAAGCGGGCCGCCGAGCTGCTGGTGCGTGGCGTCCGGGAGGCGGGCGTAGTCCGCTTCGGTGAAGCCCTTGCGCGGGTCTTTGCGGGAGTCGCGGCCGGCGTGCACGCGGTAGATCAGCCGGGGCCGGCAGCCCGGCTTGACGGCGATCAGCGCGGCCACGAGACGCGCTTATTGCTGCCGCCCGTCACCCGCACGACCGGGGTGTGACCGCGGCGGCCCCGGGTGCGGCCCTTCGGCGGCCTCAGGCCCTGTCCTGACTCGTCTTCGAAGACCAGCCAGGCGCCCAGGTCCGCCGCCGTCCTTTTAAGACCGGCCAGGTCTCCTCCCGCCACCGGGCGATCGCTGCCTCGTCCCGCTCGGCCGCCTGGCGGGCCGGGACCTGCACGCTCCACCCGAGCCGGTGCAGCAGCAGATCCAGTCCCGCCAGGGTGTAGTCCGCCCCGAACCTGCGGCGGGCGATCTCGGCGATCCGGGCCAGCGACCAGCGCTGGTCCTCATCCCAGCCCCAGGCGGCCTGGCCAGCGTCCAGGATCGCCTGCAGCTCGCGTAGCTGAGCCGGGGTGAGCTTGCACCGCGCCCCGCCCGCGCCCTTAGAGGCCAGGGCCGTCCGGCCGCCGCCGTCCAGCGCCCGCCGCCACCGGTTCGCCGACATCCGCGACACCCGGAACCGCCGGGCCACCTCCCGGTCACTGGCCCCCGCCTCGATTAACTCAGCCGCCGCCAGCCGCACCTGCTCCCGGCGGGCCCGCTCGGCCGCGGTCAGCCCACCGCCATCGGGATACCTCATGACTCCGGCATACCGCAACATGCCCCAGCCGTCACCAGGCCCGTAACCTCGGCCGTTAAAGATCTTTTTAGTTAGTTCTGAACTGGCGGCCTGTCAAGCCTGAAAAGCGGAATGTCAGAGCCACACTCGGCCGTGCCCGCTGCGTGCCCGATTGATCGGCAGCCCACCGCTGCTGACGGTCACTCAGAGCCAAGAGCACAAGCCGTCTACCTGCGCCTTCCCTGGTCGCAGACCTGGCAGTCGCACCCTTCCAAGCTGGTGGTGCGGCCTCCTCGGATCACAGGTTGGCGGCCGTATCCACTACCTCCTGGGTGTACTGCCTGTCACCGTCTTGCCAGTAGAAGTCCAGGTTCCCGTTGATGTCGATGGCGGCGACGTTCTCGATGTCGTCGTTCATGGTGACGGCCGGGTCGGACCTGGTGCCGTCCGGCGCGCCTATTCCGCCCGGGCCTATTCCGGTCCACTGCCAGGTACCGGTTCCGTTGGAGGTGGATTTGTCGGCCATCTGGCCGAACCAGTCCCGGTCGACAACGTGTACGCCGAACGGGTAGGTCGTGATGGCAGGCGCGCCGCCGGCGAGGCCCGGCAGCCTCTCTGAGTGCCAGTTCGCGGTGCCGTTCAGCGCCCAGTAAAATATCGTTGCGACGATATTCTCATCGAACGCAGCCACGTTGACGCTGCCGTAATTCACGGTGATGGCGGGGGCATCGGTGGTAGTCCCGGCGCCTGCTACGACCTCCCGGGTCCACGTGGGGCTGCCGTTGGCCGCCCAGTAGAAGTCCAGGCTGCTGCTGGGCCCCTCGGCGACGATGTTCACGCTGCTGCCGTTCACCGCCTGGGACGGCGCGGAGAAAGTCGTCCCCGAACCTGCGACGCTTTCCTGGTGCCAGGCTGAGGTGCCGTTGGCCGCCCAGTAGAACTCCAGGCTGTTGACGGGTCCCTCGGCGGCGATGATCACGGACTTGCCGTCCTGCTTGATCGACGGCGCGGAGTAGGTCGTCCCCTTCCCCGCCACGGTCTCCATGGTCCAGCCGCTCCCGCCGTTCGGCTGCCAGTAGAAGTCCAGGCTGTTGCCGGCGCCCTCCGCGGCGATGACGACGGAGTCGCCGTCCTGCACCATGGACGGCGCGGAGAAGGTCGTGCCGTTCGCCGCGACCTGCTCGCCATGCCAGGTGTCAGTGCCGTGCTCGTTCCAGTAGAACCGCAGCCCGTTGCCGGCGGTCTGCACGGCGATCACGGAGTTGCCGTCGGCGACCGTGATCGCCGGCGTGGAGAACGACGCGGCTGCCCGCGCGGCGGGCCCGCCCGGCGCGACCGCGGACACGGCGGTGATGGCCAGGGCGGCGGCGCCCGCGACGGCGAGCATCCTGACCCTGGACCTGACGGCGATCACGCGCCGGCCTGACCCCACGGCCTTCACTGCTCCCGCCGCCCCTGGCCCTGGCGGCACCGCCGCGATGACGAGACGGCGGGCGATCGCGCGCAGACCCGAGCCGCGAAGCTTCATGGTCTCCCCCAGCAGATTAGAAATGACCCCGACCAGTCCGGCCAGCATGACACGCGCGCTGAAACGCCGCTATGGGCGCTTTGACGCCAGCGTCACTTCGTGATCAGGTGACGGCGAGGGCCTGGCAGTGCTGGTGGTGGCAGTTGCGGGCGGTGGCCTGGTGGCGGCGGCGCCAGCGTGACCAGTGCAGCTGGTCGGAGGCGGGCCGGGGGGGCCGGGCTGGGTGGCGGTCATGACCGACAGGAACGCGTGGGCCAGCATGGCCAGGACCAGCCGGGTGACCAGTTGGTCGCTCGGCCGGGCCTGCGTCAGCTGGGCCAGTCGATCCGGCCGCAGACGACGCGGGCAGTGACCTCGCCGCGGATGTCCCAGCAGGCCGCCAGCGCGGTCATGATGGCCAGCCATGGGCCTGCTGAGAGCTAGCCGCCCGCGATGATGTCCTGGACCGGTTCGGGATCCCTCAGGCTCGTTCCACCGTCGCCCCGGCGGATGAACTCGCGGGCCGGCGGCCACATGACGACATGCTGGTCCCCGGTGGCGTCGTACCGGATGAAGGTCACGTCCTGAAGGTCGACCCCGAAAAGGTGAAACCGGCCCGGCGTCGGGCTCCACCCCAGGTCAGCCGTCACCGCGTCGCCGTACCGGCGCTGGACGTCCGGGTCATGCCCGGCCTGCGCCGTACCCCGGATCTTGAACTCTCCCTCACCGCCGTCCCGGCCGGTGATGACGCTGTGCACGAGGATGCGCGGGTCGCGCAGCAGGTCCGCGGCCTTGGTCGACTGCCAGAGCATGGACAGCCACAGGCCGCCATCCATCACGAACGGCTCGACCGGGCTGAGCCGGGGCGTGCCGTCTCGCCGGATCGTCCCCACGAGCACGAGCAAGCGCTGCCGTCCGAGGGCCGCCAGGCCCAGCTGGACGCTTTCCATCTCCGACCAGCGCATGTCTGCTCCAATCCTGGTCAGCCAGAGTGCGCCCAAGCCTTTCTACTGCGGCCTGCTGACACTCAGGCGCCCGATCGCCTGCAACGCCACCAGCAGTTGACTCTCGTCAGGTGACGATCATGCCAGCGTCGAACGCGACATCCGCGCCTTGGTCAGCGCCTGGAACGAGAACCCGAAACCGTTCGTCTGGACCAAGACCGCCGAACAGATCCTCGACTCACTCGGAAGACTTCTTAAACGAATCAACGGCGCGGGACACTAGAGACGTATGTACTCAGGGATCAGGTCCAGTACGACTCGGGCTGGTGCGCTCACGGTCCGGTTCGCCGAGATCCCGAGCGAGAGTCCAGCTCGAGCAAAGCTCTACCGGGTCAGCCCCACGCCTAGGGTCCGAGCCCGCGAGCGCTGATCGCGCCTGTCGCTATTCAGGGTCACTGCCCGTCGGTGCCGGGGTGGCCTGCGCAAGGCCCGCGAGGAGCAGGTCGATCATGCGGCGAGCGTGGTAGTCGGGGTAGGTCTCGACTCCGATGCACAGGTTGCCAATGCCGAGCATCAGGTCGTAAGGCCGTATGTCCGCGCGTGTGTGGCCGGCGGCGGCGGATGCTTTCAGCAGCTGGTCGAGCACGGGCAGCAGGCGGTCGACGAACTCGGCGTGCAGGCTCTCGAACCCGGCTTGGTCCGAGTGCAGCGCCTCGGCCAGGCCATGCTTGGTGACCAGGAAATCGGCAAACCGGGCAACCCATGACCGCAAGGCTTCGTATGGTGTTTCGTCTGCGGGGGTAGTGGTCGCGGCGGTGGCGAGCGCGTCGAGCTGGTGCCGGAAGACTGCGACCACCAGGTCGGCCCGGGTGGGGAAGTGCCGGTAGATGGTGCCCATGCCGACGCCTGCTTCGGCGGCGATGTCTCGCACGGGAGCGTCGACCCCCGCACGGACGAACACGACGGCGGCGGCGTCCAGGAGCGTCTGCTGGTTGCGCCGGGCGTCGGACCGCTTACGCCGGCCAACGTTGGCGGGCGGCGGCGTATCGGCCGTCGTCATTCGAGGCGCCTCCTGCTCACTTGCTAAGCGGAGCAGCGCTCCATATAGTGATGCGGAGCAGCGATCCGGATCCTCATCCTGCCAGATCGTTGCGCAGTACGGGCCATCACGCCCCCGACGAGGACGGTATTCATCTCATGAGCGACACAACATCGGCCGATGTCGGCACCGACTCGACCACGCCGATCATCTCGGTCAGACCGGTCACGCTCGCGGCCCCTAACCGCGGCCACGACCTGCAGGTACGGGTCTCAGCGCCGACGACCGGTCACGACCTGCCGGTCGTCGTCTTCTCGCACGGCATGACCTTGTCCTTGGACAATTACGCACCGCTGGTCGACTTCTGGGCCGCCCGCGGGTTCGTCGTCATCCAGCCCACCCATCTCGACTCGCTCAACCTTGCCCCCGACGACCCGCGCACCCCGCTCATCTGGCGCATCCGGACCGACGACCTGACCTGCATCCTCGACCAGCTCGACACCATCGAAGCCGACGTGCCCGGGCTGGCCGGACGCATCGATCACGACCGCATCGCGGCCGCCGGGCACTCGTGGGGCGCACAGACCGCGAGCACGCTCGCGGGCGCGCGGGTCGTCAACGCCGACGGCACGCCCGGTGAAAGCATGGCTGACCCGCGAGTCAGTGCGGCAGTGCTGCTCTGTCTGCCCGGAATCGGCGGCGCCGACCTGACCCCGTTCGCCGCCGAATACTTCTCGTTCATGAGCCCTGATTTCGCCGAGATGAAGACGCCGAGTCTGATCGTCGCCGGCGACCACGACGACTCCCCGCTGACGGTGCGCGGTCCGGACTGGTTCACCGACGGCTACCGCCTCAGCCCGGGCGCCCCCGATCTGCTGACCCTGTTCGGCGCGGAACACGGGCTCGGCGGCATCCAGGGTTACAACGACACGCGGACCACGGACGAGAGCCCCGAGCGCGTCGCGGTCATCCAGCAGGCCACCCTGGCGTATCTGCGTACCGCGCTGGGCCTCGACAACGACGCGTGGCCTACCGCCCGTGGAACCCTGACCGCGACCAGCGACCCGCTGGGAAGGATCGGCTCAAAGTGACCCCCCGCGCGCCGGCCCGCAGCCCCAGCTTCGGAATCATGACCGCCCCGTCGCAGGTCGCCTACGGCGACGTCCTGCGGGTCTGGCGGGAGGCGGACAGCATCCCGCAGATCGAGCACGCGTGGCTGTTCGACCACCTCATGCCGATCTTCGGTGACCCGAACGGGCCTACCTTCGAGGGCTGGACACTGCTGTCCGCTCTAGCAGCCCAGACCGAACGGCTACGCCTCGGGCTGCTGGTCACGAGCAACAGATTCCGCCCGCCGGCCCTGCTGGCCAAGATCGCCGCCAGTGTCGATGTCATCTCCGGCGGCCGGCTCGAGTTCGGCATCGGCGCAGGCTCTCGGCCTGACGTACCACTGGCCCGGCGTGAGTACGAAGCTCACGGCCTGCCCTTCCACGACGCCGCCTACGCGGTCGGAAGCCTCGCCGAGGCGTGCGCGATCATCCGCCGGCTGTGGACCGATGCCGTACCGTTCGACTTCCACGGCAGCTACCACCAGCTGACGGGTGCGTTCTGCAGCCCCAAACCCGTGCAGCAGCCCCACCCGCCGATCATGATCGGCGGCCGCGCCACGCCGACCATGCGCGTGGTGGCCGAGCATGCCGACCGGTGGAACATGCCCGGCGGCAGCATCGACGACGCAATCGCGCGCAACACCACGCTGGACCGCTTGTGCGCCGAGATCGGCCGCGACCCGGCCGAGATCACCCGATCCATTGTCCTGCCTGCCTCCTACGACCGGCCCGACGACACCCGGCATGCAATCCGCGCGGCGCTCGACGGCGGGTTCAGCCACATCGTGCTCAGCCTGGGCGCGCCCTATCCAGTCGAGGTCGCACGCTGGGTTGCCGACACCTTCATCGGCCCCGCTCACTGACTAGAGCTGAAACACCAGCCCGACAGCAGGTAAGGGGCTGGTCGCCGGGTTTCGTCAATCCGTGGGCAGTGACGTCGACGACCCAGGATTCGTGCAGCTGGTCGGCGAGCTGTCGCTGTCGAGCGAGCGATTCCGTCGGCTCCGGGCGGGCCACGACGTCGTGTCATTCGAGGGGGCGCCGGTTTGCCTCGACCACCCCAAGTAGGGGAGCTCATGCTCAGCCGAGAGAAGCTCGCCATCACCGGAACCGAGGGTCAACTGCTCGTCATCTACCACGCCCAACCCGGCACCAGCAGCGCAGAAAAACTGGCATTGCTCGCCTCGCTGGCCAACTCGACCGCCACGGTCGATTCCGCCGCCGAACCACGACTCGCGACAGCCCCTACAGTGGAATCGGGCGGTGAGCGTGAGATGAACGGTCATAGCTAACGCGAGTATCGGCCCCCGCCACCATTGGTTGCCGTTTTTGGCCGCCTCTTGCATGTGCACGAGCCGCTGACCAGCAGTTCTAGGTCGGCGGCTTGTCGTATGTGGGGACTATTTGTGGGGACCCACTGAACTTCTGCCTATGCAGCCGGAGGTACCGCTGCGTCCGAGGGGTCGGTAGTTCATAGATAACTCCTTGTGCACCGCGAGCCGGTTGCGACAGGCGGATGGGTGGGTTTACGCGTGAGATCGGTAAGGGGATGCGGTCAGGCGGCGGCGCGTTCATTGACGGGTCGGCGGCGGAGGTTCGAGCGCTGGAGTGCCGGGGGCAAGTAGGCCATGTCGAGCGTGCCGACATCGGTGCCGGGCGGAACGATCTCGTCGATCCGGTCGAGGATCTCGTCGGTGAGCGTGACGTCGACGCCGGCGAGGAGGTCGTCGAGCTGCTCCCTCGTGCGCGGTCCGATGATCGCGCTGGTCACACCAGGATGAGCGATCGCGAACGCCATCGCGAGGTGCGTCATCGGCAAGCCCGCCTGTTCGGCGAGCGGAATGATCTGTTCGACGGCATCGAGCCGACGCTCGTCACTGAGGTGCTTGAAAAAGGCGGCGCGGCGGAGATCGGTCTGCTGACCCTTGCGGACGCGCCCGGTAAGCATTCCCTGCGCGAGCGGGCTCCACACCATCGTGCCCATCCCGTAACGTTGGGCGACGGGCAGCACTTCGGTTTCGATGCCGCGGCTGAGGATCGAGTAGGTCGGTTGTTCGGTGCGGAACCGTTCCAGGCCGCGCCGCTCGGCCACCCACTGGGCTTCGATGATGTCAGAGGCGGGCATCGTGGACGACCCGATCGCACGGACCTTGCCGCTGTGGATCAGGTCCGAGAGCGCGGAAAGCGTCTCCTCGATGTCGGTGTCGGGGTCCGGTCGGTGGATTTGGTAGAGGTCGATGTGGTCGGTCTGCAAGCGACGCAGCGAGTTCTCGACCTCGGTCATGATCCAGCGCCTCGAGTTGCCTCGCTGATTGGGATCATCACCCATCGGGAGATGCAGCTTAGTCGCAAGGACGACGTCGTCGCGACGCCCTTTGAGCGCCTTTCCCACGATCTCCTCTGACTCGCCGTGGGAATACGCGTCGGCGGTGTCAACGAAGTTGATCCCCGCATCCAGCGCCTTGTGGATGATGCGGATCGAGTCGTCGTGGTCTGGGTTGCCGATGGCCCCGAACATCATTGCCCCGAGCGCGTAGGCACTGACCTTGATGCCGGTCCGGCCGAGGGTGCGGTACTGCATACGGTCTCTCCTGGAGTTCTGGTCGATGCGTGGTGAGCGCTCTTCCGATGCCGTAACCTGGATCGAAGCGGAACGCTCTTCCGGAACTATACGGAAAGTCATTCCGGAAAGCAAGCGAAGGAGTGTTGTGCCGGAGAACACGGTGCCGACCGGGGTCGACCCGGCTGGCTCGGCGGGTCTGGGCGCACCCGAACGCGCGCCACGTCGGCTCCGCGCCGACGCGCAACGCAACATCAACTCCTTGCTTGAAGCAGCGAAGGCCGTCTTCGGCACGTCAGGCGTGGACGCACCCGCGAAGGAGATCGCTGATCTGGCTGGCGTCGGAGTCGGAACGCTGTACCGGCACTTCCCGCAGCGCTCGGACCTGGTCAAGGCCGTGTTTCAGCGCGAGGTGGATGCCTGCGCCGACGCGGCCCCGGCGCTGAGCGCCGCGCACGAGCCAGGAGCAGCACTGGCGAAGTGGCTCCACCGGTACACCGAATTCCTCGCAACCAAACGAGGACTCGCTACAGCCCTTCACTCGGGCGATCCGGCGTTCGACGCCCTGCCCGGCTACTTCATGCAGCGAATGGGACCCACCCTGGGGTCACTGCTCGAAGCCGCGACAGCGAGTGGCGAGATCCGTGCCGACATCAGCCCCCAGTACCTCCTGCACGCCGTCGCCAACCTGTGCCTGCCCGTGGCTGACGAGGGAGTCGCGTACAGCCAACGCATGGTCGCGCTCCTCATCGACGGACTTCGCTACGGCGCCGACCTTCAGCGGTAGTGAGCACGTCCTCGTCGACACCGCCCATAGGTCACGACGTCGCTAGCGACCTCCCATCCGACGTGGCAGATGATCATCGTCACCGCGACCTCATGCCGCAGGACCAGGACCAGCCAGCTGCAGGTCAGAGCAGACGGATAGGCATGGCCCACCATCATGCCCTGCCCGAGCTGCCAGCGTCGTACCAGCTCAAGAGAGTTACAGGCTTCTGACACCTCACACGCGAGCTGGCGCTGGATGAGGCGCAGCGCCGCTCATGTCGGGAGGCGCGCCACGGATGGAGTAACTGGCTTGGCAGTTGACGGTTACCTGACCACGCAGGTATCCGGCTCCTGCCCGACGACCAGGAGCCGGACACCGATTAGAGCCTGCTTGAGAACTCAAGTGGCCCGGGCGAAGCGGCGGGTCATGACGATGATCATTATCCAGGGGGTGTCCACTTGATCCAGTCGCCTGAGCTGGGTGACACCGCCCAGACCTTGTAACCGTTCACATCCCCGTGTACGAGCATGAATTGACTTGCGTACAGCTCGTTTTGCCAAATGTCCGTATAGTTTACTCCAATTTGATACCAGTTCCACCTGCCGTCCAGATCCGAGCTGAGGCAGCCGCCGTTGGCGATGACGACCTCGTGGCTGTTGTTTTCCCGCAGGCAGTTACCATTCCCATTCTCTACGTTGAAGATCGCGCCATCGCCGCCGGTGTCGATGTACTGCTTGGTGAAGACCGAGTAGTTGTTCTTGTTGCTGGTGATGGTCACCTGGTTGCCGGTGCCATTCGACTGGAGGCAGTATGCAGGAGCGCTCGTTAGGCAAATATGGAACGAGGCGCCGGAGTACGCGGGGACGGCGCCGAAGCCTGCATGATGTGGCTGATTCGGGATGACCATGGCGCCGTGCGATCCGTGCTCCGTCACGGCGTTACTGGCGCCCGGTGCAGCGAGGGCCACGGCCGCTGATACCGCTATCAGGGCACTAGCGAAGATGGCGACGGTACCTAGTCGGCATCCGATGCGATGACGCATGCGCGTCCTTTCTCCTGACCGGTCATCCGCCGGCCAGGTCTTCGAGTCTCATTTCGGGACTGCGACTCCACGGCACGTCCAGCCAGACCCACCGGGCTCTTTCAGCCGTGGACGCTCCGGCCGGCGGCGCAGTTTCTGTTGCCTCATTGATCCCTGATGCACATATTTGTGCGTAAGAGCGCGCCTGTCAACCCCCTATCTGCCAACCTCAGGTGAGGCACTCGCCGATGATTAATTAGCGACTTCAGGGCGGGGATGGAGATTCCCTGAGATGACAATGATGATGGCCGGGACCGATTCTGGTCAGGTTGGTCGTGATACGAGCCCGGGCAGCTCGTACCTAAGATCTTGCGGGCGATGGAGGTTCTCGTGGAACAGTTCGGTCATACGGAGATATCCCTGTGCCGTCACTGTCTCCTCGAATCTGGCGAATTAGCTTCGCCAGATTCACAGGAGATCCCTGGGTGATAATTCCTACCCCGCCAGGCCTGCTTACCAGTACGGGTTATAGTGCCACGTACTGTTCTTATTACTACTGCAGCCCGTAATGATATTTAGGTTGCACTGGTAGAGGGCGATATACACGTAGTGCACTCCGCCCGAGTCATTTAGATTAACCGAGCTGAAGTCCTTAGTCGTGTTACAGCTACTATTCCTGAATTCATACATGTAACCGTTTTGGTCGTAGACGTCGGCGTAGGCACTTCTGTTATCGCACAGCTTGTTTTCCAGCTGAATGGACGAAAGGGTGAAGCTTTTATGGCCTGCAAAGTGCAATTTGGCCTTGAAGCAGGCGATGTTTGAATTGCAGAAGCTAAAGTTGCTATCTACCGGGCTCGCAGCAGGAGTCGCTGCCGTGGTGGCCGCCGCGGGCGAAGCATAAGCTGGCATTGTGACAGCGCACAGTGCAGCAACAGCGGCAGCGATCGTGCTCAGGAGTACTAGTACTCTACGCACGGTTCATTCTCCCATCTAGTCTGAGCGATTGGTCGCGCATGACGATGCCCTTGTGCCGGAGTGACTCTCTCAGGAGGCCGTAGCATCCGGGTAGCATCGCAGTAGCACGGATGACCGGAGCCGTTAGGCAGCAGCCGCGAGCTTTTACTTGCCCGCCACCGGGGGTACGCCGAGGCTGTGCCGTGCCAGAACCCGCACATCGTCTCTGAGCTGGTGTTTTCTGTGATCGTTAGGCTGCTCTCCTGTACTCGCTGATTAGGCCCTGGAGGGTTTGCTTACGCTTGATCCGGGCGGTCACGTCGATCGGCTGGCCTGGCTCGTGCGGCGGGGGTCTTTGGTCGCGCGATCGACCAGCACGGCCAGGTCATCGATGTGCTGCTATCTGATCGGCGCGACCTGGCTGCCTCACCTGAAGGCCCGGCTGCGGCCGAATGCGCGGCCTGAAACGCCACCGGTCCGCGCGGATCCTGGCCGCTGGCCATGCGTTCATGCAGAACCTCCGCAGCGGCCACTATGAACTGCACTTTGTTATGCGCAGCGATCGACCAACACGACACTCCCGGTCAGCCTGTGGCGGCGGTCCGTGGCCGCGGTGACAGATGTCGACATCGCCAACGACGCGATGTCGTCGTTGCAGGTGGCGCAGACGCGCCTGCCGTTCACCGGCCAGGCCACCATCAGTGTCGCGAGCGGGCAGCTACCGGACCCGGTGACGGACGACCGGGCCATGACTTTCCTGTTCGACCCGGCGAGCCGCGGCCTCCAGGTGGAGACGCCGTTCGCGGTTTCCTGATCGTGTCAGGCGGCACCGATAGCCCGGAGAACGTCGGCTTCCGGCCCTGCCTGGGTAGCGATAGCCAGCTATGCCCTCGAAAAGACGTGCGCTGGCGAGCCACGGGCTTTGCCGGTGCACTCAGGCGGTTCCTATGGTCGCTGAGCAGGCGTGCTACTACGGCGCTACCAGTACGCTACCGCTGCCTGGAAGGATGCCGAGTTGACCGGCATCAGTGGTGGACCTTAAGAAGGCAGGCAGGCCATGTGAGCCCTTCGCCGGAGCAAGACGGCGCTGGCCGTAGTCATGCTGCTCGTGCCCGCCGCGGCCGCGCAAGTTTGCCATTATCACTGGCTTATTATCTCTTCAGCCGGAACATAATCAGCATTAAGGCTTCAGGAAGGGAACAAGATGAAGCATCGCCTCGTATTGGCGGCCATGGCCGCCGTGGCAGTCCTGGGAACGGGAGCAGCTGTGGCAGCAGGGCCGGCTCAGGCCGCGCCAGCGATCTCGGCCGGTACCTACTATTTCTTCGTGACCGGGACGATCAACTGCATCACCACGCACGGTGTCGGAAATCAGCTAACTGTCAGTCAGACTGGCACCTGCGCTAAGATTACCGTTTCTTCGCTGGGGAACGACGTCGTTACATTCGCAGACGGTAACGGCAACTGCCTACGGGCTAACAACTCTGATGTCGTGCTGGTAGAGAACGGACGCTGCAACACACAGGACAGCGCGGAGGTATGGACCATAACCCACGTGGGATACCGATTCGAAAATGACAAGCAGGCCTTGTGGATGAAGGTAACCGGTACTGCCATCGGCGACAAGGTATGGGTAGGAACAGGAGGCCTGACGAACTGGCAACTGGCCCCGCTTTCGTAGGCGAGAGCTCGCCGTGCCGTCCTCTGGCAGCGCGGCACGGCGAGGCTTACGACCCGGTAAGGGCCGGGTAATTAGGGAGCCCGGGTGGGCCACCGACACGCTGCTGCTGACGGTCAGGCGCAATCCGCGACATAAGGTAGAGGAGCTTGACCTGCCCGATCTGCACGTTCGAGCCGCATAGGGCGCCTCTGCCGTCTGACCCGACCGGCCTACCGCCATCAACTGTCGTCAGCGCGGCCGTGAAGGTAATCCGGCAGTTATTCGACGCACTGTCATGCCGCGATAAGACTCATCCGCCCGCGAACCAGCGTGCGTGCAGAACTGGGCGCCCTGTGCGTGGGTATGCGTCTTGCTTGCCCAACTCGGCCGACCGAATTCGGCGATCTGGCCCGCTTCGACGTGCCAGTCACTGGTTTCTTAATAGATGGTGGCGATGGCGATGGCGATGGCGCGGCGGGGTCCCCATTTTGATCGAGCCCTCGGATTGCCCGGCGTACTGCACGCACTGCAGGCGGCGATCTTCATCGACAGCATCGACGAGGTGACCGAGGACGCCATCCGGGCGCTTGATGATCCGGACCCGTGGCGCGGCTTTACGGGCTTCGCTGAATCCTTCGTGCAGCTCCGGGCCTCCAGCTGCGGCTTGCATGACGCGCTTTCCGGAGCAGGCCAGCACCTCGATCTCGGGCGATCCGCGACGACATCGACTGGCGGGACATCCCCTTCGTCCTTGCCGCCGCGATACCAGGCGACCACACCATCGGACTCACAGCCAGGCACCACCAATGGCGCCGCAGCCTTCACATCATCCTTGACGGCCTCCGCCCCCGGCGGGCGGCCGCGGCCGACGCGTAGCTGGCCCGGGTATGCGAGTGCCGGGGGCGGGTGGTGATAGACAGGCTGGGTGGCAACGATTCTCGTCTCCGCTGAGCGGACGGTGGATGCGCCCGCCGACGCCGTCTATAGGTATATCGCGGACATGCGCGAGCACCATCCGCGTTTCCTGCCTCCGGCGTTCTCTGACTTCCAGGTCGAGTCCGGCGGCATCGGAGCGGGCACGATCACGCGGTTCACGGTGACGGCCGGCGGGCGCGCTCGCCAGTACCGGATGCAGGTCGCTGAGCCCGAGCCAGGCCGCGTCCTGACCGAGTCCGATACCGGCTCCAGCCTGGTCACGAAGACCACAGTCACCCCGCAGGGCAGCGTGTCCCTGGTCCAGATCTCCACCATATGGCAGGGCGCTGGCGGGATCGGCGGCTTCTTTGAGCGCCTGTTCGCCCCGCGGGTCATGCGCGGCATCTATGCGGACGAACTGGAGCGGCTCGACGCCTATGCCCGTGAGCACCGCGCTTCCTGAATTCTGGCCAGCGCCAGGGAAGCCTGTCTGCCCACGCAACGGCCATCCCGCCGCGCGGGCGCGCAAGGCGGCGGTGACGTCGGGGGAGTCCCGCAAATGAGCCGCCGGGCGGCGAGGCCGGCCGGAAGAGAAAGGATGCTGAGCATGTGGGTTTTTCTGTCTGCCCGGCTGCGGACCTGGCTGCTGCTGGCCATCGCGCTGCCACTGGCCCGGCTGCTCGTCCACCGCCTCGCCATGGCCGCTGAACGCCATGACCCATCAGCCCGTCCGGCACGACTGCTTCACCAGGCCGACTCGGCAGTGACTGCGGTATCCAGGCGCGTCCCGCGCAGGGCCGCGCGCCGACACCAGCGAGGGACCGCCAGCGGGCCCGATCGTCGCGCAAAACACCAGCGCCATGCGCGCAAGGGTTGACGAGCCCAGCCGGCCGCCACGCCGCTGACGCGGACACGCAGGCCCGTACTCACGGCGGCATGACCGGACGCTCCCGCGAGAGCGTCCGGTCTCATCATGTCGGTCTGACAATGTCTGGAGGACAAGACCCAGGAAGCAGCCGGCTCGCGCCCGCGCGACCACTGCGCGGCACAAGCGCATGGTGAGCAGCTGGTTCCCGATCTTCGCTTGACCGCGCGCTGTGGCGTCAGGTTGCCTGCTGTGTCGGGTGCCCTATCGGCGATTCCGATACATCGTCGGCGCAGGCGCCGACACGCGCGTGGCCTTGGGCGCGTTGCTCGAGGTCCTCCTCATCATCGCCAACGTTGGCAGCGTCGTGGTGCTGTTCCCGATCCTCAAGCGGCAGAACGAGGGCCTCGCCCTCGGCTACGTCACCGCCCGTCTCGTCGAGAGCACCTTCATCGCCATCGGCATCGTCAGCCTCCTTGCGATCGTGACGTTGCGGAAGGACGTCGGATTCGGCGGCGGCGCGGGCTCGCTCGTCACGGCCGGCAGGTCGCTCGTCGCGATCCACGACTGGACGTTCCTGCTCGGGCCCGGCTGGGTCGTCGGCGTCGGGAACGGGCTGATCCTGGGCTACCTGATGTACCGATCCGGCCTCGTGCCGCGGGGCATGGCGATGCTGGGGCTGATCGGAGGTCCTCTGATCATCGCCTCGAGGACCGCCGTGCTGTTCGACGTCTTCGAGCCGGGTTCCGCACCGCAGGTCATCGCGACGGCCCCGGAATTCGTTTGGGAGTTGTCGCTCGGCATCTACCTCATGGTCAAAGGATTCAAGCCGTCTCCGATCCTCTCCGGCGGCCCTTGCGGCCGCCTGGTGAATGCCTGCCTGCGGCGGCGCCCGGTTGGGGGTGCTCAGAGCTGGATGGTGAGCCCGTCGTGCGCGATGTCAAAGTCGAGCTCGTCACGTCGGGCGAGCATGTCAGCGGACAGGTGAGTGAGCACGATCCGCCGGCTGGTGAGCTGGCTGCCGTGGCCGGCGAGATCGGCGTAGCGAAGGTGATGCGGGATGGCCTTGTCGAAGTAGTAGGCCTCGGCGATCAGCAGGTCCGCGCCGGCGGCGGCGGTCACCAGGTCGTCGGTCCAGGCTGTGTCGCCGGTGTAGGCAATGGTCTTGCTGCCGATGCCGAGACGCAGCGCGAGCGGCGGGGCGCCGCTGGGATGGCTTACCTCCCAGCTGGTGACCTCAATGCCGGCCACGGTCGTCGTGCCGCCAGGGGCCAGTTCCACCACGTCGAGGCTGAAGCGGCGACTGACGCTGGCCGACCCGGGAAACATTGCCTCCATCGCCTGGCGCAGCCGCGCGGCGGTGCCGGGCGGGCCAGCGACGGTCAGCGGGCCGGTGCGCCGGGTGAACTGACCGTCGAGGATCAGGAACGGGAGTCCTCCGAAGTGGTCGCCATGGAGGTGGGACACGAACACGGCGCCGATCTCGCCCGGGTCGAGGCCGAGGCTCTTGAGCGCGCTGAGCGACGTCGCGCCGCAGTCCAGCAGGACAGGCGCGCGGCCGGCCTGGCTCAGGTGGATGCACGCCTGGTAGCGGCCCCCGCTACCGAAGGCATCACCCGAGCCGGCGAAGGTCACGGTGACAGCCGGGCCAGCGTGCGTGCTCATCAGTCCCGATTCTGCCCTGCGGCCCGGGCAGCGGCGCCCCAGAGACGTCAGCGTCTGGCCGGCATCACAGGTCCTGGAACTCGTGCGTGACGCCGGCGGGCTCATCGCATGCATGGCCGACCGGGTCGATGAAACCGGAGTCCCGGTACCGCTGGTAATAGCCCAGGAACCGCGGCAGCACCTCGGCCTCGATCTCAGCCAGCGTCCTGGTCGCGCAATCCAGGAACCGCATGACCGCCGGATCACCATCCAGCGCTAGCAGCCCGCTCGCGTCAGCAGCGGTGAACCGCCGCAGCGCGAGCCGCTCGGTAACGAGCACTGGTTCCACGCCACGCATTGTCCGCCAGCGCCGCCGCCGTCGCGACCGTATTTCTCCGGCCACGTGGGTACCTGCCCCCACGCCTGCAGCAGCAGAAGCGGGCAGTCGGGCTAGCAGACGATCGCGCATAACCATGCGCACTGCATCGGCTGACTCTGTACCGGGGCGACAATCGCTGGCAGCGGACCACGCCACGGCCTGGACATCATCAGTGCGTGCGGCCGCTGCTGCCCATCGTGGGGATGACAATTGCCGCGACCGCGAAAGGCTGGCTACCGCGAGGTAGCCGCATTCAACGACGAGGCCTACGCCCACCACTGGTTCGAGAAAACCCTCGACAGCTCCGCCCCATAATTGCCTGGCCTCGCAACGAACCCCGCAGCGGGCGCCCGGCACCGACTCGACGCCAGGTGCCGGTCCTAGGCCGCCCGGTAACCCGGCTGCTCCTCCAGCTCGCGCACCGCAAAGCCGGGCGAGCAGCCGGAACGCCGCGAGCGTGACGCGTGAAATCGCCCGCGTGTGGCACGTATGTGGCACGAACCCGGCAGAGGGTTCCAGCCGAGACAGCGGCCGTGCCCGAGAAAGGTGCCCTGACCTGGCCTCGCGGGGCTCAGCCGGCGGCCCGGCTGAGGTCGCGGCCGGCGAGTGCGAGGACGCGGTCGAGCAGCGGCGCGTCGCCGGGCACCTGCTGCGACGGGCCGAACGGCACGTCCGGCCCGGCCGGAGCCGGACCCGGCTCGATGGCGGCATGACAGGGCGATGCGCGGCAGTCATGCTGGTGTCGTGCGGCCGGCCCGCGTGCCGTAGGCGGTCGAAGCTCAGGAGGACGCTGGAATGGCAGAAGACTCGTTAGACCTCCCCGCCAGCGAGCCCGCGCTCGAGCCGCCGTCACTCGAAACGGGCGTGGCCCATGTCGCGCGCGTTTATAACTACTGGCTGGGCGGCACCGCCAACTTCGAGGCCGACCGCGAGGCGGCCGAGCAGGCGATGGCGGCCTACCCCGACCTGCCCCGGTCCGTCCGGGCCAACCGGGCCTTCCTGGCCCGCACGGTGCGCTGGCTGGCCCGGGAAGAGGGCATCCGCCAGTTTCTTGATATCGGCACCGGCATCCCGGCCGCGAACAACACCCACGAGGTGGCCCAGGCGCAGGCACCCGAAAGCCGGGTCGTGTACGCAGACCATGACCCGATCGTGCTAGCCCACGCCCGCTCGCTGCTGACCAGCACGCCGGAGGGGGCCACCGACTACCTGGACGCCGACCTGCGTGAGCCGGGCCGGATAGTCGCCGAGGCCGCGCGGACGCTGGACTTCCGCCAGCCAGTAGCGATCGTCCTGATGGCGGTCCTTCAGTTCATCCCGGATGAGGAAGGCCCGCGCGAGATCCTGGCGCAACTGCTTGATGCTGTCCCCGGCGGCAGCTACCTGGTGGTGTCGCACCCGGCCAGCGATATCGATGCCGAGTCGATGGCCGAGATGGCCAAGCGCCTCAACCAGCTCATGTCGCAGAGCGTGGCGCTCCGCGGCCACGCGGCGGTGACGGACTTCTTCGACGGGCTCGAGCTGGTCTCGCCGGGCGTCGTCCGGATCCCGGAATGGCGGCCCGATTCGCCGGAGGAGGCGACCACCCCGGCGACCATGTGGGGCGGCGTCGCCCGGAAAGCGTAAGGCTGTCCCGCCGGCCTCGCGGCCGGCCTGTGGATCGCGGCGGCCGGCTGCGGCGGGGGGCGGCTGTTCGGCGTGTGGATGGCGGGGATCGGCGTCAACTACATTGCGCTGGCCCTGCAGGCCGCGTCGCTGTGCCGGCCGGGCGCTGGGCTAGCTGCGCGGGCCTGGCTACATTCCGGAAACACGGGCGCGCGATGCTCAGCGCATGGTGAGTACTGGCGACCAGCTGTCCATCGACGCCACCGAGCTTGTCGTGCAGCGGCTGGGCGAGCCGGCGGTGCCCTCGCCGATGGCCCGGCTGCTGCGGGGCCGGGCGAGCTCACCCCATTACGTGCACGAGTCCGACCGGGTCCTGCTGGATGACACCGTCAAGATGGCGGTCGCGCGCGAGTGCCCAGCCGGGGACCTGCCGTCGCTCGAGCCCGGCGGCCCGCGTGAGTACATCTACTTCGACCCGGCCCGCACCCGGGTCGGGATCGTGACCTGCGGCGGGCTGTGCCCGGGCCTGAACAACGTGATCCGCGGCCTGGTGCTGGAACTGTCCGATAACTACGGCGCCACCGACATTGTCGGCTTCCGCAACGGCTACCAGGGACTGGTGCAGGGCTGCGAGCCGATGCGGCTGACGCCGGCCCTGGTCGCCGACATTCATAACCGCGGCGGCACGTTGCTGGGCACGTCGCGGGGCGGCCAGGACACAGCGGAGGTCGTCGCGACGCTCGGCCGGCTGGGCATCTCGGTGCTGTTCGTCATCGGCGGCGACGGCACGCTGCGCGCCGCGCAGGAGATCGCCGACGCCGCAGCCGCCAGCGGTGTCGTGCTGTCGGTGATCGGCGTGCCGAAGACGATCGACAACGACGTGCCCAACATCGACCACAGCTTCGGTTTCCAGACTGCGTTCGCCCGCGCCGCCGACTCCATCAGGGCCGCGCACACGGAGGCCAGTTCGACGCCGAACGGGGTGGGCCTGGTCAAGCTGATGGGGCGGCACTCGGGGTTCATCGCCTGCTACGCGGCCCTGGCCAACCATGACGCTGACTGCGTCCTGATCCCGGAAGTGCCCGTCTGCCTGGACGGCGCGGCGGGATTCCTGGCCTATCTGCGGCGGCGGGTCGAGCAGCGCGGTCATGCCGTCATCGTGGCGGCCGAGGGCGCCGGCCAGGACCTGATCTCCCGGAACGGTGCCCGCGACGCGTCGGGCAACCTGCGGCTGTCCGACGTCGGAGGGCTGCTGCGCGAGCGGATCGCTGCGGCCTTCGCGGCCGCCGGGGACGAACTCAGCCTGCGCTACGTGGATCCCGGCTACGCGATCCGCAGCGTCCCCGCCAACGCCTACGACGCCGTGTTCTGCCTGCGGCTGGCCCAGGCCGCGGTGCACGCGGCGATGGCGGGCCGGACGGCGATGGTGGTCGGGCGCTGGCACGGGCGGTTCGTCCACCTGCCCATCTCGCTGGCGACGGGCAGCCGGAACCAGGTCGACCCGAACGGCGACCTGTGGATGTCGGTGCTCGAGGCGACCGGCCAGCCGCCACGTTTCAGCTGACACGCCGGTAACGCCAGCTGACCCTCGCCGCCGCTGATTCACTCGATCGGCTGCCGAGCGATGGCCAGTGGCTCGCGCCCGGCGAGCAGCCAGCCGACGCCCGGCACGCTGGACCTGGCCTCCACGGTCATGCCCGCCCCGGCCGCCGTCAGCCTGGCGCTGTTGAGCTGCGCGGCCGTGAGGGGATGCGCGGTCTGAATGAGCCAGCCGGACGTCTTGACCGGCAGTCCGAGCTGGTGGACGGCGTGCTCGGCGAGCACGGTGTTGGGCGCCGACGTGCCGGACGGAAGGGCGCTGACGGTCTGGATCACGGGGTCGGCCAGGCAGGTGCTCTTCGGGCAGGGGAATCGCTCGCTGGACTGCTGCGACGGAGGGCCTCCGTTATCACCTGGGTAGCCGCCATACACGAGCTGCATCTTGGAAGTGCCCGACAGCCCCGGCCGCATGGTGAGAACCTCGGCGGTGCGATCGACCTGCGAGGCCTTGATCGCTGGGACCGCCGCCCGGATTTCCGGAGCCAGCGGGCTGGCCGGGCGCGACGATGAGCTGATTCGCCGCCAGGTTGGGCCCGGCGTAGTCGAGGACGTTCCCGTACCGGGCCGCGGCAGCGACCGAGATGATGACGGCGATCAGCACGCCGAGGCTGATCGCCGCGAGCGCCGAGCCCGAGCGGGCCCGGTACCGCGACAGGTCACGCAGCGCGAGGCGCACCGCGATCGGGGCGGGCCGGCTGAATCTGGACAGCGCCGCCAGGCACAGGGGGGACAGCAGGATCACGGCCGCGATCAGGGCGACGAAGCCGAGGGCCAGCTCCGGGGTGTTTCCCTT
>Ga0208220_1000213_pt1 | contig 23937 bp, 12 predicted proteins | sample NGESurdeep092012_9_FD_184484 | JGI IMG/M metagenome (GOLD analysis project Ga0208220, IMG submission 184484) | Arctic peat soil microbial communities from Barrow, Alaska - NGEE Surface sample F53-1 deep-092012 (SPAdes) | ecosystem: Environmental > Terrestrial > Soil > Wetlands > Peat ...
CGCGTCTCTTAGGGCACGGGTGCGGCGCGGGCGCGCATCATGAGCCGCACCCACCAGAGGAATCCGATCGCGGTGATCACGCCGACGACGATCAACCCGATCGCTATCCGGATATCGCGCGTATAGGCCGTCTCGCCGTCGGGGCTGAGGGTGACGTCGATCGTCTTCCCGATGTCGTCGGTGTCGGCGCCTTCGATCGTCCCCACGACCACGTGCCCGCCTTCGAGCAGCGGTCCGCCCAGAACCCAGGTGCCGGTGCAGTGCACGTAGCGGTTCTGGTAGCCGGTGGAGGAGACTTCGCAGTCGTCGACCTTCACCTTCATCCGGACGCCCGTCTCTCGCTGCACGATCAAGAAGATACCGGGCCACGTCATGGCGATCGCAACGATCAATAGCCCCACCGCGACGAGCACCGGGGGCGCCGTCGACTGCGAAAGGATGCGCCGCGCTTTCGCGTTCGCGGCGGCCGAACGATCGTCCATCATCGCCCCCGGTCAGGTCGTCGCCCGTCGCAATTCCTGCTTGCCGGCCGCTGCGAGGACGTCGAGCGCGGTCGGCAAAACACACCGGCGTGACGGCCTTCGCGGGCCGCCACGGCCGCGCTCGCACACTCCGCTTCAATCACACACGCGAGCGCGGTCCCTCACGCTCAGCCCGAATCTAGAGGTGAGGCGGCGGGTACATCATCTTCGATGATCGTCCTGCTCGTTCTCGCAGCGTCGCTCGCCGGCGCGCCGGTGATCCGTCCGGTTGGTGACGCCGGCGCGGCGCCGCGCTACGTCCGGTTGAACGTCGACGTGACGGCGTACGGCGTCCCGGGGCGCGGCGAGATCGTCGTCGACCGTGCAACGGGTGCGTTCGTGCGGCGCTTCGATGCCGGACCGGTTTCCGATCGCGAAGGTTGGGACGGCGTCCACGCGTGGCGCGCCGACGCCACCGGGATGGCACGCGTCGAAGGCAACGTCGACGAACGCGGCGCGATCGTCGCCTGGTCGCGCCTGCTGGCGCCGGCCAAGAACGGCGCGCCGTGCGCCTGCGGGTCGCGCCCACCTGCGTTAACCGTTGCGCCGGCGACCGGCCTGGTTTCTGCCGTCGTGCGCTACGTCGGCGAGCAAGCCGAGCGCACAACGTTCGCCGATTATCGGCGCGACGGCGGCTTCGTCGTACCGCACCTGCTGATCGACACGTCGGAGAACGGCACGTGGTCGGTGCGCATTCGTTCGGTCGAGACGCCCTCGGCAATCCCGGCGACCGCCTTCGCGCCGCCGCCTGATCCGCACGACGCGACCATCGGCGGCGTCGTGTCGGATGCGCTGCAGGCACCGCTGGCGGTCCCGGTGCTGGCCGTCTCGGTGAACGGCGGCGCGCCGTTGCGCTTCGCGCTGGACACCGGCGGCCAGAACGTCATCTCGCCCGATGCGGCGCGCCGGTTAGGGATGCAGATCGTCGGAAACGGAACCGTCGGCGGGGCCGGTGCGGGGCTGGTGAAGATCCAATACGCATGGGCGCGCACCGTCGCGGTCGGCAGCGCGCAGATGCGCGATCAGCCGTTCATCGTGCTCGATCTGGGCAAGAACATTCCGTTCGACGGGATCATCGGCTACGAGCTGCTCGCGCGTTTCGCCGTGCGGCTCGACTTCGAGCGCGGGCGCTTCGAGATCGCCGCCGACGGTCGCGCGTTCGACACGCCGGGGATCGACGTGCCCATGACGTTCGACGAGCGGCAGCCGCAAGTCGACGGCTCGCTCGACGGGGTCCCGGGCGCGATGACGATCGACACCGGCAGCGAAAGCGCGCTCGACGTCAACGCGCCGTTCGTGCTGGCGCACGATCTGCGCGCGAAGTACCACGCGGTCGATTCAGGTTCGCCGATCGCCGGCGTCGGCGGACAAGTTCATGCCTATGCTGCGCGTGCGGATGACCTACGGCTCGGGAACGTGCACTTTAGCGACGTGCCGCTGTTGTTGACCGACGCGGACGCCGGTGCCGAAGCCAACCCGACCGTCGCGGGCAACGTCGGCGACCGCCTTTTGCGCCGCTACAACCTCGTGCTCGACTACCGCCGCAACATCGTCCGCTTCGAGACGCCGACGCACTGAGTTTTGGGGTACGGCGTTCGGCTGGGATCTTCGCGATCGCGGGTCCGCCCCCGATTGCAGGACGGGAACGGCATCGCGCATTGCGCGATGAACGTCATCGGAATGAGCCGGCGCGGCTCCTTCGAACCAACGCTCATGGACCGTCGTGCGTTCGTTGCGACGCTCGCGGGGGCAGAAGCGAGCGCGCTCTCAGGAGGCGTCGGCGCAGCGCGGCACCCGGACGTCAAGGCCCTCGCCGGGTACGGCTCGCCCTCGCCGTTCGAGGATGTGGTAATTCGACGGCCGCATGCCGCATCGCCCGCCCTGACGCCGCTGGGATCGCAGCTGAGCATCATTACGCCGAGCGGGTTGCACTTCGTGCGCAACCACGCAGACGTTCCGCGGCTCGACCCGCGGCGTCACCGGCTGGTCGTGCACGGGCTCGTTTCCCGCGCGTTATCGTTTTCCGTTGCCGACCTGCTGCGCTTTCCGGCGGTCGAGCGCGTGCATTTCATCGAATGCGCGGGGAACTCCGCGCGCGGCTACCAACAACTGGGCACCGGCATCCAGTACTCGCACGGACTCGTGTCCTGTACGCTCTGGACCGGCGTACGGTTGCGCGACCTCCTCAACGAGGTCGGTCCGGCAAGCGACGCGCGCTGGTTCATCGCCGAAGGCGGCGACGGCTCACATTTCGATGTCAGCATTCCGCTGACTGCAGCCGGTGAGGCGCTGGTCGTCTATGGCCAAAACGGTGAGATGCTTCGGCCCGAACAGGGCTATCCAATGCGTTTGGTGTTGCCTGGATTCGAAGGGTCGACCCATGTGAAGTGGCTGCGGCGCATCAAGCTCGTTACGGGCCCGGCGTACTCCCGCGAAGAGACGGCGCAGTATGCACAGAGGGGCGCCGACGGTAAGGTGCGGCTCTTCGATTTCGTGATGAACGTGAAGTCGGTCATTACGTTCCCCTCCCCGGGCAATCGTTTGCCCGCGCCCGGCGCCTACGAAGGGCGAGGATTCGCCTGGAGCGGGCGCGGGCGCATCACACGGGTCGAAGTTTCGCTCGACGGCGGGGCGAGTTGGAATGACGCCGGTATCGGATCAGGTCCGATGTCCAAGGCTTTTACGCGCTTCACGTTTCCACTCGCATGGGACGGCCGTCCGTTGCGCCTTCAGAGCCGTAGTACGGACGAGACCGGAGACGTGCAGCCGACCCTCTCGGCGTTGATCGCGCAACGCGGAGCCTCCCTGCGTTATCATGTCAATGCCATTGCGACCTGGAATCTCGCACCGGACGGCTCGGTGACAGATGCGGCCGGATAGCCGCGCGCTCATCACCTTCGTCGCCGTTCTCACGCTGGCATGGATGACCGTCGCCTGCGGTCACGCACGCCGAGCGGAGACCGCATCGTCGCCCCGAGGTCTCGGGGGGCGGGTCGGTGCCGCCACGATCGCCCCGCTCGACATTGACGTCGCCCCTGACGGGACAGGACTGCCGGACGGCAGCGGTGAGCCGCATACCGGCGCGCGCCTTTTTGCAGAACGCTGCGCACAATGCCACGGGGCGGGTCTGTGGCTCGGCCGAGACCGCTGGATGTACGCGACGTCGATTTTCGACTACGTGCGTCGCGCGATGCCTCCGCAGCCGCGGCAGCACCTCTCGAGCGACGATGTATACGCCCTGACCGCCTATCTGCTCGCGATCAATCGCGTCATCGAGCCCAGCGCCCGCCTCGATCGCTCGACATTGCCGCGCGTAGCGATGCCCGATCGAGCGGACTTCGTGGTTCCCTAGAGATCCTCCAAAGTTAACGAGACGTCGGCATGCCGCCACGCCTTTTCGAACGCTCGCTGCACAACCGGTGCGCGACCGGGGTCGACCTGCTTCAAGACGGTCGCGAGGCCATAGAGCGAACGCGGATTATTGGGATTCCCGCGCAGATCTTCCTGAAAAACGGCGGCGGCGGCGCGAAACTTTCCGGCCAGGGCGAGTCGTGCCCCGAGCGTTTCGCGGACGGGGTAATACCATGCCGGCGGCTCACGCACCGGTAAGCGATCTTGAATCCGAGTCGCCGAGCGCAGCTCGCCGATCGCCGCATCACTTCGCCCCTCGGCAATGTCGATCTGGGCGGCCAGCTGAGTGCGAGCCAGCTGGGTACGCGCGTCCCGGCCGCGCATCTCCGCGAGCGCACGCAGACCGGAACGCGCGTCTGCAAGATCGCCGACGCCGGCCTGAGCCATGGCGGTCGCAAAGCGCCAGCGGGTGTCGGGATCGGACGGAGGCGAAAGCGCAAGCACCTCGCGCCATCGGTGAAAGCGCAAATAGGTTTCGATTCCGGCCGCATTGTCGGCCGACTGCGTGGCGATCGCCTGCGCCGCAGCGTGCGCTTTGCTCCACTGTCCCGACATCATGTACGCGTAATCGAGAACTTGATCGTCGTGCCGGTAGTATCCATTGTGGACGTCACTGTGCTCGTCGTGGATCAGACGGGCGAACATCGAGAGCGCCTTGAGATTGGCAGCGATCGCACCGTCGTAATCGCCCGTGCGCATGAAGATGTGCGACGGCATATGGGCGAGATGCTCGGCCCCGTCGGGCAGGGTGGCCGCGGCGAGACGGCGCGCGGCGTCCAGGGCCTTTCCCGGCGTGGGCGAGGCCTCGTAGGTATGAATGAGATAGTGCAGCGCGCCGACGTGTCGAGGATTGCGTTTCAGGGCTGCGTCAAGTAGCGCGATGACTTCGCGCGTGTACGTGTTTGGCGCGCCGCTACCAAGCCACATGTGGAGCGGCGTGAGATCCATCAAGCTTTCTGCATAGAGTACGCTCGCATCGACGTCACCCGGGTATGCGCGCGCGAGCGCTTTCATCGCCTTCGCATATGCCTTCTGCGCGAGCAGAGCCTGACGCGCGTCCGTCGCGTCGTAGCGTTGGCGAACCGTCTCAATGTACGCGCGCTCCTCGGGCGGCGCGTGTGCTGCGAGACGGAGCGCGAGTTCCGCAGCCTGACGTCCGATCCGGGCGCGCCGCAGATCGTAACCGGTGTTGATGTTTGGGCCTGCAGCCAGAGCGATTCCCCAAAACGCCATGGCGAGCTTGGGGTCACGCCGCGCAGCCTCTTGAAAATGAAACGTGGCCTCTTCAGGATTGAACGCGTAGATGAGCGTCAGGCCCTGATCGAATTGCCGCTGCGCTTCCGCGTCTCGCGTGGAAACCGCGTGATGCGCGATCAGCGCCGCCGGCGCTGCCGTAACGGGAAGGGCGGCGAACGGCCCGGCTGCGACGATGCACGCGCACCATAGCCAGCCAGCGCGGGGCGGAAGCGTTCTGTCTCTGCTCATGACGGCGAAAAACCTCGTCGATGACGGCCGCAGCTACCGCGGTGCGACTCCGGACGAACGCGCACCTTTGCCCAGCGCACTTCTTTGTCGGCACATTGTCGTTCGCTTAAGACTTTATTATGTGTGACATCGACCCAATTTGGTGTGTCCGCTTAACGCCCACTTAACGTCGACCGAGTACGGTAACCGCGGTCGCTAATTGGGGAGGATCAATGTACAACCTTACGCGCGCGGCGTCATTGCTGTGCGTCACGAGTTTATTTATGGGGTCGGCGATCGTAACGCCGCTCCCGGCGAGTGCCCAAGTTCAGTCCAGTGGCGGCATTCAGGGAACATTGATCGACCAAGCCGGCGGGGTCCCGGTCTCGAATGCGAACGTCGTGCTGTTGCAGGGCACGCGAAGAGTGGCAACCACGAAGTCGGCTGCCGACGGAACGTTTCAATTCCCGAACATTGCGCCGGGTGTCTACACACTCGAGCTCCGAGCCGAAGGGTACTCCGGTGCTCGTAGCCAGGACATCGCGGTTACGGCGGGCTCGTCGACGGCATTTCGCGCAACGCTCGAGCGCGCCTCGACCAATTCGTCACAGCTTCAGGAGATCGGCCACGTCAGCTCGTCCTCGGGCCGTGGCAGTCTTTCGACCTCGACGACGATCGGGCAAAGCATCTCGGGCGACCTCATCGAGGGCGAAGGCTATAATCGCATCGGGGATGCCCTTTCCACCTTGCCCGGGGCGAACCTCAGCGGGCTCAGCTCCTCCCTCGGCGACGACATCAGCATCAACATTCGGGGCTTCGGCACGAGCGAGACGCAGACGCTGATCGATGGCCACCCGATCGGACCGTTCGGTCCGGGCAGCGGCGGCTTCTCGTTTCAGGATTCGCCCGGCTTCGCCATCGGCAAGACGGTGGTAACCTACGGCTCGGGTGCGCTCGGCCTGTACGGAACCGACTCTATCGGCGGCACGATCGACCTGCAAACTCTGGAGCCGACGCGCACGCCGCACGCATCACTCACGCAAGGTGCCGGCAACCTGGGGAAGCTCTTCACTGATTTTCTCGCGACCGGCACGGTCGGGAAAATGGGGTATGCCGTCGTGCATGCCGTCGAGGGGCTGTATGGGAATTACGCGCCCGCCCAGCGTCTGCAGAACGCCGGCGTCGGCTTCGACTTTTCGTCCGCAACGGCACAGGCCAATACCTACTCGACGAGCGCGAACTTCAAACTGACCAACGACCTGCTCAAACTGCGGTACTCGTTTGACGACAAGACGCAGCTCACGGTGTCTGCCCTGTCGGCGAACTCGTGGGACGACAAGAGCGGGAACGGCGACAACTGCTACAATACCGTTTCGTATCAGTACCAGGCGGGACAGCAACTCATCCAGGCCGGCCCGACGACGTACCCTACCGGCGCAACCCCGGGCGCTCCGGGCAGCATCACGTGTACCGGTTCGATCGCGGTCAACCTGAACAGCGGCCCAGCGTGCGCGACGGCCGGCCAATACGCGCAACTCTCACAAGGCTACGTTCCCGGTGGTCCCGGCCCGTGGCAAGCGCACCGGCTCGACGACTTTCACGCGCGACTCACGCGACTGCTCGGAAACAACATGGTGACGGTCGACGGCTTCACGAACCGGTTCACGACCGATTACAACCGCAACCTCGCGGGCGGCCTCGATCCGACCGGATCGTTTTACACGGGCGGCTTCGACAGCAGCTTCTATCAGACATCGGGGTTGCTCGTCAGCGACGACATCTCGGGCGAGCGCAATGATTTCGGTCTGGGCTTCTACTCCCAGCATCAGCGGATCACCGGTGATAAGTTCAACAATCCGGTGTCCTACGTGATCGTCCCTACGCCGGAATACGGGCTCGGATTATCGAGCTTCTTCGTCCGTGACAATTACCGGCTCTCGAATGCCACCACGTTCTATCTCAACGGCTGGCTGCAGCATTCGACCGTAACGAACCACACCACCCTCGATCCGCGCGTGTCGTTCGTTTTCAAAGCGTCGCCCGCCGACGTCTTTCGTATCACCGGCGGTCGCTCGACGGGTGACCCATCGCCGATCCTCACGTCCGGACCGCCGAACTTCAACACGACGGTTCAGAACCTCAGCCATCTCGGGGCGGCGCCGTTGTACCTTCAGGTCGGCAGCGCGTCGAATCCTGGCCTCTTGTCGGAGACGTCCACGGACTTCGAGCTGGCGTACGGCCACCGCTTCCACGCGGACACGATCCTTCAGGTCGACGCGTATTTCAGTGCGGAAAAGAACCGCATCTTCAGCGGACGGTTTCCGCTCTCGGTGCTCGGGCCGAACGCCGTTCCGGCGGCTCTCCTCGCGCAATACTACGCGCAGGTCCACCTTCTCGATCCCAGCATTCCGATCGGCTCGCTGACCACGGCGAACCTCTCTGTGTCGACGAACAGCAACGCCGGCGGCGGCCGTTTCCAGGGTATCGAATTGAGCGGGCGCTACCGTTTCAATCCCCGATTCTACGCCGACTATGCGTACGACATTCAATCCGGTGTGCTGCTCGGCGTCCCGGATGCACTTCTGATGGAAGATCCCAACGTCATCAACGGCGCGCAGATTGCGGGGTTGCCCTTGCAGAAGGGTTCGCTCGGCCTCGATTACTCCTCGCCCAGCGGCTTCGAAGCGCGCATTGACACATACTTTTTGGGACCGAATAACGGGTACGGCCGGATCGGCAGCCTCTTCTACAGCAACGCGAGCATCTCCAAAGACCTCACGAAGCACGTGGCGGTGAACCTCGGCATCCAGAACCTCTTCGCAAGCACGGTCTCGAACGTCTCGGCGCTCGGAGTCGCACCATACGTCGCGGAAAATCAGTTCGGCGGCGGCGATACCGCGTTCTCACAAGGCGTCCAGACCTACGGGCTCCAGCCGTTCGAGTATACGGTGAGCCTGACGCTCAAGCTGTAGCTCGAAACCCCACTCCGCCTCGTCTCCCGGCTCCCGGATCGAAGCCCCTGATGAACAGTCAGTGAGCCGGCAACGGCGCCGGCGATCCGTTCGCGGGCCAGGGGAGCGCGAACGCCGGATCGCCGAGCTGCCACAGCAAGAACGCGTCCTGGTCGGTGGCGAGCGCCTGCGCCTGCGCGCGCGAACTTCCGAGGTATCCGTGGCCCGCATCGTAGTCGACGCGCAGCAGCACCGGCTTCCCGCTCGATGTCGCAGCTTGCAGCCGGGCGGCGAACTTCGCGACGATCCACGGCGCGACGCGCGGGTCGTTCGCGCCGGTGACCGCCAGGACGGCCGGGTACGCGACGCCGTCCTTGATGTGGACGTAGGGATCGGTCGAGTACAGCGCGTTCCAGCCGACCTGGTTGGTGATCGTCCCGAACTCGGGGATGTTGGCCGGGCCGCCCTCGGCGAACTCGTCGCGGACCGGATTCGTATCGCCGACGTTGTCGAGCGCGGCGGCGAACAGCTCGGGATGTTGCACGATCGCGTTGCCGATCGTCACGCCGCCGGCGCTGGTCCCCTCGCCGGCGAGCTTCGCCGCCGACGTATAGTGCTGCGCGATCAAGTACTGCGCGCAGCCGATGAAGTCGTCGACCGTGCGCTGCTTGGTCGCGATGTGCGCACCGTAGTGCCAGTCTTCGCCGTTCTCGCCCCCGCCGCGCGGGTGACACTCGGCGAAGATCGCGCCGCGCTCGAGCCACGCCAGCCGCACCGCCGAGAACGACGGCCGGATCACGATGCCGTATGCGCCGTAGCCGTCGAGCAGCACCGGGTGCGTGCCGTCGAGCACGATGTTCTTCGGCATCACGATCGAGAGCGGCACCTGCGTTCCATCGGCGCTCGGGGCGAGAACTTCGCGTGACGTGATCCCCGAGTAGTCGACGTCGGACTTTTTGCGGAGGCCGGTATCGGTGAGCGGCAGATTTGCGCCGACGCGATAGATGCGCGGCGACTCGGTCCAGGACTGCAGCCCAAACGTCGCGCCGGGCACCATCGGATCCGTCGACACGCCGGCGATCGCTCCGGCGAACGGCAGCTCGATGTCGGCGATCGCGCCCGGCGTGCCGTCGCGATTGAGCGCCAACCGGCGCAGCGTCGAGAGCCCGCCTTCGAGGTCGCGCAGATAGAAGCCGTCGCCGGCGAGGGAGATGTCCTCGATCACGTGGCTCGACTCGGGAACCACTACGCGCGCCGTGCGCAGCGAACCCGTCCGGAGGTCGAACGCGAGGATGCGATGGCGCGCGGCACCTTGGTGCGCAAGCAGGTAGGCAGTGTCGCCGACGACGTCACCGCCGACCACGTCGTCGGCATAGCTCGCGATCTTGCGCCAGGGCGCGTGCGCGCCGACGGCGGTCGCGGCCGGCGCGACGTAGATCGTGACCTCGTTCTGCACGCCGTGCGCGATCGCCGCCGTCGCCCAGAGGGTGCGGGGCGAAACCGTCACGATCGCCGCGTCCTCGGGAGCGAACGGGATGTTCTTGTCGAGCCCGTAGCCGAAGATCGCCGGATCGCGGTCGGGGTCGCGGCCGAGCACGTGCAGGCGCGCGACGCCCTTGGTGTCCTTCTCGCTCTGCGGCTGGTTCGGTCGCGCCGGCGGCGTGCGGAAGTAGTAGAACGAACGGTCGTCGGCGCGCCACGACGGCGCGATGTAGATGGCACGATCGATGACGTCCGGCAACAGCTTGCCGCTGCGCACGTCGACGACGTGCATCACGGTCTTCTCCGAGCCCCCTTCGGAAATGCCCGTGGCGATGTAGCGTCCCGTCTGTGACACCGAGTAGTAGTCGATCGAGTAGTGCTCGTTCGCCGAGCGCGCGAAGCGGTCCGGATCGAACAGGAGCCGTTCAGGCCCGCCGGAGATCGAGCGCGTGTAGATGCGAGTCGTGTTCGCGCCGGCCGGCCGCTTCTCGTAGAAGTACGTTCCGCCCACCGGCTGCACGTCACCGATCGTTTCGGCGGCGTTGTCGAGTTGTGCGATGCGCGCGGCGAGCGCGGAACGCCCAGGGATCGCATCGAGCACCGCGCGCGCGTACGCGCTCTGAGCTTTGAAGTACGCTGCCAGTCCGGGATCCTTCGGATCCTCGAAGTAGCGGTACGGATCGCTGACGGTCACACCGAAATGCGTCTCGGTCACCGGCCGAACCGCCGGCGGCGCAGGCGCCGCCGGAATCACCGCAGCCGCGAGCAACGCAACGGCGGTCGTCAGCACGAACCCGGCCACGGTGGTCGGGACGACGAGGCCAAGCACGATCGGTCGGCGCATGGCCCGGCCGGTTACGCACCCGACAACGCATTCCTTCGGAGGCAACATCCCCTTCCGGGCGACGTTCTCAACACGATGTCACCCCCTGAGCTTGTCGAAGGGCGAACGACGCAGCCGAGAGACAACCCAAGATCGACGCGCGACGATCGCGCCGTCACCCTGAGCTTGGCGAAGGGTGACCGATGCCATCACGAGGTCGCGTATGAAAGTGAAGAGCGCCGCTCGTCGAGCGGGGCTCAACCTTTGTCGCGGTCGCCCTTCGACGAGCTCAGGGCGACGGTACGATCATTTTCAGGGCGCGTTTTATTGCGGCGCCGCTCCATCGTTCGCCCTTCGACGAGCTCAGGGTGACATCGGGGCCTTTCGCTGCGGGACGGCGTTAGCTGGCGGCGATGGCTTTGACGCGGTCTACGATCTCGTCGGCGTAGTAGGATGCTTCGTCGTCGGATTCGCCTTCGGCCCAGACGTTGACCGAGGCTTCGGTCGCGTCGGGCAGGACGAGCACCCAGCCGTGGTCGCGCGCCAGGCGAATCCCGTCGAGCGTGTCGACTTTGCCGTTGCCGCCGTGGGCGGCCTCATCGTGCAGCGATCGCATCACGGCGCCTTTGCGGTCCCACGGGCACGGGACGACGCGACCGGCGATGTGCCACGGCGGCAGCATCGCGACGAGCTCGGAGAGCTTGCGGTGCTCGGCGGCGAGCAGCTCCATGATCTTCGCCGTCGCGTAGATGCCGTCGAAGGCCGGCTGGAACTCGGGGAAGATCAGCTCGTAGTTCATCCCGCCGGCAAAGGTGAGCGTGCTGCCTTCGTTCTCGGCCAGCGCCATCAGCGAACGGCGGTCGCTGCGCGTGCGGACGATCGTCGCGCCGTTGTTCTCCGCGATCCGTTCGAGGACGGTCGGCACGGTGACCGGCATCGCAATTCGCGCCCCCGGCTTTGCGCGCGCTACCAGCAACGTGAGCAGCGCCATCAGGCGGTTGCGCCCGACGATCCTCCCGGCGTCGTCGACCAGCGTGAGGGTTTCGCCGTCGGCGTCGATCAGCACGCCGAGATTCGCTTCCAGCGACGTGACCACGGTGGTGAGTTGCTGGAGATGGCGTTCGCGGTCTTCGCGGAACGTGCGCACCTTGGCCGCATCGAAGTAGGCGTTGATCGCGATCTGTTCAACGCCCAGCGTGCCCAGGATCTGCGGCAGCACGATCGAGGCGTTGCCGAACGCATAGTCGATCACGACCCGGAAGTTCGCTTCCTTGATCGCGTTCGCACCGAGCGAGTGGATGAACGCGCCGGTATAACGCTCGAGCGCACGCGAGGGAAAATCGAGCCGGCCGACTTCGTCCATCGGCGTGCGCCGGAAGTCCTCGCGGAAGAACAGGTTTTCGATCTTGCGCTCGGTGCCTTTGTCGATGCCGATCCCGGTGTGGTCGAAGAACTCGAACAGGATCGCGTTGGGATCGTCGGAGGCGACGCGCACGTGCACTCCGCCGTCGCTGCCGGCGCGCACAGCATAGTGCGCGAGGGGAAGCGGGTACGAGCGCAGATCGAGCACGTTCACGCCGACGCTGAGCAGTCCGGAGATGATGCAGCGGTTCATGACCCGCGACGCCGGATGCGTGTCGCGGCTGGTCATCACGGCTTGACCCGGGCGCAGCCACGTGCCGAACGCCTGGCCGAGCTTGAGCGCGAACTCCGGCGTGATCTCGAGGTTTGCCAGTCCGCTGACGCCGCCCGAGCCGAACAACGAGCCCGGCCACTTCTGACCGTAGATCAGCGACATCGAGACGATCGAGCCGGGGGACACCCATTTGTCGGGCCACAGCTTGAGGTGCGCGTTGACGGTCGCGCCGACGCCGATCGTGCAGCCGCGGCCGATCACGCTGTTCTCGTTGATCTTGGCGCGCTTCTGGATCGTGTTGCGGTCGGCGACGGTGCAGTCGTTGAGCGCGGCTTCCTCGCCGACGTAAACGTCCTCCCAGGTGACGCTGCGGTTCACCGTCGCGCCGCGTTCGACGATCGTGCGGTCGCCGATCACGGCCGGCCCGACGATCGTTGCACCGGCGTGGATGCGTACGTCGCGGCCGAGGACCACCGGTCCCTCGATGGTCGCGCTCGGATCGACGCGCGTCCCTGGACCGGCGTACACGCCCGGTGCGATCTCGTCGCCGGCGAACCGGATCGCGACCTTGCGTTCGACCGCGTCATAATTCGCCTGCTGGTACTGTTCGAGGTTGCCGATGTCGGTCCAGTAGGCGTCGATCACGTAACCGCCGAGCTTCGCGCCGTCGCGCAGCATCTCGGGGAACAGGTCTTTGGAGAAGTCGTACACGCGCCCGCGCTGCATCCGGTCGAGGATGGCGGGCTCGAGCACGTAGATCCCGGTGTTGATCGTGTCGGAGAAGACCTCGCCCCACGACGGCTTCTCGAGAAAGCGCACGATGCGCCCCTGCTCGTCGGTCACGACGACGCCGAACTCGAGCGGATTCGTCACGCGCTGCAGGGCGATCGTGACGTCGTTGCCCTGTTCTTTGTGATGGCGGACCACTGCGGATAGGTCGAGATCGGTCAGCGCGTCGCCGCTGATCACCAGGAACGTCTCGCCGATCAGCAGGTCGTGCGCCATCTTCACCGCGCCGGCGGTGCCCAGCGGCGTGTCCTCGACGACGTAGTGCATCTTGACGCCTTGCGCTTCGCCGTCGCCGAAGTAGGCTTCGATCTCGTCGGCGAGATAGTGCAGCGTCGCGACGACCTCGTCGAAGCCGTGCGCGCGCAACAGCTCGACGATGAGCTCCATCACCGGCTTACCGGCGACCGGCGCGAGCGGTTTGGGCCGGCGCGAGGTGAGCGGACGAAGACGGGACCCCTCGCCCCCGGCCATCAGGACAGCTTTCACGGCGTTGCTCCGGGACGGATTTCGTTGAGCGCGGCGCAGAGCCGGGTGAGCCGGCCGTCGGTTGCGAGCGCATCGACGTCGGTTCCCAGCTTCCGTCGCCAATTCGGGTACTGCATCGAGGTTCCCGGGACGTTGACGGGCGTTCGTTCGGCCAGGATGTCGTCCAACTGAGCCATGACGATCGCAGACGGCGTCGCGGCGAGGTAACGGTTCGCGGCGACAATGACCGCCGCGTCGTCGTCCCGCTCGTCGGGCGTGAGATCGCCGTGGTCGATCAACGTGTCGAGCAGCAGGCGGCGGTCGTTCTCGCGCGCTGTCGTAGCCGCGTCCGGCTCGATCTCGAGGAGTCCCAGCCGGTGACGCAGGCCGACGTCTTCGGCGCGCAGCCAAGCGGCGATCGTCGGCAGGTCGTGCGTTCCCGACGTGGCGAGCGCGAGCTCGGGATACTCTTCGGGCGGGATGAACGATCCGTCGAGCCGGCGCTCGAAGAACAAGATCCGATACGACAGGATTCCGGTTTCCGCCATTCGTTCGCGGAAACCGTCGGGCACCGTTCCGAGATCTTCGCCGATCACGACGCAACGCTCGCGCACGCTGGCCAGTGCGACGATCCCGCGCAAGTCGTCGATCGGATACGTCACGTACGTCCCACTGCGCGGGTCGGCCCCGCGCGGGATCCAGTACAGGCGCGCCAGCGAGAACGCGTGATCGATGCGCAGCGCTCCCGCGTCGCGGCAGTTCGATTGCACGACCGCGAGCAGCTCGGCGTAGCCCTCGCGGCCGAGGCCGCGCGGGTCGGGCGGCGGTAAGCCCCAATCCTGGCCCAGCGTGTTGAGCACGTCGGGCGGAGCGCCCACCGAGACGCCCTCGACGTAGGCGCCGCCATCCGCCCAGACGTCGGCGGCATTCGCGTCGACGCCGACGGCAAGGTCGCGGTAGAGCTGCACGCCGTGGTGCGCAGCGTCTTCGGCGACGGCGTGCAGTTGCTCGGCCGCCAGAAACTGTAGGTACATCGCGTAGTGGATCTCGGTTTGCTCGGTGGCGGCGAACAGGGCGATGTCGGGCGACGACGGCGTCCGAAACGTTGACGGCCACGTCGTCAGCTCGCGGCCGAAGCGGGCGACGAGCGCCTCGAAGATCGCGAAGCGGAGCAACGGCTCGCCCTGCACCGCGCACCACGCGTCGAACGCGTCACGCCGCGCCGCGTTGCTGTCGAGCGCAGCGGCGCAGGCGCGCAACACCGCGTCCTTCGCCGCCGCGACCCCGGCGTAGTCGACGACCTCCCTCGCGCGCAGCGCCGCGATCGTCGCGTCGCGGCCGGGTTGCTCCACGACCGCGCGCACCGGGGCACTCGCGTGTTCAGGAACGTCGTCGAGCGCGACGTAGAGCCAGTTCAGCCATTTCCGCGACGAAGCTGCGTACGGGCTGGCGGCCTCGGGATCGCCGCGGAACGGCGCGTGCAGCGGGTTGATCCCGACGTACGTCGCACCGCGCTCGCCGAGCAGCCGGCACACCGTGCGCAGATCGGCGAAGTCGCCGATCCCGGCGTTGCGAGCGCTGCGCAGCGTGTAGAGCTGCACCGCGATCCCCCACGTGCGCCCCTGCGGAGCGTACGCGCGCGCGGGAGCGACGACGACGTGCACGCTCGCGCGTCCGTACGCGGCGACCTCGAGCGCCAGGCGATGGGTACCGAGCGGCTGCGGTCCGGTCAGCACGATGCGGCGCGTGTCATACGTCGACTCGGGCCGATGATCGGCCCGGACGACGGCGGCATCGCGCAGCGGCAGCGTCCCTTCTTCGCTGCTGCCGTCTTCGCGGACGAGCGACCACTGGACGCTCTCGGGCCAGCTCATCGCCGGCAGCGTCACCTCGATCGCCAGCAGTTCGCCCTCGCGCAGCACGCGCGTCGGTGCGACGAAGTCATGCGCCTCGTCGCCGATCAGCGCTTCGAAGCGGGCGACGGTCTCAGGCGTGGCGCGCCGCTCCCGTCCGAGGGCGTCGACGTACGAGCGGGCGACGCGTTCGATCATCGCTGGTGGCCCGCAAACACCGCCAGCGAGCGCGAGATCATCGGATAGACCGTGACGCTCCCGGCCGGAACCTCGCGCGGCGCACCGCCCTCGATCCCGGTGTCGAGCACCAGCGACCACGAAATGCGCTCGACGTCCGGCAGCGCGAACTCGACGTCGTCGGGCGCCGCGTTCATCGCGACGAACAGCATCGGGCGATCGCCCAGAAAAAAGCCGATCGTGCGCCGCTCGGGCACCCAATCATCGGGGCCCATCTCGTGCGCGTCGGGCCGCATCCAAGCGATGTCTTTGTGGCCTTCCGCGTCGATCGGCTCGCCCCGATAGAACCGGTCGCGCTTGAACGCCGGATGCTGGTGGCGCATGCGCAGCATCATCTTGACGAACTCTTCGAGCGCGAGGTCGCGCGGGCTGAGGTCGCTCCAATCGACCCACGAGATCTCGCTGTCCTGACAGTAGGCGTTGTTGTTTCCGCGTTGCGTTCGGCCGTGTTCGTCGCCGGCGGTGAACAGTGGAACGCCCAGCGAGAGCAACAACGTCGCGAAGAAGTTGCGTTTCTGGCGTTCGCGCAGGTTGACGATCTCCGGGTCGTGCGTCGGCCCCTCGGCGCCGCAGTCCCAGCTCAGGTTGTCGTCGGCGCCGTCGTGGTTGTGCTCGTGATTGGCCTCATTGTGCTTCTGGTTGTACGACACGAGATCGTTGAGCGTGAAGCCGTCGTGCACGGTGACGAAGTTCACGCTGGCGCGCGGATGGCGGCCGTTGTGCGCGAACAGGTCGGATGAACCCGCCAGCCGCGTGACCAGCTCGGGCAGCACCCCGTGGTCGCCGCGCCAGAAGCGACGGACGGCGTCGCGGTATTTCCCGTTCCACTCCGACCAGCCGGGTGGAAAGTTGCCCAGCTGGTAGCCGCCCGGCCCGGTGTCCCACGGCTCGGCGATCATCTTGACCCGCGACAGGACTGAGTCTTGCTGGATCGCCTTGAAGAACGCCGCGTCGCGGCGGAACCCGTTGTCCTCGCGCGCCAGCGCCGGCGCAAGGTCGAACCGGAACCCGTCGACGTGCATCTCTTCGACCCAGTACCGCAGCGAGTCCATCACCATCTGCAGCACGCGCGGATGCCGCAGGTCGAGCGTGTTGCCCGTCCCGGTATCGTCCTCATAGTAGCGCTTGTCGTCGGTGAGCCGGTAGTACGTTGCGTTGTCGATCCCTTTGAACGAGAGGGTGGGACCGAGATGATTTCCCTCCGCGGTGTGGTTGTACACGACGTCCAGCACCACTTCGATCCCCGCTTGGTGCAGGTGCTTGACCATCGTCTTGAACTCGTTGGGGTCGCCCGCGAGCAGATAGCGCGGCTCTGGCGCGAAAAACCCGATCGAGCTGTAGCCCCAGTAGTTGCGCAGCTTCTGCTCGACCAGCCGGCGGTCGTCGACGAATGCATGCACGGGCAGCAGCTCGAGCGTGGTGATGCCGAGCTCGCGCAGGTAGTCGATCACGACCGGAGCGGCCAGCCCCGAGTACGTGCCGCGCAGCGAGGGCGAGACGCCGGGGTGCTGCATGGTGAACCCCTTGACGTGCAGCTCGTAGAACACGGTTTCCGTCCAGGGTACCGACGGGCGGTGATCGTCGCCCCAGGTGAACGCGCTTTCGGGCACGACGCACTTGGGCATCGCAACCGCGTTGTCGCGCCGGTCGAACGCAAGATCCTCGCGGTGCGAGCCGATGCGGTATCCGTATTGCGCGTCGGTCCAGCGCAGCTTCCCGGACAGCGCTCGGGCGTACGGGTCGAGCAGCAACTTGTGGTGGTTGAAGCGGTGGCCGCGCGACGGGTCGTACGCGCCGTAGACGCGGTAGCCGTACAGCGTTCCCGGTCGCGCGTCGGGCAGGTACCCGTGCCACACCTCGTCGGTGTACTCGGGGAGCACGATCCGCGCGAGCTCGCGCCGTCCGCGCGCGTCGAAGATGCACAGCTCGACTTTCTCGGCGTTCGCGCTGAACAGCGCGAAGTTCACGCCCTTGCCGTCCCACGTCGCTCCCAACGGGTACGGCAGCCCGGATTCGACGCGCGGCTTCGCCGCGATCACGGGGCGAGCCAGATCGCCGAGAGCGCCGGAAGCGTAAGCGTCACCGAGAACGGGCGGCCGTGCGAAGGGTGGTCGGACGCGGTCACGGAGCCTCCGTTACCCACGTCGGAGCCGCCGTATGCGGCGGCGTCGGTGTTCAACACTTCCCGGTAGGTCGTCTTGCGCGGCACGCCGATCCGGTACTCGGTACGCGTCGCGCCGCTGAAGTTGACCACGCAGATCAGGTGCCCGTCACGCTCGGCGTCCCAGCGAATGTACGCCGCGACGCCGTTGCGCACGTCGTCGTAGGAGATCCATTCGAACCCCGCCGGCTCGCAGTCGCGCTCGTACAGCGCCGGCGTGCTGCGCGCGATGCGGTTGACGTTCTTCACCAGGGTCTGCACGCCGCGGTGCGCGCCGTGGACGACGTGCCAGTCGAGCGACGCCTGCGCACGCCACTCGCCGCGCTGCGCGAACTCGCCGCCGGCGAACAGCAGTTTCTTGCCGGGGTGCGCCCACATGTGCGCGTACAGCAGCCGCACGTTGGCGAATTGCTCGCGGTCGCCGCCCGGCATACGGCCGAGCAACGAGCGCTTCCCGTGCACGACCTCATCGTGCGACAGCGGCAGCACGAAGTTTTCGCTGAATGCGTAGATCAGCCCGAACGAGATCTCGTTCAAGTGGTGTCCGCGAAACAGCGGATCGCGCTCGAGGAACCGCAGCGTGTCGTGCATCCAGCCCATGTTCCACTTGTAGCCGAAGCCCAAGCCGCCGACGTCGGTCGGCGCGGTGACGCCGGGCCATGCCGTCGACTCTTCCGCAAACGTCGCGATCCCCGGCACGAGCCCGTAGAGCGTCGCGTTGAGTCGCTGCAGAAACGCGACCGCCTCGAGGTTCTCGCGCCCGCCGTAGGCGTTGGGGATCCACTCGCCCTCTTTGCGGCTGTAGTCGCGGTAGAGCAGCGAGGCGACGGCGTCGACGCGCAGACCGTCGATGTGAAACTCGCGCAGCCAGTACAGCGCCGAGGCGATCAGGAAGTTCGCGACCTCATTGCGCGCGAGGTTGAAGATGTAGGTCCCCCACTCGCGGTGATAGCCTTCGCGCGGATCGGCGTGTTCGTAGAGCGGCGTTCCGTCGAAGTTTCCCAGCGCGTGCGCATCGGTCGGGAAGTGGCCGGGCACCCAGTCGAGGATGACGGCGATCCCGGCGGCGTGCGCCGCGTCGACGAACGCGCGAAAGTCGTCGGCCGAGCCGAAGCGGCTGGTCGGCGCGAACCAGCCCGTCGTCTGATAGCCCCAGCTCAAGTCGAACGGGTGCTCGGTGATCGGCAGCAGCTCGATGTGCGTAAAGCCGAGCTCGACCACATACGGGATCAGCTGTTCGGCCAGCTCGCCGTAGGTCAGAAAACGGTCGCCCTGCTCGGGGACGCGCCGCCACGACCCGAGATGCACTTCGTAGATTTGGATCGGCGCGTCGCGGCGCTGCTTGGCGCCGCGCGCCTCGAGCCACGCCGCGTCCTGCCAGGCGTGCGACGACGGCGGCGCGACGACCGACGCGTTGCCGGGGCGCACCTCGCTGCGAAACGCTACCGGGTCGGCGCGCAGCGGGAGCAGCTCGCCGCGCGCGCCGAGCAGCTCGTATTTGTAGCGCGCGCCGGGTTCGACGCCCGGAACGAACAGCTCCCACACGCCGACCTCGCGCCGCAACCGCATCGGATGGACGCGCCCGTCCCACGCGTTCCAGTCGCCGACGACGCTGACGCGCCGCGCGTTGGGCGCCCAGACCGCGAAGCGCGTCCCGCGCACGCCGTCGACCGTGTCGGGATGCGCGCCGAGCACTCGATGCAGATCGAGGTGCTTCCCTTCGGCGAGCAGCCAGGCGTCGAGCTCGCCCAGCAACGGCCCGAAACGGTACGGATCGTCGACCGTGCGCGTTCCGGTCGCATCCTCGATCCGCAGCCGGTAGCGTGGCGGCATGGCGACGATCAACGCTTCGAAGAGGCCGGCGTTCCCGATCGCCTCCGCCTGCGCGAGCGTGCCGCCGTCCTCGTCGACGACCGTCACCGCCCGCGCGCCGGGCACGAACGCCCGCACGACGGTACCCGTGCCCAACTCGTGCGGTCCGAGCACGGAGAACGGATCGCCCTCGCGGCCGCTTTCGACGTCCGCGAGCCGGCCGGAATCGGTCACAGCAACAGCCGGGCGAGCGAAGGGAGCCCCTCCGAGAAGGTCGGGTGGACGTGGACCGAGCGCTCGAGGACGCGCCAGCTCGATCCGGCTTCCATGTGGGCGAGGATCACGTGGATCAATTCCCCAGCCTCGTACCCGACGAACGTGGCCCCCAAGATCGCGTCGGTTTCCGGGGTGACGACCAAGCGGAAGAAACCGTCTTCGAGGCTCCACTCGGCCCCGCGTGCGACATCCGCCAGCTGGAGGGTGACTTCCCGATGCGCGATATCGCGCTCACGCGCCTGATCGGCAGACAACCCAACCCGACCGACCTGCGGCTCGGTGTACATCGCGTACGCCAGCACGCGGTCGTCGCGCGTGCGCGAGCGGTCACCGTCGATGATCGCTTTGAGCCGCCGGAAGTCTTCCCACGCGACGTGGGTGAACTGCGGCTGACCCGCGACGTCGCCCAGCGCGTAGTGGCCGGGCACCGAGGTCTGCAGGTGCTCGTCGCAGCGCACGTTCCCGCGCGCATCGAGCGCGATCCCGGCGCGCTCGGTCGTGCCTTCGGGGATGTTCGGCCGCCGGCCGATCGCGACGAGCAGACCGTCGCCGTCGAGCGTCGAGCCGTCGTCGAGCGTCACGACGAACGTCGTGCCGTCGAAGGCGACCTTCGTCCCACGGCGTTGCAGCCGCACGTCGATCCCGTCTCGAGCGAACGAGCGTGTCAGCACGCTGCACACGTCGGTTTCTTCGCGGGCGATGATTCGATCGTCGGGCGTCACCAGGGTGACCGCGCTGCCCAGCCGCGCCGCACCCTGGCCGAGCTCGAGCCCGATGTACCCCGATCCCAACACGACGAGCTTGCGCGGCAGCGTCTCCTGCAGAAAGAAGTTCTCATTGGTGAGGAACGGCGTGCCGGCGAGACCGTCGATCGGCGGAACGTTGGCGCGACCACCCGTGTCGAGCACGACGACTTCGGCCTCGAAGGTTTCGCCGCCCGCGCGCAGGACGTGCGGTGCATCGAACGACGCCTCGGCATGCACCAGCTCGACCGAGCTGCGCGCGAGCTTGTTCTCGACGCCGTCGTGCCACTCGCCGACGATGTCCTGGACGCGCTGCATCACCGCCGGGACGTCGACACGCACGTCGCAGTGCACGTGCACATCGGTCGCGCGCCGAGCGCGACCAGCCGCGTGCGCCGAGGCGAGGAATGCCTTCGAGGGCGTGCACCCGACGTTCACGCAACAGCCGCCCAATCGTCCGCGCTCGAACAGCACGACCCGCTTCCCGCGCTTCGCAAAATCCAGCGCCAGCGGAACCCCACCTTGCCCCGAACCAATGACCGCCAGATCGTACCGCATCACTCGGAAGGGTTCGGTCTCCGGCGGATATTCTCCGCGAACGACGACCGTCATTCTTCCGACGGCCGCTTCGAGCTCTCGCCCGACAACATTGATGCCGCGCGCTTGCACGCAAAGGATGCGAAAACCACTTGAGTCATCCTGAGCTTGTCGAAGGACGCGCGATCGAGCGCCGTAACCGTCCCAACGCGCAGCAAGAAACTTGCGCCGTCGCCCTGAGCTTGGCGAAGGGCGACCGCGAAAAGGATGAGCCCGCTCTCACGAGCGGCGCTCCGCGTTCAAACACAGGCGAACGCGACTGCAGTCGCCCTTCGCCGGGCTCAGGGCGACCACGCGCATTGCGCAGTGCGCGCCTCGTTGTCGCACCGCTCGATCGTTCGCGCTTCGACAAGCTCAGCGTGACAGCGTTGAAGTGTTGCTTGCGGTGTGTCAATCCTACATCCGCGGCTTGACGTCGAAGTCGGCGGCGGCTCTTGCGTGCGTGTCGCCGCCGTACATGGCGAGTTGGTCGATCATCTTGGCGACGAGCGCCGTCCAGCCGGTTTGGTGTGATGCGCCCAGACCTTCGCCGGTGTCGCCGTTGAAGTACTCGTGGAACAGCAGGTGGTCGCGCCAATGCGGATTCGTTTGGAACTCCGTGACGTCGCCGTTGAACGGGCGGCGGCCGTTCGCGTCGCGCCGGAAGAGGCCGACCAGACGGCGCGAGAGCTCGAGCGAGATCGCCCACAGGCTGAGCATTCGACCCGACCCGGTCGGAAACTCGACCGTGTACTCCTCGCCGAGGTAATAGTGAAACTTCTGCAGCGCTTCGATCAACAGAAAGTTGAGCGGGAACCAGACCGGGCCGCGCCAGTTCGAGTTGCCGCCGAAGAGCCCGCTGGTCGACTCGGCCGGCTCGTAGTCGCAGCGAAACTCCTCACCGTTCAAGCGCAGCACGAAGGGATGGTCGAGGTGGTACCGCGAGAGCATGCGCACGCCGTGCGGCGAGAGGAACTCGCGCTCGTCGAAGACGTGCCGCAGGATCTCGCGTAAGCGGTCCGGATTGCAGATCGCCAGCAGGCGCCGGTCGTGCGTCCCGCCGACGTCGATCCGTGCGACGTTCTCGGCCAGCTCCGCGCGGTTGGTCAGAAACCACTCGACGCGTTTCTTGAAGTTCGGCAGGCGGTCGAGCGTCCCGGCGCTCAGCGTCTCGACCGCGAACAACGGAACGATCCCGACGACGCTGCGCACCTTGACCGGGATCCGCTCGCCGTCGGCGAGATAGACCTGATCGTAATAGAACTGATCGTCCTCGTCCCACAGTCCCGGTTCGTCTTCGCGCCGCGAGTTCATCGCGTCGGCGATGATGAGGAAGTGCTCGAAGAACTTGGAGGCGATGTCTTCGTAGATGTTCTCGACCTTGGCCAGCTCGATCGCGATCGCCAGCATGTTGAGCGCGTAGACCGCCATCCACGACGTGCCGTCGCTCTGGGCGAGATACGCGCCGCCGGGCAGTTTGCTGCCGCGGTCGAACGGACCGATGTTGTCCAGGCCGAGAAAGCCGCCTTGAAAGACGTTGCGACCGACGACGTCCTTGCGGTTCACCCACCAGGTGAAGTTCATCAACAGCTTCTGGAAGAGCGACTCGAGGAACCGGTAGTCGCCGACCCCGTCGTTGCGCTTGGCCTCGATTCGGTAGAGGCGCAGCGCGGCCCAGGCGTGCACCGGCGGGTTGACGTCGTCGAACGCCCATTCGTACGCCGGCAACTGGCCGCTGGGGTGCATGTACCACTCGCGGGTGAGCAGCGTGAGCTGCTTCTTGGCGAAGTCCGGGTCGATCAGCCCGAACGAGATCACGTGAAACGCGAGGTCCCAGGCCGCGTACCACGGGTACTCCCACGTGTCGGGCATCGAGAGCACGTCGTCATTGTAGACGTGCATCCAGCCGGCATTGCGTCCGTGCTTTCGTTGCGGCGGCGGCGCCGGCGTGAGCGGATCGCCGTCGAGCCAATCGCGCACCACGTAGTTGTAGAACTGCTTGGACCAGATCATCCCGGCGAAGGCGCGCCGTTGGATCGTCGCGGCCTCCGGGTCCATGCCGGCCGGCGCGAGCGCCGCGTAGAACCGGTCGGCTTCGTCTTCGCGCCGGTCGAACGTCGCATCGAAGTCCGCGTCGATCCCGCCGGCGCGCGCGTCGTCGGAGATGCGCAGCCGCACGGTGCGCGTCGCGCCCGGCTCGATCAGCCAGCGGTAGTGCAACGCGACCTTCGAACCGGCTCGCGCGGCGTTGATGCCGTCGCGTCCTTCACCGCGCACGGCACGATCGATCCCGCTCTTGACGTACGGCGTCGGTGACGGCACGCCGAAGGCGCGTTCGAAGTCGGTCTCGTTGTCGCAGAACAACGTTTCCGTCTCGCCGCCGTCGCAGAAGAGCCAGCGTGCGCCGAGCGTCGCGTGCTCTGCGATCAGCGTTGCGCTATGCTCGAGCGCGGCCGGTCCGGTCGCGGGCCGAATGGTCGGCTTCGCGATCCCGGCTCGCCACGACCACTCATTGCGAAACCACAGTTGTGGGAGCAGGTGGAGCGGCGCGGTCTGACGGCCTTGATTCGTCGCGCTGATGCGGATCAGGATATCGTCAACGTCGGGCTTGGCGTACTCGACCGTAATGTCGAAGAACGCGTCGTCGTCGAAGATCCCGGTGTCGACCAGCTCGAACTCGCGATCGTCGCGGCCGCGCCGCGCGTTCTCCTCGCGCAACTTGGCATACGGAAAGGCT
>Ga0208220_1000214_pt1 | contig 23933 bp, 26 predicted proteins | sample NGESurdeep092012_9_FD_184484 | JGI IMG/M metagenome (GOLD analysis project Ga0208220, IMG submission 184484) | Arctic peat soil microbial communities from Barrow, Alaska - NGEE Surface sample F53-1 deep-092012 (SPAdes) | ecosystem: Environmental > Terrestrial > Soil > Wetlands > Peat ...
CGAATCTCTTCCAGCGTCTTATGGCTCAGTTTTCGAGCATCTCGCGACCGCATACCTCATCATAAACTATGTCCACTTACTTGTGCACTAATTAATAATTCCAGAAGTTTTGCGGATAGAATCCGGCAACTTTAATTACTGATACCTAAAAGGTCGCAAAGAACACAAAACAATCCATGAATGAATCAAAATTCAACGTTGGCGATACGGTCACTATCATCGACGTAGACAGGCAGGGAGAAGTCGTATCGGTTTCGGATGACGGCTCGACGTATGAGGTTAAATCCACGAACGCCGACGGTGCTGAGCAGCTTTTGACCTGCAAGGCCGATAACCTCGAAGCGGCTGACGAGGAAACGGAAGAAGACGAAGAAGCGCCGGAAGGCACGGAAGCCGAAGACAAAGAGTAAATCTAAGCCGGGAACGCGTTAGGGCAACCGCGCGGGAGAAAAAGGCGGAACCGATCTAGACGGCAATTTTATTCCCACTCCGCGATCGCCCCCTCCGTCGGGCAAAGGGGCTTCCCGGAACATTCCGAAAATTCAATGTCGATGTTTCACGAGATACCAAAGGACAAGTCCTATTATGACTATGCAGATCAGGATTGATTCCTTTGTCCGCTCCTTTTTCCGTTTCGCGACGCGCCTGTTTCGTTCCGCGTTTCTCGCCTCATTTTCAAGATATTCAGCTCTAGCTTGCTTGTTTGATTTGTATGCCACTAGAGCGTTCCAGTCCGAAAATATCGTATCAGAATTATCATTATGATCGAACGCTACACCATCAAATTCGGCCCGGCCGTGAGCCAGAAGGAACTGGAGAAGATTTTGCATACCGGCGAGGCGAATATCGACCCTGCCGAGCTTCACAAGATGAAGGCACGGATTGAGTTTATTGGGGGACTTCGAGGACTTAAAGAAGGTTCGAGAGTTTTTGGAGAAGTTGTCCGAGAGTTGAGTCTTTAGAGTCTTGGGCTGCATCTTAGTCGCATGGGCCGTTAGTTTAACGGTAAAACGCTGGTCTGATCGTTAGACCGCAGGCCAGCTAATCCAGAGTTACGGGTTCGAATCCCGTACGGTCCACCAAGAATTTAGAGCCTGCGGTCCCTAAGCCCACTGGAAACGGTGGGCTTTTGGTTTCTATGCAAGGAACGTGTGAACGACCCATCCAAACACCAACCCCTGGGTATCGCCGAAAAACTGCCCGGCGATCACTTTTCCTAGCTGAAACCAACTATTGTCTTCTTGTTCTTGGACTATCGCGAAAGCGGAGCCTTGTTGTGATTCCGGTACGCAGAGTCCGAGTATCCTAAACAACCGACCCCATTTTTGGTCCGTACTGCCCTCATCTCGATGGGTGAATATATAGACAAGCAGAATAAGCCCGTACATGAGCCAATACGAAACGGGCTGAAGATGTAATGCTGGAACCGCAAACCAGTTCCAAAGAGTTTGCAGCACGAACGTTCTGTAGAGCATGACGGCAATTGCAAGAGCGAAAGTCCGTACTGGTTCAATGAGTTCCTTCATCACTCCTCCTGATCTCCACATTCTCATTACCGCGTTGCCAATTTAGGCAAAAGGGTTAGAGTTATGAAAACCTCCACTTAATGCCATGCCAGCTCTATCAGCCAAGACCAAGCATTGCTACCGCGAACGCATCCGCAGCATTTTGGTACAGAACCCGCAGACGAGTATCGAAGGCATCAAGCAACGGCTTGAACAGCAGGGATTAAAGCTCGACCGCCATTATGTCGGCAAGCTCGTCGGCGAGATACATACCGAACGGGCGCACCGGGCGTCGCTCCTGTAAATCGATTACGAAGTTTTTGATGGCGCTCCACTGAAACCGGTTCAGCGGAGCACCGCGTCTCACTACATGTAAAGGCGCTGTCGCCCGTGCGAGGTAGCAAGCACGCTCATGAGGATCGCCTCATGAAGACAAAATAATGCGGCTACGCCACTTAGAAGTTGGAGGAGATTATTACTTTGAAACTCATTCGTTCTTTCGTTCCCCTGATGTTTGCTTTGTGTCTGGGCGCCCCGTTTGCGCACGCACAGAGCGGAATTGACGCTTACTTCGGCGTCGGCACTATGATGGACAGCTCGAGTGGAACCTCGGTCGATACATTCGATACCGGGAACCCGTTCACTACGCCCAGGCTCGGCGGCGCGTTTGGTAAAGCGGGCGCGGACATCATGCTTACGCCTTATCTTGGAGTGGGCGGCAATGTCGATTGGAAGTTCGCTCAGGGCGCTTATGCGGGCTTGACCTATCGGCCCATGTTCTACGATTTCAACGCGATCTTCGCGCCTCTCGGGCATCGCTCAAAACGAGTTGTGCCGGAAATCCAGGCCGGGCTGGGGGGAGTGAATCTGAAGTTCTTCACACCCTCGTCATCTTATTGCGACCAATTTGCGGGCTGCTCCAGCAGCGGTAACGATTATCTGGAGAGCTCAAACCACTTTCAGGTCCATCTAGCGGCGGGTGTCCGACTTTATGCCACGCAGCATGTTTTCTTCCAGCCGCAAGTGGACGTTCACTACGTCAACAACTTTTTCCAGTACGGCAGCGACTGGGTGCCGGAATATAGCGCCTCTGTCGGCTGGAGTTTCGGCGAGCGCTAAAAGCAAGCTTTTTTCTCTCTGCCATCCGGCCCCGGATTGCGTCTCCGGGGCCTTTTTTCTCGCGCGAGAATCAACTTCCGCGGGAAGAAATAAGCCCTCGTGGGACAATCGGCTTCAGGGCGATTCCCGATGCCGTCCCGCCGTTCGCTTCGTATCGCCATTCCTGGAGGAACCGGCCAGCTCGGACACATCCTGGCGCGGCATTTCCACGAGCAGGGCCATTCAGTCTCTACCATCGCCCGCCATCCTAACCCCGCTGAGTGGCAAACCCTCTCATGGGACGCGGAAACGCTCGGCGAGTGGACCAAGGCGATCGATGGCGCGGACGTTGTAATCAATCTTGCCGGACGCAGCGTGAATTGCCGCTACAATCCGGCCAACCGCCGCGAGATTTTGAACTCTCGAACCATCTCTACAGGTCTGGTGGGACAGGCCATTGCCGAAGCCTCGCATCCGCCCGCGCTCTGGCTCAATGCGGGCACCGCCACCATTTACCGTCACTCTTTCGATCGCGCCATGGATGAAGCCACCGGCGAAATCGGCGGCAACGAGCCGGATGCGCCGTCGAAGTGGCGCTTCAGCATCGAGGTCGCGACTGCCTGGGAACGGGCTTTTTTTGCGGCCGCAACGCCTCGTACCCGCAAAGTGGCTCTCCGCGGCGCTATGACCATGAGTCCTGACATTGGAGGTGTTTTCGAGGCTCTCTTGCGCCTGGTTCGCTGGGGGCTCGGCGGTTCCTCCGGTTCCGGCAGACAGTACGTCTCCTGGATTCACGATGTCGATTTTGTTCGCGCTATCGAATTTCTGATCGCCCACGAAGAATTGAGCGGTCCGGTGAATGTGTCGTCGCCCGAACCGGTCACTAACCGTGACTTCATGTATGGCTTGCGAAGCTGCTGGTGTACGAGCTATATCGGAATTCCGGCGCCGGCCTGGATGCTTTCGATAGGCGCCATTTTTCTAGGCACCGAGACCGAATTAGTTCTCAAGAGCCGCCGCGTAGTTCCCCGGCGCCTGCTCGACGCGGGCTTCGAGTTTCATTTCCCGAACTGGCGCGGCGCCTGTTGCGATTTGGTCCAACGCTGGCGCGAACTGCACGCCGAATAGCTATTATTCGGTAGTGTCCTAATTTGAACGATGCCTTGCGGAGGATGAAAGGTGGGAGTGAGTTAGTTGCCAATTCAATCGGTCAAAAGGCTATACGCCAGCGGATGCTTGGGCTCGTAAAGCATGATGTCGTCCGCGCCAGGTACGGCCATCATGACCACGAGTCCGTACCCGTGATCCTGAACTTCGCCGCGGAACTCCGCTCCGTTGCCCTTCAGTTCAGCGACCGTGTGTGAGATGTCGTCGCACATCAGGGAGATCAGATGGTGCCGCGGCGATTCGTACGTCTTGCCATCGTAGACGCTGTGGGTCGGGTGCACGCCCATCTCACTCCGCCCGGTCTTGAAGATCAGCCAACCCACGCCTCCGCCCAGAGCATCCTCGACGTAGGGCCAGCCGAGGACGTCGCGAAGGAATGCGCGCGTTGCGGGGGCATCGTCGGAATAAATCAGGGTGTGGATGCTGGTGATCATCAGACTGAACTACTGAAATCGCCTAAAATTGTACTACTTCGGTCTATTGCCAATCAAGAAGCCGTTCATCGCACTGGAGATCGAAATTAGGACACTACCCATTATTCGCCGAATAGCTATTATTCGGCGCGCAAAGCGTCTACCGGATTGAGCGATGCGGCCCTCCGCGCGGGAATGTAGCTCGCCAGAAGCGCTGAAAGGCCCAGCACGGTCGCGACAGCGCCCAATGTCGGCAAATCCCACGAGCGGACGCCAAACAGCAGGCCGCGCATCAGATCTGCCGCAGCCACTGAGCAAGCCAGGCCTATCACAACGCCCACAGCCGTCAACCACCCCGCCTCTCCTAAGATGAGCCGATAGACGGAGCTGTTCTGTGCGCCGAGCGCCATGCGGACTCCGATTTCGCGAGTTCTCTGGCTCACTGAATAGGCCACCACTCCATAGAGTCCGATTACGCCCAGCAGCAGCGCCAGGAAAGCGAAGCCCCCCACCAGCCACGCCGAGGATCGATGCAGATAGGCCGATGGCGAGTCGTTAATTATGCCGCTCATTGTTTTTTCGTCGGTGGTAACAATGGCCGGATTGATCTGATGAATAGTGGCGGCAACCATGGGGAACGCCGCTTGCTCGGCTTGTGACGTTCGCACAACCACATTGAAATTGTTTTCCGGACTCTGATTAAAGGGGAAATACAGGACTGACCGGTTTGCCGTATCCAGCGGACCCTCTTTGATATCTTCCACAATGCCGACGATTTCTCTGATCGACTTCGGGGAGAGGTCAGTGTCGCCGATGTTTTTGCCGATTGGATCTTCACCGGGAAAGTATTGTCTTGCCATAGCCTGGTTGATAATCGCGACGCGAGGCTTCGACGCGTCCTCGTCTTCGGCAAAATAGCGGCCGCGCACGAGCTTCGCGCCTAAGGTTGCGAAGTAGTCCGAGCTCACATCCCGTTCGGGTGTATCGTTATGCTCTCCGTGCCAAGGTCGTCCCAGCAGCCGAAACCAAGTCGTATCGCCCCACCCATGCACGGGGAGATCGCTTGATATGCCAACAGACTTTACACCGGGCAAACTTGAAATTCGCTCCACGACTTGCCGCTCCAGTGCAAGGATCTGCTCGTCCTTCGTAAAACTGGACTGCGGCGCCGCGACATACAGCGTGGCCAGATGATCGGATTGAAACCCGATATCGACATGCAGCAGGCGATACAGACTCTTGCCGAGCAGTCCGGCCCCCACCAGGAGCACCATGGCCGTAGCTAGCTCCAACACGACGAGTTTGGAGCCGAAACGACGCCACGCGCTTCCCGAACTCCCGCGGCTGCCTTCAGCTAAGCCTTCCCGCATCTCCGGAAGGGAAAAGTGCAGAGTGGGCGTGACGGAAAAAAGTATCGCTGCAAGCAGCGCAATCCCACCCGCGAAAGCAAGCACGCGAGGATTCAAGCTAAGACCATGCAGATAGGGCATGCTGGCCAGCATGTCTTCCGGAATCAGTCTGGTGAGGAGTTGCATGGCCCAATAGGCGGAGGCCAACCCGAGCGCGCTCCCGGACACTACCAGAACCAGCCCCTCCGTCACAAATTGGCAAATCAACCGAGCCCTTCCCGCGCCCAGCGCGCTGCGGACTGCGATCTCCCGCTTACGGCTCTCGGAACGCACCAGCAGCAGACTCGCTACGTTCACGCTTGCGATCAGCAGCAGGAGCCCGGCTCCACTCAGCAGCACCAACAGTATGGGACGAATATGTCCGATAATCGCTTCCGTCAGCGGCATCAGGTTCGCGCCTTGATCGCGATTGGAACCGGGATACTGCTTCTCCAGATTTCTTGCAATGGCCGTTACGTTCGCTAACGCAGTCTGCGGGGAGAGCCCATCCTCGAGCCGCCCTACTCCTTCCAGCGAGTGGCAGCTTCGCCTCAAGTCGCACTCGCTCGAAGCGTGAAGCGTAGTCCAGAAATCGGAGGGTTCCGCGGGAGCGAAATGAAACTCCCGCGGCAGTACGCCGATGATGATGTTGGGGAGGCCGTTCAGCGTGACCACCTGCCCCAATACATTCTGCTTTCCGCCGTAACGTCTCCGCCAGGCTGCGTAGCTCAGCAGAACGGTGCGGGGCGCGGACAATAAATCCTCGCCCTTCCGGAAATCGCGCCCCAGTACGGGAGTAACGCCCAGCGTTCGAAAAAACCCGTCACTCACGCGAGCGCCGCGTGCCGCCTGCGCACCGGAGGCGGTGCTTAGTATGAAGCCGGTGTGTTCGTATACATCCAGCGAGCTGAAGACCGTATTCAGTCTTTTCCAATCAAGGTAGTCCGGATACGAGAGGGGGCATTGCGGACACAGCGAGCCGCTCGTCTCATACACCCCAACCAGCCGGTTAGGATCGCGGTAAGGCAACGGCTTAATGAGAGCCGCGTCCACAAATGCGAAAATCGCTACGCTCGCGCACATGCCTAGACCGAGCATCAGAATAGCGGTCGAGGTGAATCCAAGATTTTTTCTTAACTGGCGGATCGCAAAGCGGACATCGCGCAGCAGGTTTTCCAAAAGCGGGATCGATCTCCGCTCCCGGTAAGCTTCCTTGGTGGATTCCACCCCGCCTAGCTTCAGGATCGCCTTCCGGCGCGCTTGCTCATCGCTCATGCCGGCTTGGAGATTGTCGTCGATGTGCAACTGAAGATGGCTGGCAATCTCATCCGCAAGCTCTCTTTCCCGGCGGTCGTTCGGCAACATGCCGGCCAGTCTTAACAGCCACGCGCGCAGCCGTTTCATGCCGGATCTCCGGCCGATTTGAGAAATCGCGCCAGGATCGCCGTCGTCTGCTCCCAATCCCGCGCTTCCCTCTCCAGTTGCTTCCGGCCCGAACGCGTGAGCCGGTAGAATTTGGCCTTGCGATTGTTCTCCGACACTCCCCATTCGGAAGCGATCGACCCTTCCTGCTCCAATTTCAGCAATGCGGGATACAAGGTTCCATAGTTCAGCGAGAGCAGATTGCCGCTGGTCTGCTCAATGCGGCGGGCGATCCCATATCCATGAAGCGGCCCCAGCGTCTCAATGGTCTTCAAGACCATCAATGCGAGAGTCCCCTGCCATACGTCCGCTTTGGTTCCCATTCACGCCCTCCTATTGTTTCGCCATAGAAAGCTTAACACGTTTGCTATGGGGAACCAATAGAGAACCGTCCGGACATGGATAATAGCGCTTAGTTCCGGGGTTGAACGGCCGTGGCCGGTCTATTCCTGGGCGGGTATCTGCTGATCGGAATCGCGCCACGCGCTGATCTTCAGCCGTCGGCAGACCCAACAAAGATCCTCGGAAGTATGAGGTCCGGTCAAGGGCGTACACGGCGCGCCGCAAACCGCGCAACGCTGCGCGATAGGCGGAATCTCGGCCGTTACCGACTTCTTCGCCATCTCCAAAATCTCCGGCGAGATGATTGGTTCGGCTATCGGTTTCTTCTTCATCCTTGCTTTCACTATAGAACAAATCGGCAATCCGGCGAGTTCCAGTACGTCCAAACCGAGCTGCGCGCCGGCCGGATTGTTCTTCTTCATAGCTAAGATGATGGAAGCATTACCGCAATCTCGAAACAAACTGCATGGCGGATATCGCTTTTTTATTTCCCGGACAAGGCTCGCAATCTTCCGGCATGGGCAAGTTGTTGGCGGCCCAATACGCTCCGGCGCGCCGGATTTTTGAAGAAGCCGACCACGCGCTTGGCTTCTCGCTCTCCCGGCTCTGCTTCGAAGGCCCGGAGGAGGATCTCAGAAGGACCGAAAATACTCAGCCCGCGCTTCTAACGGTCTCGATTGCGGCGTATCGCGTTTTGGAGGAGCGGGGATACAAACCAGGTCTGGTCGCGGGCCACAGTCTGGGGGAATACTCCGCCTTAGTCGCCGCGGGGTCGCTTGATTTCGCCGACGCCCTGCGCCTCGTTAGAAAACGCGGAAGGTATATGCAGGAAGCCGTTCCTGCCGGAATCGGAGCAATGGCCGCGATTCTGAAACTGCCCGAGGGCAAGCTCGACCTGCTTCTTGCGCAAGCGGCCCAGGGTGAAGTAGTTATGGCCGCGAATCTCAATTCGCCGGATCAGGTGGTTATCGCCGGTCATGCAGGGGCGGTCGCCCGCGCCATGGAGTTATCCAAAGCACTCGGCGCGAGGCGCGCCATCCTGTTGCCGGTCAGCGCTCCGTTCCATTGTTCGCTGATGCGCCCCGCCCAGGAAAAATTAAGCGCCGATCTGGACGCGGCTGCATTCAAGGATCTCTCCATTCCGCTCATCAACAACTGGCAGGCCCGTGAAATTACGAGCGCGGCGGATGCTCGCGAAGGCCTTTACCAGCAGATTCCCAACCCGGTCCGCTGGGCCGATACCATCCGCGAGATGGCGCGCAAGGGCGTTACGCGATTTGTCGAAGTGGGAGCCGGTTCCGTCCTGCTCGGCTTGTGCCGCAACATCGATTCAACATTACGGGGCGTAAAGTTTGGCGAACCCGCGGACCTGGAGGACGTAAAAAGTGCGCTTTCTTAGCTTGATACTCGCGGTAGCCGTCGCCGCGGTAGCCATCGCATCCATCGCCTCGGAATCGGGCGGCTCGACGGGCGAAGACCAGGTCCGCAGCCTTGCGCAGGATTTCGTCTATCACGCGCTCGCGCTGAGTCCCTCCGCCGCAACCGCGCAAGGTTATCACGTGGATCGCGGTGTCGAGTTGGATGAACAGCTCGACGATTATTCGGACGCCGCGCTTGCCCGCGCTCGCGCCTTCTATCTCCGCTCCATCGCGGACGCGAATCGGATTCCGAAGAGCTCGCTTACGCCCGAGCTCGAAGCCGATCTCGACGTCATCCGCCTGGCATCGGAAACTCAGCTTCTCGATCTGGACAAGATTCAGCCCTTCCGGCACAACCCGACCGTCTACGTGGAGAGTATCGGGAATGCCCTCTACAGCCCGTTCATTCTGAACTACGCGCCGGAATCGAAGCGTCTCGGCCAGATCGCCGCTCGGATCGAAAAAATCCCGGCTTTTCTCGATACCGCGAAGCGCAATCTGGTGGATTCTCCCGAAATCTGGAACCAGGTGGCTCAACAGGAGAATCAAGGCAATATCGAGTTGGTGGATCGCACCATTCGCGCCAAGATACCGGCCACTTTGAAAACGCGCTACGAACATGCGACCGCCAACGCATTGAGCGCTCTCACATCCTTCAATGCATTCTTGAAAAACGATCTGAGCCGCCGTAAGAGCGATTGGCGGCTGGGATCGCAACTGTATGAAGAGAAGTTCAAGCTGACATTAGCCACGGGTGACACCCCTCAACAGGCGCTCGCCGATGCCGAAGCGAAGCTCCGGAGCATTCGCGACGAAATGCGTCGGGAATCCATCGCCGTCTATCCGAAATTCTTTCCGGGAAAGACTCCGCCGGGCGATCTGAATACCGTCGTTTCACAGGTTCTCGATAAAGTCGCCCAGCAGCATGCCACTCCCGCCGAATACTTCGAGGACGCCCGCCGCGATCTGGCCTCGACAACCCGCTTTGTGAAAGATCGCAATCTTGTGACGCTTCCCCAAGGCCACCCTCTGCAGGTAATCCCGACACCTGAATTCATGCGCGGCATCTACGGTGTCGGCGGGTTCTCGCTGGCTCCGGTTTTCGAGCCGAGGCTTGGCGCTTATTACTGGATCACTCCCTTTACCGCGGATATGACCCCGGCGCGCATTGAATCCAAGCTCCGCGAATACAATTTCTGCGGCCTCGAGATTCTCACCATCCACGAGGCCATGCCCGGCCACTATGTGCAGTTCGAATATGCCGATGAAATTCAGCCGAAGTGGCGCGGCGCGCTGCGGGCCGTCTTCTCCAATGGCCCCTATGTCGAAGGTTGGGCCGTCTACGCGACTGAGTTAATGATCGCTCAAGGCTATCGGCAAACGCCCGAAATGCGGCTGACCTTTGGCAAGCAAATGTTACGTGTCGTCGCTAACACTATCCTCGACATAAAACTTCAGACTATGGGCATGACCGATCGACAGGCGCTCGACTTGATGATCAACCAGACCTTTCAGGAAAGAGAGGAAGCTCAAAAGAAGCTCCAGCGCGCCAAGCTTTCCTCTTGCCAGCTTCCCACTTATTTCGTCGGATGGCGCGGTTGGGACCGGCTTCGCGACGCCTGCCGGAACAAGCGCGGATCTCGATTTCAGCTCTCTGAATTTAACGGGCGCGGATTGAGAGAAGGCGCGCTACCCCTCCCGGTGCTAAGCAAAATCATACTGCAATGAGCGCGAGCAGGAGTTTTGAGAGTAACAGCGCCTTTGCGCTACTTCTTTGCTTGACAGGAACCTGTGCCTTCGCGAGACTGAAGATGCAAATGGGAGAACGGCTTCTGATGAAGGGGTTCCGGCTGGGTTTGCTTTCGCTTTTTGTGGGCGGCGTATTCGCGCAGAACGCCACGCCTCCGGACCCACAGGCGAGTACTAATCCCCTGACTCTCGCGAGTGGACTGCTTGAGCACAACTTTGTAAATTTCTACGCGTACGCTAATGGAGTTTACGACACTCAGAGCTTGCCTGGATCGCAAAGCTTGAATAGTTGGGGAGAAGAGTTCGGCGGCGGCATCACGGCCGCTCACCAGTTGCAAAATGGCTCCCTTTCTCTCGACTACCGCGGCGACTACCGGAATTATCAGAGCTCCGACTACGGCAGCGGCACAGACCAAAATCTAAATTTCGGAATAAACAAACAACTCAGCAAGAGATGGACTCTCTCCTTTTATCAGGCAGCCGGCATTTTTCTGTATGGCGGCACTTACCTCAGCGTCCAACCGGTCGGTTCTAACGCCGTCTCGACGAATCCGTTTAGTCCCGAGACGAAGTTCCTCAGCAGCAGCCTGACCATGAACTATCAGTACACTCGCCGGCTCAGTTTTTCTATTTCGGGCAATTTCTTCCTCAACCGCTATAACTATGCGGGAGCCATCGGCACCACCGGCTTCATCGGTACCCTTTCCACTTCATACCGCCTTACCCGGCACACCAGCTTTGGGGCAGGTTACTCGCATAATTACTACGGCTATCAGCAAGGCGCTGGAAACGCTCAAGCCGATAATGTCTATCTTTTCGTCTCGCATCAGTTCCGGTCGAATTGGAATGCCAGCCTGAATGCGGGTGTAACCCGAAGTAACTCCGCCGGCACGATAACCATTCCGGTCTCGTTCTTAGCCGACGGGCAGATTATCTCCGGTTACGAAGTCGGCCACTACAATCAGACCACCATCTTCCCGAGCTTTCAAGCCACTCTTACCCATAGCTTGCGGCATACTCAAGTGTCGCTCACCGCCGGGCAAGGTATCAGTTCCGGCAACGGATTCTTTCTGGCTTCCCGCAGCGACTTCGCCAACGGCTTTTTCTCGTATACCATGCGGCACTCTTCGCTCGGAATCGGAGGCGCCTATTATCGGTATGGCAGCGTTGCAAACACCGTCACCGCCGGCTATACCTCGGCATCGCTGATTGCTTCTTACTCGATAAATCTCGCGCGGCACTTCGGCACGAGTCTCGGTTACACCCTCGTCTACTACCTTGATTTCGGAGGACGCTCCGAAAACCGCTTCACTTTCGGAGTGTTTTTCAGCTCCAAGAACGTCCCGCTCACCTTATTCTGAGTGGCTCTGTTTCGCTGAGCGCGTGCTTTGCAACCAGCCGCAACAAGCTCTTGCTATCAGGCACGGTAAATAAAACAAATCCCTGGAAAAATGTTGAGATACTGAAGACAGATGACGACGTTGTTCTTGTGCCTGCTGCTGCTCGGTTTGTTGGCGGCCGTCGCTTTCGCCGCCTATCAGCTTTCCGAAGCGAAGCGCTGGCGTCAGACCGCGGGTCAGGCCATAGACCAAGCCGAAAAACAGCGGAGCGCTCTCGATGAGGCCACCCGGATTGCCATTCAGAAGGAAGCCGAAAGCGCGAAGAACCGAGAGCTCGCGGAAATGCAACTGAGCGTTTTGACGCAAACTCAGCAGCAGGTGGAAGAGAAATTTCGAGCCCTCGCCTCGGAGGCTTTGCAGAGCAACAGCCAGCTTTTTCTCGATCGCAGCCGCGATCAGATTCAGCATCTCGTCGATCCGGTGAATCAATCGTTGCACCGCTTCGAAGAGCAGGTGCGGGCAATCGAACAATCGAGAGTGGGCGCCTATGCCGATATCACCGCTCAAGTGCAGGCCTTGACCCTGCTTCAGGAGCGCGTCCGCCAATCGACCGAGCAGCTCAAGACCGCGTTGCGCTCGCCGACCCAGCGCGGCCGTTGGGGCGAAATGCAGTTGCGCCGCGTGGTCGAACTGGCCGGCATGCTCGAATACTGCGATTTCGCCGAGCAAAAGACCTTATTCGGCGAGACGAATCAGCGTCCGGATCTGATCGTTCGTTTGCCTAACCAATGCCAGGTGGTCGTGGACGCCAAAGTCTCGCTGGAGGCTTATCTCCGGGCCATCGAAGCGCCGGACGATGCCGAGCGCCTGCGCCACTTGGCTGCGCATTCCGAACAGGTTCGCAAGCATGTGAAATCGCTCGGCGAAAAAGCTTATTGGGAGCGTCTCGCCTGCTCTCCTGAATTCGTGGTTGCGTTTCTGCCCCTGGAATCTCTATTCAGCGCGGCGCTGGAGAGCGATCCTACCCTGCTGGATTTTGGCGTGGAGCGCCGGGTGCTCATTGCGACGCCGCTTACACTCATCGCCTTGTTGCTCACCGTCGCCCATGGCTGGCGTCAGCGGGTATTGGCGGAGAACGTCGACAAGATTCGCGAGACCGGACTCGATCTCTACAAGCGTTTGCTCACCATGAGCCAGCACTTCGCGAAGCTGGGCGACGCCATCGGAAGGACCGTAACCACCTACAACGATACAGTTGGTTCGCTCGAGCGGCATGTGCTCTCTTCGGCCCGAAAATTCAGCGAGCTGCGTCCCGCCAATGCGGAACAACTCGAAGAAGCCAGTCCCATCGATTCGATTCCTCGCAGCCTGGACGAGTCGAAGTGGCGGGTATTAGAAGCCGCAAAGAGAGCTTAGTGATTCAGTTGTTCGGTGATCGTCACCGGGCTCGCCAGGCGAAAGGTCAACCGCGTTTCCGCCGGTAGCACTGCCGCTTTCCCGTGCGTCACCAACACTGCGCCCGTCCCGGCGGCGCCCCCCGCTCCCGCTCCGATCGCCGCGCCTTTCCCTCCGCCGGCTACCGCGCCGATTATCGCTCCGAGAGCCGCTCCACCGGCGATTTTGGCCGCATTTTACCCGTGTCGGATGGTCCCCGCTTCTCGTAAGTGTTGGTTCCGACCGCGATGCGCTGCCCGTCCGTGGTGTTGATCTCGGTCAAAGCCAGGGTCAGATCGGAAACGCCTTCGATTCGCCCCGCTTTCTGCGCGCTTACGATTCGCCCCAGCACCTTGGAGCCTCTATCCGCAATGATGAATCCGTCCGCGATAACAGGCGATTCCAGCGCTGCGCGGAACGTATCTCCGCCATAGTTATGATCGGTCGATAGCATTTCCCCCAGACGGATCGCCACATTGGTTCCAGCCGGGAGGGTAACGACATGCGGTTGAGCCGCGGCTTGCGGAGTGGGAGCTGCTGCTGGCTCTGTTGGATAACTTACAGGCGCCGGGCGCGTATTCTGGGCAATTTCCACGGGAGCGCTGCTGGGTTCGTTTGGTAAAACCGCTGGCGTCGGCTCAACGTGCCGACTTATTGGCGCAAATGTCTTGTGTTTTTTGGCATGCGCTTTCGGAGCTGGCGCTGGGCTGGCTTCGTTCCGTAAATCCTGATCGGAGGCTGCGGCGGAAACAGGAGCGGGAGGCGCGTTTTGCGTAATCGGGACAACCTGGGCTGTCGGCTGCGGGTGCGCTGTTTCGTTCACCCGTACATAAATCAAGGCGCTTCCCAGCGCCACAACCACGCCCGCGACGAAGGCAGCGACGACTCTAATCAAATGAGACGGTTCCACAGCTAGGCACTCCCCACTATAAGTGAAAACGCGGCTTTGGGACGCCGCGTTTCGGGCTACCCGTTAAAATAGGGTCATTCGGATGCCAGAGCCCTATATTTTCGATTTTCCGGCCAGCTACGCCGTGGGCGCGCTGTCCATTCGTCCGGCTACCGTTCTAGCTCCCATGGCGGGCGTCACCGATACGGTTTTCCGGCGTCTGATCCGCAACCAGGGCGGCTGCGGCCTGCTGATGACTGAGTTCACGAGTTCCCATGGCGTCGTGAGCACCCGTCACGCCAAAAAGCCGAACCGGACTTTTCGCTATCTTTACTTCGAGGAAGAAGAGCATCCCATAAGCTGCCAGCTATTCGGCTCCGATCCGGAGGTAATGGCGGAAGCGGCGAAGGTCTGCGAGGATCGCGGCTTCGACACAGTGGACATCAACTTCGGCTGTCCGGTGAACAAAGTTGTGAAATGCAATGGCGGCTCCGGTCTGCTGCGCGACCTTCCCCGGATGGGGGCGATTCTCGCGAGAGTTCGTTCGGCGATTTCCATCCCCCTGACTTGCAAGCTCCGGGCGGGCTGGAACGACCGGGAACTCGTGGCTGTGGAAGCCGCGCAAGTTGCGGAAGATTGCGGGCTGGCCGCCGTCGCTCTGCACCCTCGAACCCGCGAGCAGGGATACAGCGGGCGCGCCGATTGGTCGCGCATCGCCGAGGTGAAGGCCGCGGTGAAGATTCCCGTAATTGGCAATGGCGATATCGCAACCCCGGAAGATGCGCTACGCATGTACCGGGAGACCGGATGCGACGCCATTATGATCGGCCGCACCGCTTCCTACAATCCTTGGATTTTCCGCCAAATCGAGGAATATCTTCGTACCGGACATTACACTGTTCCGCCCGACCGCGAGCGCTATCAGATGATGAAGACCTATTACCTGATGCTGGAGGAGCATGGAGAGACCGATGCCATCGGCAAAATGAAGCAATTCGCCACTTACTTCACCCATGGAGTCCGGAACGGCTCAAAACTTCGGACGGAAATCTACCGTACCCACGAGATAAAAGAGATTCTTGAAATTGTGGACGCCTTTTTTGCCGATCAGCTTCTGGAAGTCCTGCCGCTGGAGCGCGCCGAAGTCGCTTGAAGCACGTTCAGATCGTCACGGACGGGGCCTGTTCAGGCAATCCCGGCAAAGGAGGCTGGGCCTGCATTCTGCGCTTCGGGGAGCACCAGCGGGAGGTGTTCGGCTGTGAGCCGCATACGACCAATAACCGCATGGAACTGACGGCCGCCATCGAAGGCTTGAAACTGCTGAAGGAAAGCTGTTCTGTCGAGATCGTCACGGATTCGGAGTATCTGAAGAACGGCATCACGCAATGGATACGCGGCTGGAAGCGGAATGGCTGGAAAAATTCCGATAAGAAGCCGGTCAAGAATCAGGATTTGTGGGTCAGGCTCGATGAATTGGTAAGTACGCACCAGACGCAATGGTCCTGGACCAAAGGTCACTCTTCTCACGAGGACAACAACCGCTGCGACGAGTTGGCTACCCGCGCAGCCCGCGAACAGATTTCAAGCGAGCCGGACTCTTCGAAGTTTCTCTGCTGACCCCATGCGGATCTGCTTATTCGGAGGCACCTTCGATCCGATACACAACGCCCACTTGCGTATTGCGCTCGAAGCCAAGAAGAAGCTGAAGCTTGACCGCGTGCTGTTTGTTCCCGCGGCAAATCCTCCGCACAAAGACGCCTCCGGCCTCGCTTCCTACGACGACCGTTTTGAGATGGTAAAGCGGGCATGCGGCAAATATCCCGGCTTCGTCGCTTCAACTATTGAGGCCGGGAAGGAACGCAGCTATTCGATCGATACAGTTGAACATTTAAGGGCTACACTGGGCCTTCAAGACGAACTCTTCTTTTTGATCGGCTCCGACGCGTTCGACGAGATCGAGACTTGGAAGCGCTGGAAACAGCTCGTGCGGCTGGTTACTTTCATTGTGGCCGCGCGCCCCGGCCGCGAGTACCATGTGCCGGACAGCGCGCAAGTGATCCGCTTGGACAGCCTGGCCCTCCCGGTCTCCAGTTCGGAAATTCGCAGCCGATTAGCGGCGGGAGAGCCAACACCCGAGTTGCCGCGGCGCGTGCTCCGCTACATCGAAGCGCGCGGCCTCTATGGATTCGGCAAGCGGAAGACTATTGCTTCGCTGTGACGCAGTATTGATCGAAGGCTTCCGTCAGAAGCCTGGCGATCTCCGGCGCCTCTTTACTCTCAATCTGGTAGCGGTGCAGCATGAAGACGGGCTTGCCGTCCCGGAAGAGCGCCATCGAAGGCGACGAAGGCGGCAGATCCGGAAGCAGCTCGCGAACTCTCGCGACAGCTTCTAAATCGGCCCCGGCAAATACCGTGGCCGCCGTGTCCGGCCGCACCCCATGCACGAGCGCAATGCCAACCGCCGGACGGGCCTTCCCCGCTGCGCAGCCGCATACCGAATTCACGACCATAAGCACCGTCCCGCTGCCCGGCGCGAGGGCGCGGTCCACCTCTTCCGGCGACCGGGTTTCTCGAACGCCATACTGCGTCAAGTCTTCCCGCATCCGGGCAATCAGTTGTTCAGAATATCGCATAGGAGCTCCTAACATAAGTTTACGACCCGCCTCTGGTTGTTTGAACTTTGGGCGTGGCCAGATAACCCACGATCTCGTTTTTCTTCACTTGGTTTACCACGATCTCATCCGGCTGCCTCGCCTTCGATGTATAAAATTGAATCGGCTCGTTGATGGTGCGGTCTTTCTTCTCAACGGTCTTGTCGTCCACCGTCAGCTCAATCGTGAAGCGATTGTGCTTGGTGTCGGCTTTCTTCAACTCCACCATCACGTCTGAAACCCGAGTGGGCTTCTTGGACTTGCTGATCGTGAACTCAGAGTAGTTGCGCTCGCCCAATTCGCGTAGCGCCTGCAGTTCCTTTCCATTGGTGGCAATCAGGCTCTCATGATTATCCAACTCGCCGGTAGCCCGCTTCAGGTTCGCAATGGTTTGCTCCAACTGGCTCTTAGTGTTTTGTACGTCGGTTTTTACATTTCCCACGTCGCTCGAGACACTCTGTAGCTGAGTCGTCGTCGTATCGGCCGTCTGTTTCACGGCGTTGATTGCCTGTTGCTGCTGAGCCTGTTCGCTGGCGACTCTGGACTCCAGTTGCTCTACCTTCCGTTGCGCGTCAACCTTGGCTTGCCCCACGGCGAGATCGGCGGCCCGCCGCTGTTCCGCCAAGCGGGTCTGCAAGTCCTCGACACTGCGCCGCGACTGCCGGACTTCTTCGTTCGAATCGATGCGCATCTTCTCGATGGCATTCGTAAGATCCTGGTTCAGCTTCGCCATGTCGTGCCGGTTGTCCGTTCTGACATGATCGAGCTGCACCAGAAGGTAAATGTTCGTCGCTGCCAGCAGAATCAATATCCCAATCAGCAGAGGTGTCTTCCAATTGGGGCTCGATGGCGGCGGAATGATATATGTCGGCTGTTGTGGTGCGCTGCTCATGTTGTTTTCCTCGGAGGGTCTAGAAAGAGGCGGGACGCGATAGTCCTCGGCCAATGGCTCAGTAGACGTTTCTCTTTTCTATTATGTTTCAATCCCGCGCGGATGTCTTCCCGGAATCCGCCGCAATCGCCGGATCACGATCTCCATGCTTGCGTTTAAGCCTATATTCCTACGCCTTCGCGCTTGCGATTGATGCGAATCGCCAGTTGGTCTTGCGTCGGCTCGCCATCGCACTCGACGGCAAGCACGGTGGCGATGGGATCCGGCGCGCCGGCGGGAAGACCCATAAAGCGAACCCGGAACTGTTCCTGCTCAAACTGGACCGGCTGTCCGGCTGGATACGTTTTTGCGGAAAGCACTTTCTGTTGCAAGCCTCCCACCGCAAGCGTCTCGCCCGGCCAGAAATAAGCATGTATAAACAGCGTGTTGCCTTGGCGCGTGAACAAAGCGAATTCCGAATGCCCGACCTGGCAGCGGTCCGATTTGTGAATCAGATCGTTATGCCGGTCCATCCACTTGCCAACCGCGGTTAGGATCTCGACCGATGGCTCCGGAATGGAGCCGTCGCCGCGCGGACCGATGTTGAGCAGATAATTGCCCTGGTCCCGCGCGCAGGTCAACAAATTGCGCACAATCGTTTTGGAAGATTTCCAGTCGTCATCCGCCCTCTGAAATCCCCAACTGTCGTTCATGGTCATGCAAGCTTCCCACGGGCTCGAGGAAGCCTGAATATGTTGCTCGGGTGTCGTGAAATCTTCCGGAATTCCGGAGCGGTTGTTGATCAGAATATCGGGCTGCAGTTGCCGGACCATCCGATTCATCTTCACCGACTCCCAACCCTCCGGCGTGAGGGGCCAGTTTACGTCGTACCAAAGCACGTCAACCTTCCCATAATTGGAACAAAGCTCGCGCACTTGCCCGTGAATATAATCGACGAACCTGCGGCGCGCCGCTTCGTCGGTTTTGCAGCGCGCTCCGTCCGGATGATGCCAATCCATCAGCGAGTAGTAAAAGCCGAACCGCATGCCTTCCGAACGCGCCGCTTCAATGTATTCGGCGACAAGATCGCGGCCGGCGGCTTGCTTCGGCGCGCAATAATTCGTGAGCTTCGTGTCGAACAGACAGAATCCCTCATGGTGCTTGGTGGTCATGACCATGTATTTCATGCCGGCGGCTTTCGCGAGCTTCGCCCAAGCGCGCGCCGCATGAGGCTTCGGGTTGAAGCGGCTCGCTAATTGCTGATACTCGGCGACCGGAATGCCTTCTTCCTCCATGGCCCACTCATGACGGCCAAGAACACTGTAAAGACCGAAATGGATGAACATGCCGAATCGCGCTTCGTGCCACCACTGCATGCGTCGATCGCGATCTTCAATGGTGGAAGTCGTGGGGCCGGACGGGTTGGCAGCCGGCCGCTCCTGGGGCAGGACGCGCCCCGGCGCCAGCGCCGTTGCCGCGGCCACTTGAAGTAAATTACGCCTCGATAAACTGGGAGTTCGCATATTACGGTGTAATCATTCTTTTACCACTTCAGGAATCCAGGCTTGTTTGCCCAAAGACGTATTGAACCGGAATGGCTGGACCACGCTGTTCCGGAAGAGGCCCGCTCCAGCTTGGCCGATCTTACCCGTATCAACCGCGGTTTTGGCGGCCACTCGGTGCTTCGGGATATCCTGGCGCGGGTTGCGCGCGGGAACCGGAAATTCAGTTTACTCGATATTGGAGCGGCGTCCGGCGATACCGCCGCTCTGATCGACGAGCTTTATCCGGAAGCTTCGGTAACCAGCCTGGACTATAGCGCCGTCAATTTGACCGGCGCTCCCTTCCCCAAAGTGATTGCGGACGCCTTCGATCTGCCATTCCCGATCGAGAGCTTCGATTACGTTCTGTGCTCCCTGTTCCTGCATCACTTCACAAATGAACAGGTGATCCGTTTATTGCGGAGCTTCTATAAGGTCGCGCGCGCGGCCGTGCTGGTTAACGATTTAGAGCGCCATTTTTTTCCATATTGCTTCTTACCCATGACAAAGCGGTTGCTGGGATGGCACAGACTGACCGTCCACGATGGGTCGATTTCGATCCGCGCTTCATTTCGGCCAGGTGAACTTCTAAAACTATCGAGTATGGCCGGAATCGACGATGCCGAGGTGAAAGTGCATCGGCCGGCATTCCGCATCTCGTTAGTAGCAAAAAAGAAAAAGGATGGGGCCATCGCCGGCAAGCGGTGAGAGGATCCGGTGGGCACTCGGAGGAAGATACCCACCGGGGGCGCACGGCAGCAAATTGCAGAGGTGCGCCAACTCGACGGCGCGAGGTTGCGTGGTCGATTCGACTCGCAACTGGAAGCGCCAAAAATCAGCCAACCAGCTAAATTGAATTGCCTAAGCTCTCACCAGTTTGACGGCGTAGGCCGCAATAAATTTCGCCGGCTTAATGTGAGGACCTTTCTATATACGTTACCTGATCCGAAGCGCTTTCCGCCCGCCAGGAAACCTCAATTGGTTTTCCAACCACGAGCCAGTACCCCAGTACTCCGACCAAAAGAACCGCACATGCGATTGCAAACGCCGCAACAAATGAATGCGTAGCCTGCAAAGCGACGCCGCTTACATAGGGGCCGATCAATCCGGCGAAGTTTCCGATACAGTTTTGAAGGCCGGTCCACTTTCCGGCGGCCCGAGAGCCGGAGAGCAACTGCGTGAGCGCCCAATTGTTGGACGACCACAACCCCAAGAAGACAAACGCCAAAATGAGCACGGCATTGAACAAGAACTCCCGCTCAATCAGAACTGCCGGCAACATGCACGCGCAGCAGCCGAGCAGTCCCGAGCACACGAAGACTTTCCGCACGCTGCCCGGGTTCCGTCCGCGGCGGATCAGCGCGTCGGCCGCCAGCCCGGAGAGTATGGAAGAAATGGCAACCGCCCAAAACGGCAGCGAGCCCAATATTGCCAAGCGGTCCCGCGTATAGTGGCGCTCAGTTTCCAGGTAATAGGGCAGCCAATATAAAAAGAAAAACCAGGCGTAATTACCGCCGAAGAGGCCCAGAGCCGTCCCCCAAAGCTCGCGTTTGGAAAGAAGCGCGTGATAACTGGGCGCTGACCCTTCCAAAGCGGCGGAAGCGGCAGTTCTGCGCTTTCCCGGAAGGCGGGAAGCGATGGCGCACCAGGGTATCAGCCAAAGTAAACTGGCGACGCCCATAACCAGAAACATTCCGCGCCAGGAAAACCAGTCGATCATCTTGACGCCCAATAACACCCCGAGCGCCGGACCTATTTTCGAGCCCGCGTCGATCAGGCTGTTCGCGGTTCCGCGAAGCTGCTCGGGGAAGCTCACGACGATCATCTTGGAATAGGCGGGATAAGCGACGGATTCGCTTGCCCCGAGCACCAGCCGGAGCCACAATAGAGCCGAGAACGTGTTTGCCAGGCCGGTTAATCCGGTAGCTGTGGACCACAAGAGGAAGGCCGCGCCGTAAACCCAGTTCACATTCCAGCGGTCGATGATTTTGCCTGCGATAATCTGGCACAATGCGTAGGTCAGCGAGAACGCGCCCAACAGGATGCCAAGCCGCTCCGGCCTCACCTGCAGCTCTGTGGCTATGCTCTTAGCCGCAACGCCGAGATTGCCTCGATCGGCGTAGTTGATGGAGACGGAGGCAACCAGCAGCAGCAGCGCTATCCAGTGCAAGCTTTTCGGCTTGAGCGCCGGCGTATCCACTGTCGAGACTGTATCAAACCTCAACGCAGATAGAACAGACTGAGGCGCGGCAGATTGGCGCGCTCGAGTAACGCCGTATCGAGATAGCGGCGTTCGAGCATCGCCAACTGGTCGGCCGTCATCTTACCGCGATAGGGCCGAAGCTCTCCATCGAGCGTCTGCCGGAGAGCATAGAGAGCGTCGTCGCTTTCGAGGCTCCGCAGCGTGGCGACGATCTTATCCTCGAGCGCAGCCAGATGGCGCTCCAGTTGCTCCAAATTTTGAAGATGTCCCTCGATGCCCTCCGCCAGAATTTCCAGCGAAGATGCAACTTCCTGAAGCGGCGTCTCAGGCCTGCGGCGCACCGCATCAATCGCTCGTTGAAGATGACCGCGCAGATCGTCGATTGCAAAAGGCGGCTCACCGCCGGCCGCGCCCGATTGCAGTTTCGGCGGAACGCGTTGAGCGATCTCGAGCACGGCCTGAGCGCAGTAGGCGAGCGAGTTTACCAGCCGCCGCTTCACTTTGCGGCTGCGCCATTTCTCAAAAGCGTCGTCAATCCCTCTAAGCACCGCTTCGAGGGGAATGCCCGAGTTTTTCCAGTTTTCGATCAGCGCCCAGTCGAGCGGTGACAGCAAAAACAAGCCGGTTCCGCGGGCTCGCTGGAAGTGTTCTTCAATTTCAGTGAAGTAATTGAAGTAGTTCCCTGCCCAGGCGCTTTCGTCCGGCCGATCGTTTTCCTCTGCTTGACTCATGGCGAAATTAATAGTCGGGACGAACCCCGCCAGCCGCCAGTCTTTCCACGTGGCCGGAATCGAAGCGCACCAGGAGAAATCCATTCCCGTCGAGCCCCGCCGTCACGCCTTTCAAGCCATTTTCCTCGATGATTACTCTTCGATTCACGGCATAACTCGATGCGGAGGTAAACGCCCGAAGAATACTCTCAGGACCTTGCGTCTCCAGCATCAGGCAGAAAGCATCGAGCGATTCAAGGAGATTCACGACGAGGTCTTCGCGCGATTGAATGTTTCCACCGCTTTCGATCCGCAGGGAAGTTGCGGGCGTCCGCAAGTCCGCCGAAAACGAAGTATGGTTGACGTTAATCCCGATACCCGCTACGATGCACGTCTCGACAAGATGCGTGAGGATGCCGGCCACTTTTCGCTCGTTAATGAGAACGTCGTTCGGCCATCTCAGGTCGCACGCGAGCTGAGTCGATTTCTGAATGGCCTCGGCCGTTGCCAACCCGAGAACGAGGCTGGCGATGGGCAACCCGCTGGGCGGCAGCGGCAACCGGAGCAGTATAGAACAATAGATGCCAAGTTCCGCTTGAGATTGCCAGGAACGTCCCAGACGGCCCATGCCGGCGGTTTGCTCGTCGGCCAAAACAACGGCGCCATGAGGAGCGCCGGAAAGGGCGAGCCGCGCCGCTTCTACCATCGTTGAGCCAATGCTGGCGAAATAATAGAGCTCATTTTGCGGGCGAAGTTCTCGAATTTTGCCGGTATCGAGCGGCATTAAAGCTGGTCTAGATCGAGACGAAAGCCGATATCCACGGCGGGCGCGGAGTGAGTAATCGCACCGCAGGAGATGAACTCCGGACCGGCTTCCGCGTAGGCGCGAATGGTTTCAAGAGTGATGCCGCCCGATAGCTCCACCGTTGCGCGTCCATCGATGTAACCGATCCACTCCGCGGCTTCAACCGGGGAAAGATTGTCGAGCAGGAGATGCTTCGCTCCCGCTCCCAAGGCAGCGTCGAGCTCCGCGCGGGTCCGCACTTCGATTTCCACCGGGCCCGAAAATTGTCTTGTGCGTTCGAGCGCCTGACAGACACCGCCCGCCGCGGTGATGTGGTTGTTCTTGATGAGTACCGCGTCGAACAGGCCCTGGCGATGATTGGTCGCGCCACCCGCAGCCGCGGCGTCTTTCTCCAATCGCCGTAGCCCGGGCGTCGTTTTGCGAGTATCGAGAACCCGCGCTTTAGTTCCCGCGACGGCCTCGACATATTCTTGCGCAAGCGTCGCAATCCCGCTAAGACGCTGCAGGAAATTAAGAGCGACCCGCTCGCACTCGAGCAAGGCGCGGGCCGCGCCCGCCACGGTAGCGATCACACTCCCGGGACTGGCCTTTGAACCGCTTTTCACGAGCAAGCGCGCCCGAGCGCCGCCACGCAATTCATAAATGAGAGGCAACAACTCGATCCCAGCCACAACCAGCGACTGCTTGGCGATGAAGCTTCCGCTCGCGCGCAGATCCGCCGGAACCGTCAGCTCAGACGTGATATCGCCGACGCCGATATCTTCGGCGAGAGCCCGTTCGACTGCACCGCGCACCTCAGGATGCGAAATGTCGAACATTTACTCCAGCCCTTCGAGCAATTCGCGGTTTTTCTGGAGCTGCTCTTTATAGGCGAGATACGTTTGGCGCTCCTTGAATCTCACGTCCTCCGGGGCGCGGGTCGAAAAACCGGGATCGTTGAGACGCCGCTCTTTTTGTTCGATGGCTCGCTCCAGATCCGCAATCTCC